>CXWL01119133.1_pt1 | contig 25126 bp, 26 predicted proteins | sample 590931 | NCBI WGS metagenome assembly CXWL01 (sample SAMEA3498368, study PRJEB10139) | groundwater metagenome | biome: water well; material: biofilm material | place: Germany | collected 2015-04-27
CAGTTCAAGGCGCACACCGGCATGACGCCGGTGCAGTTCCGCGCGCATTGCCATCCCAAGTAACGAACTCAGGCGTGCTCGCCGTTTTCCCGTGCATCGATATAATTGTTTGATTCATATCTTGCACGGGAACACCATGACTTTGCTGAAGAAAACCCTGATCGGCGCCGCCACGGGCATCCTCATTCTGGGCGGCCTGGCAGCCTGTTCGCCGCTGGGCACGCTGAACGCTCTGTCGCCTGGCAGCGCGCTGCTTGCCAGCGCTGCCGTACCGTACGGCACCAACGCACGCCACAAGCTCGATATTTACAAGCCTGCCAAGGCGGCGCCGAATGCGCCGGTGGTGGTGTTTTTCATGGGCGGCAACTGGGTCGCAGGCGAGCGCAACGATTTCGCGTTTGTGGGGCGGGCGCTCGCTTCGCGCGGGTATGTGGTGGTCATTCCTGATTATCGCTTGTATCCGGAGGTGGCCTATCCGGACTTTCTGGATGACGCTGCGCAGGCCGTGGCGTGGACTGCGCGCGAGATTGCAGCCTTTGGCGGCGACCCCAAGCGCGTATATGTGATGGGCCATAGCGCCGGCGCGTATAACGCGGCCATGGTCGCGCTCGATCCAAAATACCTGGCCAAGCATGGCATGAAGTCAGCTGCGCTGCGCGGGTGGATCGGCATGGCGGGGCCGTATGATTTCATTCCGATTGAGAACCCGACCACGCGGCCCGTGTTTCATTTCCCAAACACACCGGCAGACTCGCAGCCGATCAACCATGTCAGCAAGGATACGCCGCGCGCGCTGCTGATTGCCGCCAAGTCCGACAAGCTGGTTAATCCGGTGCGCAATACGGGCGGGATGGCGAGCAAACTGCGTGCCAATGGGGTGTATGTGAAGGAGGCGTATTACGACGGGGTCAATCACGTCACGCTGGTTGGTTCGCTGGCGGCGCCGCTGCGGCTGCTAGCGCCGGCGCTCGATGATATTGATGCGTTTATTCAGAGTGATGCGGGGCGCAATAAAGCGCCATAGTGCTTATGTCGACATGAGGGTTGTTGACCGGAAGCCGCCCTCCCAGATAATTAAATGGTGAACTACGCCATCCCTGGATCAGGGTAGGCGCAACTTAAACCCACTGGTTTATGCCGCTATATTCGTCGAACTTCGCGCGCTCTTCCAAAGGTAGCCGCGATCGCGTGAGCCTTAACGTAAATCCGCCGTGCAAGGTGCCGCCGTCGTTCACGAACCAATCGAATACGTCCTCTCGATGGAAGTGCAGTCGTTGCCCCGGCCAATGCCACTCAAGAAGCTCCGTCGGAACCTCGAAGAACATCCCTGACAGTTCATCGTCTGCGTCCACATGCTCAACCGCAGTGAGCCAGAGGTAGAGAAAGCAGTCCATCCCCATTTCATCCGACAAGCCGGGATCGCGAAAGCGCAACTTGGCTGCACAGGTGTGTTCTCCGGTCCGATGTATATGCGCGAGGAACACGTCGATCGAAGTGGACGCCATTGCATGGGCATGTTCAACCTCAGGATCGTCGCGCCGCACGGCGCGAAACAGTGGCTCGGGCGGGCTTTGCACAACAGTGGGTTTGTTACGGTTCCAAAACATTCGGTACCTGTAAGATGATCAGCTAATGTAGGGTATGACTTGCCCATGCAATCTTGTTCCTGCATACGTGCCGTCAATCGCCGTTTTGCCGATACCAGAAGAGCAGTCCCGCTCAGTGTAAGCGCTGCTTAAGTATGCAGCAAGTAAGTGAGCTTGTAATTGCTCAAGAGTCGGGAGCTTCCTGGCGTCCCCCGGGTCCAACCCTGCATGACCCAGAAATTCACCGACGATCTCAAGCAGGTACTGCTGCAGTACCGCTGGCGCATCCTGCTCGCCCTNNTGTTGGCCGGCTACGCGCTGCTGCGCTTTCTCAGCACGCTGTTCAACGAACTGCGCGACCTGCTGTTCGCGCGCGTCACGCTGCGCACGGTGGCCACGTACGCCGAGAAAACATTTGCCCACCTGCACGCGCTAAGCGCCGGTTTCCACGCGCGCCGCCAGCTGGGCGGCTTGCTGCCCGATATAGACCGCGGCACGGCCGGCATCGCCTTCCTGCTGGGCGTGGGTCTGTTTACCATCGTGCCGACCTTGATCGAAATCGGCTTGGTGCTGGCGGTCATGCTCAGCCGCTACAGCGCCTGGTACGCNNCGCCGCGTCATTTACCAGCGGCGCGTCAACAAGCTCGATTCGGGCGCCAAGAGCCAGCTGGCCGACAGCCTGATCAACTATGACACCATCAAGTATTTCGCCAATGAAGCACTGGAAACGCGCCGCTTTCGCAGCTTGATGACAAGCTGGCAAAAGGCGGCCATGGGCAACCAGCGCGCACTGTTCACCTTGCACGTGGGTCAAAGCGCCGTCATCGGCGCGGGCGTGGCCGCCATCATGCTGCTGGCCGGCGAGGATGTGTGGCGTGGCGGCATGAGCGTGGGCGACCTGGTACTGATTAATGCGTACGCGCTGCAAGTATGCTTGCCCTTGAATGCACTCGGCTTCGTCTATCGCGAGGCGCGCGACGCCTGGGTCAATGCAGAGCGCCTGTTCCAGCTGCTGCGCGAGCAGCCCGACATTCCCGATGCGCCAACGTTGCCGCGTCTGCGTCCCAAAGGCGGTGACGTGGTCTTCGAGCACCTGAGCTTCCACTACGATCCCGCGCGCCCGATCTTGCGCGACGTCAGTTTCCGCATTCGGTCCGGACACACGGTGGCCGTGGTCGGGCGCAGCGGCTCAGGCAAATCGACACTCGCGCGCCTGCTGCTGCGTCTGTACGCGCCCACGGGCGGGCGCATCCTGATCGATGGCCAGGACCTCAGCACCCTCAGCCCAGGTAGCGTGCGCGAAGCCATCGGCGTGGTGCCGCAGGAAACGGCCCTGTTCAACGAGACCATCGGCTACAACATCGCCTACGGGCGCGTCGGCAGCAGCATGGAAGACGTCATTGCCGCAAGCAAAGCTGCGCACGTGCACGAGCTGATCGCGGCCTTGCCTGCCCAATACGACACGGCGGTCGGCGAACGGGGCGTCAAATTGTCGGGCGGCGAAAAGCAACGCATTGCCATTGCCCGCGCAATTCTGAAGAACCCGCCCATCTTGATTTTTGACGAAGCAACCTCCGCACTTGATTCAGATTCAGAGCACGCGATCCAGCAGGAACTGGACCGGCTGGCGCGCGATCGAACCACTCTCATCATCGCGCACCGCCTGTCGACCATCGTGGGCGCGCACGAGATCATTGTCATGGATAGAGGCCGCATTGCAGAACGCGGCAGCCACAAGGATTTATTGCGGCGCGGCGGGCTTTACGCGCATCTGTGGCTGCTGCAGCAACGCGCATCAACTTAAGGAGGCAGCAATGACGGCAACAACGGCAGCACTGGAAGCACCGCCCGTGCTGGTCTCGGTCGTGGTGCCCACCTGCAACCGGGTGCACCTGCTGGCGCGTTGCATCGACGCCTTGCTTGACCAGACGCTGCCGCCGTCCGATTTCGAGATCATCATTGTCGACGACGCGCCCGGCTACCACACGCGCCAGTTGGCCACCATGTGGCAAGCACGCTGCGCCGAGCGTGGGCTGCAACTGCGCTACCTTCCCAATCATGGCATGCGCGGTGCCGCGCGCGCACGCAACCTGGGCTGGCGCCTGGCGCGCGCGCCCATGGTTGCGTTCACCGACGACGACACCATCCCCATGCCGTCCTGGCTGAGCGAAGCGCTGGCCGTCACCGACGACCGCACCGACGCCGTTTGCGGGCGCATCGAAGTTCCCGTGCCTGAGCGGCCCACCGACTACCAGGCCGACGCACGGCGCGTCGAAACGTCCGACTTCGTCGTCGCCAGCTGCTTTGTGCGCAAGTCGGTGCTGGCCACGCTGGGCGGCTTCGACGAGCGCTTCCGGCGGCCCTGGCGCCAGGACAGCGACCTGTATTTCCGTCTGCTCGACAGCGGCGCCATCATCGTGCGCGCGCCGCGCGCGATCGTCATCCATCCGCTGCCGCCGGCGCCGTGGGGCGTCAGTTTGCTGCAGCCGAGCAAGATCGCCTTTGACGCTCTACTTTACAAAAAGCATCCGCGCCGTTACCGCGAATCGATCCGCGCCACCCCGCGCTGGGACTATTACGCCACGGTGGCCGCGCTGGCGCTGGCGCTGGGCGGGCTGGCGGCGAACATCACGCTGGCGGCGGCCATCGGCACCGTGCTGTGGCTGGGCATGACGGCGGCGCTGTGCACGCGCCGTCTGCGCGGCACATCGCGCAGTGCCTCGCATGTTGCCGAAATGCTGTTCACGTCGGCGCTGATTCCGCCGCTGGCCGTGTTCTGGCGCATGGCCGGCGCCATCCGCTTTCGCGTCCGCTTCGCCTGAGGTTGCCCCATGCGCCCCCTGAACATCCTGACCTGGCACACCCATGGCAGCTATCTGTATTACCTGACCCAGGCGCCGCACCAGTTCTACGTGCTGTCCAAGCCTGGCCGGCCGCCCGGCTACGCGGGCCGCAGTGGGCAAATGGTGTGGGGCGACAACGTGCACGACATGCCGGCCGACAAGGCGCGCGCCATGCAGTTCGACTGCATCGTGTTCCAGGACGACGCCCAGTACGAAAAAGACCAGTATGATTTTCTCAGCGCGCAACAGCGTGCCCTGCCCCGCATCTATGTCGAGCACGATCCGCCGCGCGCCCATCCAACCGACGCACGCCACCTGGTTGACGATCCCAACGTCTTGCTGGTGCACGTATCGCACTTCAATGCGCTGATGTACGACAACGGCCGCACGCCCACGCGCGTCATCGAGCATGGCGTGCTGGTGCCCGAACACATTGCCTGGCGTGGCGATCTCCAAAGCGGACTGGTGATCATCAACCACCTCGCCCGGCGTGGACGGCGGCTGGGCGCGGACCTGTTCCTGCAAGCACGCGCCAGTGTAGCGCTGGAGCTGGCCGGCATGGGCGCCGCCGAGCTGGACGGCATCGGCGAAATCGCCCACGCCGAGCTGCCCGCGTTTTCCGCGCGCTACCGCTTCCTGTTCAACCCGATCCGCTACACCAGCCTGGGCCTGGCCGTGATCGAAGCAATGATGATCGGCATGCCCGTGGTCGCGCTGGCCACCACCGAAATGGCCACCGTCATCGACAACGGCGAGTCGGGCTTCATCGACACCAATGTGCAAACGCTTATTGCACGCATGCAGGACTTGCTGCGTGAGCCCAAGCTTGCCCGCCAGCTGGGCGCCAAGGCCCGCGCGCGCGCGCGCGACAGGTTCGGCATCGAACGCTTCGCCGCCGACTGGGACGCGGCGCTGCGCGCTGTGGCCAGCTAAGCGCCATCGACATCCCCCTAACCTTCGAGGATCGATCATGTTGTTCGATGAAAAACAGGTGGCCAGGTGCGCCGGCAGCAACGTAGTCCGGCGCGTAGCGATCATCAGCGACCACGCCTCGCCACTGGCGCACCCGGGCAGCATCGACAGCGGCGGCCAGAACGTCTACGTGGCTTGCCTGGCGCGGGAACTGGCGCTGGCAGGCTATCTGGTCGATATCTTCACGCGCCGCGACAGCATGCAGCACCAGCAGGTGGTGCAGTGGCGCGACGGCATCCGCGTGGTGCACGTGCCGGCCGGGCCCGCGCATCACGTTCCCAAGGAACAAATGCTGCCTCATATGGACGCGTTCGCGCGTTTCGTGGTTCGCTTTGCGCGCCGCCAGGACGCGCTGTATGAGGTGGTGCACGCCAATTTTTTCATGTCGGGCATGGTTGCCCAGCAGCTCAAGCGCGTGCTCGGCATACCCTTCGTCATCACCTTCCACGCGCTGGGCCAGGTGCGGCGCCTGGCGCAAGGCACGGCCGACGCCTTTCCACCCGCCCGGCTGGCCATCGAACACAGCCTGATGCGCGACGCCGAGCGCATCATCGCCGAATGCGCACAGGACCGGCAAGACATGGAACAGCTGTACGGGGCCGAGTCCAGCCGGATTGACATCGTTCCCTGCGGCTTCGATCCGCAGGAATTATGGCCATTGCCTGCGCGTCTGGCGCGCCAGAAAATCGGCGCACCGGTTGGCAAGTTCATCGTGCTTCAGCTCGGTCGCATGGTGCCGCGCAAGGGCATCGACACCGTCATCGACAGCCCTGGCCCTGTTGCGGCGCCGGCACCGCATCGACGCGCTTTTGCTGATCGTCGGCGGCGAGGCCGAGAAGCGACGCGCCAGAGCTGGTGCGGCTGCGCACTGCTGGCGCGCCAACTGAGCGTGCACGACGCGGTCCAGTTCACGGGCCGCAAAAAGCGCTCGGAACTGCGCTACTACTACGGCGCCGCCGACGCTTTTGTCACCACCCCATGGTATGAGCCGTTTGGCATCACGCCAGTCGAGGCAATGGCGTGCGCGCGGCCCGTGATCGGCGCCGAGGTGGGCGGCATCAAGAGCACCGTGATCGATGGCAAGACCGGCTTCCTGGTGCCGCCGCGCGACCCGCAAGCCGTCGCGCAACGGCTGGCCGCATTGCATGCCAGCCCTGCGCTGGCGCGCAGCATGGGCGACGAAGGCATGCGCCGCGCATTCCAGCACTACACCTGGCGGTCGGTCGCGCAGCAGGCGGCCGCCATTTACGAAATGGCCGTCAGCGATGCCGTCCTGCCTTCCCAACTGTCGCGCTAACCAGGAGCCACCATGCACAGCTTTCCACCATCCGAGGCGCTCAGCGGCAAGACCGCCTTCATTACCGGCGCCGCCAGCGGCCTGGGCGCGGCGCTCGCCGAGCTGCTGGCGCAAGCCGGGGCGCACATTGTCGTGGCCGACATCGACCGCGCCGGCGCTTCGCGCATGGCCGAACGCCTGGCCCACCAGGGCGCGCGCGCCTTGCCGCTGGGACTGGACGTGGGCGAGCCGGCAGCGGCCGCGCACGCCGTGGCACGGGCGCTGGAGCACTTCGGCCGGCTCGACATCCTCATCAACAACGCGGGCACCGACAAGACCTTGCCCATCGACGAACTGGACGTCAATGACTGGCTGCGCGTCATCAACACCAATCTGAACGGTCCTTTCGTGCTGGCCAAGCACGCCGCGGTCCACATGCGCGCCGCCGGCGGCGGCCACATCGTCAACGTGGCCTCGACCGCAGCCAAGCGCGCGTGGCCCAACGCCAGTGCGTACCATGCCAGCAAGTGGGGCTTGCTGGGCCTGTCGCACGCGCTGCACGCGGAACTGCGTCCACACAACATCAAGGTGTCGGCCGTGATCGCGGGCGGCATGCGCACCCCTTTCCTGCTCGACCGCTTTCCCGACCTCGACCCCAGCTGCCTGCAAGAGCCCATCAATGTCGCGCACGCGATCCGCGCGCTGCTGACGATGCCGCCCGACAGCGTGGTGGCCGAGCTGACCGTGCTGCCCATGCGCGAGACGTCGTGGCCATGAGCATCAAGGCCATCTTCCTGGACAAGGACGGCACGCTGGTCGACGACCTGCCGTACAACGTCGACCCGCGCCGCATCATGCTGTGCAGCGGAACCGGACCCGCGCTGCGCCTGCTCTCCAGGCTGGACTACCGCTTCTTTGTCGTGAGCAACCAGGACGGCATGGCGCATGGCCGCTTTGACGAAAGCGCGCTGCACGGCGTGCGCCACCGGTTGGCCGACCTGCTGTTTCGCGAGCAGCTGACGCTGGACGGCTTCTATTTCTGCCCGCACCATCCGGATGGCAAGGTCAAGGCCTACGCGCTCGACTGCCTGTGCCGCAAGCCCATGCCGGGCATGCTGGTGCAGGCCGCGCGCGAGCACGACATCGATCTGCGCGCGTCGTGGATGGTGGGCGACATCCTCAACGATGTCGAGGCCGGCAACCGCGCCGGCTGCCGCACGGTTTTGGTCGACAGCGGCAACGAGACGGAATGGCGCCTGGGCAACAACCGTTTGCCGACGCGGGTGGTGGCCGACATTTACGCCGCTGCCCTGGCAATTGCCGCCGCTGACGGGGCGCCGCAATGAGCCGCTGGCAACAAGCCCGCAACGTGCTGGCGGTGCGGCTCGATTCGCTGGGCGACGTGCTGATGTGCACGCCCGCACTGCGCGCCGTCAAGCAAGTCCGGCCCCAGCGCATTGTTACCCTGCTCACTTCGCATGCGGGCGCGGCGGCCGCACGCTACATTCCCGAACTGGACGGCGTGATGGCCTATCCGGCGCCCTGGGTCAAGCACACGGCCCAGGCCAGCGCCACGCATGACGCCAGCATGATCACGCGCCTGGCCGCGCGCCAGTTCGACGCCGCCATCATCTTCACGTCCTACAGCCAGAGCCCGCTGCCGGCAGCGCTGCTGTGCCATCTGGCCGGCATTCCCTTGCGTTTGGCCCATTGCCGCGAAAATCCCTACCAGATGCTCACTGACTGGGTGGCCGAAGCCGAACCGGAACGCATGGTGCGCCATGAAGTGCAGCGCCAGCTCGACCTGGTGGCCAGCATTGGCTGGGAATGCAGCAACACCGAGCTGTCGTTCCAGGTGCCGGCGCCGGCTCTAAGCCAGGTGCGGCGCTTGCTGGCCGGGCACGGTATTGGCGCCGCCAGGGCGCTGCTGCTGGTCCACCCGGGCGCCAGCGCGCCCTCGCGCCGCTATCCGGCGCACCTGTGGAGCGCGGCAATCGACGCCATCGCCGCGCGCGCGGACGCATGCATCGTGCTGTGCGGCGATAGCGGCGACGTCGCGCTGGCCGAGCAGATTCGCAGCGCCTGCAACGCGAGCGTGGTGTCGCTGGCCGGCCAGCTCGACCTGGGCCAGCTGGGCGCGCTGATCGGACTGGCCGCTGTACTGGTATGCAATAACAGCGGCCCGGCCCATATTGCCGCGGCAATTGGCACCCCGCTGGTCGACTTGTACGCACTGACCAACCCGCAGCACACCCCGTGGCAAGTCGAGCACCGGCTGCTGTTTCACGACGTGCCCTGCCGCTTCTGCTACAAGAGCCTGTGCCCGGAAGGCCACCACGCATGCCTGGCCAAGGTCGCGCCGCAGCGCGTCGCCGACGCCGTTGCCAGCCTCTTGGAAAGGGCTCCAGTGCAATAAGCTGCGTTTCGCAACGTTTTCTTGTTGATACACGCATACAAATACGGGTAAGGTGAGGAAAACGCGAAAGGAAGCAGCTTGCTCGAACCTGATCCCCCGCCGGTCCAACCGGCGCCCGTGCCGCAAACCGTCCCCATCGTGCTGGGCGGCGCCGTGGCGCTGCTGGGGCTGGTGGTGATCTGCGGCTGGCTGCTGCACATCCGCGCGATGGTGGAGTTTCGCGCCGGCCTGGTGGCAATGACCTTCAACACGGCCCTGTGCTTCCTGCTGGCCGGCAGCGCCGTACTGCTGCCCGCCGTGCTGAGCCGCCCCATGGTGTTGCTGCGCAACGTGAGCGGCGCCATCATGATGGTCCTGTGCGCGCTGATCCTCGCCGAATACGGCCTGGACCGCGATCTGGGCGTTGACTGGGTTTTCCTTCAGAAATGGTTGCTCGACGGGAATGTTCACCCCGGCCGCATGGCACCCAATACGGCGATTGGCTTCTTGCTGGCCGGTAGCTGCCTGATTCTCATGACGCGGGTGGTCAGCAAGCGAAGCGAGCGCCTGTTCCTGATCCTGGTGTTTTGCGTGGCCGGCATCGGCCTGACCGGCCTGATCGGCTACGCGATTGCGCCCGAGCTGCTGTTCGGCTGGGCGCGCTCGGCGCGCATGGCGCTCCATACGGGCGTGGGCATGGTGGTCATGTCGGTCGCGCTATGGTCGAGCTGGTACCGGCTGCAGCGCGCGCGCGGTGCGCGCTTCTTCGGCCTGGACGACCGGATCAGCTTTATGAGCGCGGCCATTCTGGCCGTCAGCACACTGGCGGCCGGCATGACAGGCTTCGTGTTTCATCAATCCATACTGGAAACCTCGCTGCGCGAGAAATTACAATTTCGCCTGGATGGCCAGCAGCGTGTCATTTACACCGTTCTCAGCCAGGCGCGCACGGCGGCCGAACACGCCGGCCACGACCGCGAACTGCTGGAGCACGTGTACGCCATGACGCGCGACAGTGCGAACGCGGCCGCAGTCAAGGCCGACATGGACGATTTGACGCGCGAAGGCTTTCACGGCGTCACCCTGTACGGCGCGGACGGTCGCCTGTTGCTCCAAACAGGCGCGCCCGACACGATGCGCCCGACCGACAAGCTGATCCTGCCCGAGCGCAATGACGAAACGGCGGCGCTGGCATGGGATGGCCAGATCGTGTTCGACACCAGCATGCCGCTGATGAAGGACGGGGTCGCCTTCGCCCGGCTTGACCTGCGCCAGCGCCTGCCGATCCTGCAAGCCCAGTTGTTCGACTTGCGCGGCCTGGGCCAGAGCGGCGAAATCGTCATCTGCACCGGACGCACTTCCACGCTGCTGTGCCTGCCGTCCGGCCGCCAGCAGGCGAGCTATTCGATTCCCAGGATCAACCGCGCCGGCTTGCCCTTGCCAATGAGCCACGCGGTGAATGGCGAGCAAGGCCTGATCGGCACCATCGATTACAAGGGCAACAATGTGATGGCCGCTTTCGCGCCTCTGTCGGAAAACATCGGGCTGGTGGTCAAGCAGGACACGTCCGAGCTGTACGGAGTGGTGCGCACCCAGATCGCCTACGTTGCGCCAGCCTTGCTGGTGCTGCTGCTGGTCAGCGGGATGTTGATGCACCAGCAAATCCGGCCCTTGGTGGCGCGCCTGATCCGCTCCGAACGCGAAGCCAATGACAAGCAGCTGGAAATGAATGCGCTGGTGGGCAGCGTGGGCGAAGGCATCCTGACGATGAATGAGCAGGGCCTGATCGAATCGTTCAACCCGGCCGCGTCCGGCATTTTTGGCTACACGGCCGAGGAAGTGCTGGGCCAGCCGGTCAGCCTCCTGATGCCCAAGGAAATGCGCCATGGCCACGAGCAAGGCATGCGCAACTACCTGGCTACCGGCCACGCGAAGGTGATCGGCCGCCCCAAACTGGAACTGCCCGGCGTGCACAAGGACGGCACCCGCTTCACGCTTGAGCTGACGGTCAATGAAATCCGCTTCGAAACGCGGCGCCTGTTTGTCGGCGTGGTGCGCGACATTACCGAACGCAAGCGGGTGGAAGCCAAACTGATCCAGCTGGCCCAATACGACACCCTGACCGGTTTGCCCAACCGGGCGCTGTTCATGGACCGCCTGGCCAACGCCACGCTACGCGCCAACCGCAGCAAGAGCGCGCTGGCCGTGCTGTTTCTCGACCTTGACGGCTTCAAGAAGGTCAACGATACGCTGGGCCACCATAGCGGCGACGAATTGCTGCGCAAATTCGGCGAGCGCCTGACGCAGTCGGTGCGCAAGAGCGACACCGTGGCGCGCCTGGCGGGCGACGAATTCACCATCATCCTCGAAGAATTGCACGAAGGGGAAAACGACGCGCGCGCCGTGGCCGACAAGATTATCGCGGCCATGCACCATCCGTTCGACCTGCCCGACGGCAGCGTCAGCGTCACCACCAGCATCGGCATGGCGCTGCACACGGGCGCGCTGACCGATGTGGACGACCTGCTCCGGCGCGCCGACGACGCCATGTACCGCGCCAAGTTCAGCGGCAAGAACCGCTGGAGCGTCTAGGCCAGCAGGCGCGAGTGCTTGGGCAGCTTGGCCGACAGGTAGTCGTGCTGGTCGGCCAGCACGTTCCTGCCGCTCAGGATGAAGTGCTCGAAGCGGCACGGCGCGTACGGCACGTACAGCAGCGGCCGGAAATCATGCACGAACTTCGATCCCTTGGCCTGGTTGCAAGCCTTGCAGGCGGTCACGCAATTCATCCAGCTATCCTTGCCGCCGTGGGTGCGCGCCAGGATGTGGTCACGCGATAAATGCTGCCGTGAAAACATGTTGCCGCAAAAGGCACAGGTATGGCGGTCGCGCGCGAACAGCAGCGTATTGTCGTCACCTAGCGGCAATTCCTGGCGCAACATGCGCGTCATGCGTTCGCTGCCGGAAATGGCGATGATGGGTTTGACGGTCAGCGTGGACAGGATGCCCGCGTTCGACACCCCGCCCCGGAACAGGAACTCGCGATCGCCGAGCTCCCACGCGACCTTGTGCGTCGCGTAGTAGTGGACCGCTTCCTGCGCCGTGATCCAGTCGAAAGGATTGCCGGCAATGTCGAGTGCGAGAATCTGGGGAATCATAAAAATCACCTCTACTGCAATATTAGTGCAAAACGGGGTCGTGCGGACATTCAGGCGTGTCCAGTATGAAATGAGCAAGGGAAATGCGCAGGTTTCGGACGAAATCGCCACAGCGATTGACGGCGCAAGCGAGCCATCGCGAGTATTTGCATGAAATACGCTGTTCGACTCTCTCGCATTTGTTTCTGCAATGCAGTACCATTTCGGATTCGACATAGCAAGTCTGCGCCCCGCTCACCGTATGAAGACAGATTCCCACGACCCGCCGGCGCGCGTGCCGCGCCTTGCCGTCCTCGCCCTGTGCATCGCAGTCGCGGCGGCCGGCATTGCCGAATTGAAACGCTGGTCGCATCATCATGCCGACGCCAAGCTGTTAGTCAGCAAGGAACCTGCCGCCGCCGGCAAGGTCCGCCTGACCAAAGTGTCCGAAACGATCATCCCGATGCCCCCCGGCGTGCCGTCCGCCCACGCCAGCACGCTGGCCGCCTTGCCGGGCGACACCATGCTCGCTTTCTGGTGGGCCGGTACCCGCGAAAGCGGACCGGACGTCAAAGTGTATGCGTCGCGCCTGGTCAAGGGCAGCTGGGGCCCGTCGCGCGAAGTGGCCAGCCGCGCCTCGCTCGGCGCCGCGCTCGGGTTTGGCGTGCGCCGCATTGGCAACCCGGTCGCCTGGACCGGCCGCGACGGCCAGGTCCATCTGTTTGTCGTCGCCACCGGGCTGGGCGGCTGGGCCGCCTCGCGCACCGTGCATCTGGTCTCGCGCGACCAGGGCGAGCACTTTTCCGTGCTGCGCGTGCTGCCGCTGTCGCCCCTGTTCAATACCAGCGTGCTGGTGCGCACGACGCCGGTTGCGCTGGCTGACGGCGGCTGGTGGCTGCCGCTGTATTTCGAACTGGGCATCAAGTATCCGATGCTGATGGCGTTCGAGGCCGACGGCGCACCGCGCTCGCTCTCGCGCATCGGTTCGCGCATCACCACGCTGCAACCGGCGCTGGTGGCGTCGTCGGCCACGGAGGCGCACGCCTGGATGCGCGACGCCGGCGACGAGCACAAGGTGCAGCACGCGGTCAGCCGCGACGGCGGCGCCAGCTGGCAAGATCAAGGCCCGCTGGAACTGGGCAACGACAACAGCTCGGTGGCGGCCCAGCGCCTGACGCGCGGCGGCACGCTGATGCTGCACAACTATGTCCCCCAGGGCGGCACGGGACGCAACGTCTTGCGCCTGTCCGTGTCGGGCGACGCCAATTCGTGGCAACAAGTACTCGATGTTGTCACCGGAAACAGCGATGAAGAATTTTCCTATCCGGCCATGCAGCAAGTGGGCGATGAACTCCATATCAGCTACACCTCGCGGCGCCAGGCAATCGCGCACCATGTGTACCGGATCAGCTATGACGGGACCATGTGATGCACTTGCCTGACCTGGGATTGCAAATCATTTACGGCCGCCTAGCGTGGGGCATTGTGCTGGCCGCGCTGCTCGTTGCGCTATGGCCGCGCCGTTTCGCCCTGGCGCGCGGCGCCGTTGCTGCGCTGACGCTGGGCATGGTCGCGCTGCAGGCGCTGCCCGGCGCGGCCTCGCCCGCCTACTCGCTGGCGCTGGCATTTAATTTGCCAAGCGGCTTGCTGGTCGGCCTGTGCCTGGCGCAGCTCTATACTGCGGGCGCGGCGCGCAGCGTCATGCCGCCACGGCTGGCGATCCTGATTGCCGCCAGCGGCGCCGTCCTGTACCTGGACGCAATGGGTTTGCTGGCGGTCGGCTTTTACTATGCGGGTTTCGGTCCGCTCGCTGCCCCGGTCGGGGCGCTGCTGCTGGCCCTGTGCGGCGCCGCAGCGCTCGCCATGAACAGGTTCAGACCGCAAGCGGCAGCGCTGCTGCTGGCAATGCTGGGCTTTTCCATCTTGCGTCTGCCGACGGGCAATATATGGGATGCACTGCTCGATCCCCTTTTGTGGGGCTGGGCGCTGTGTGCGCTGGCGCGCCACGCATGGACATCATTCAACATGAAGGAGCAAGCACTGTGACAAACACCAAGTGGTCTATCCATCCCGCCATCGTGGCGGCCATCCTGATCAATATCGCCGTGCTGGGACTGGCCGTGGCATGGTCGGGCGACAAGGTACGCATGTTTTCGCTGCTGCACGAAGACGGCATCGTCGAGTGGATGCAATTTCTGTGCTTTAGCGTCACTGCCGCCATGCTCGGCTACGTGGCGGTTGAACGTGCCATGCGCGAGCCGCGCCTGTCGCTGGCCACGGTCGGCATTGCCGGCGTGGCGGTGGTGGTGGCGCTGGCCGCGCTGGAAGAAATCAGCTGGTTCCAGCGCGTGCTGAATGTGGCCAGTCCGGAATTTTTCGTCGAAAACAATCGCCAGGCTGAAATGAATTTGCACAACCTGGCGCTTGGCAAGGCAAGCATCCACAAGACCATCATGCTCAAGCTGATCCTGGTGATCGGCCTGATGCACAACATCGTGCTGCCAATCCTGGCGCGTAGCCGCCCCGCCATCCGCCGCATGGTCGAGTCGCTCGGCCTGTACCTGCCGCCGCTGAGCGCCTCCCTGATCTACATCGCGCTGGTGGTCTTGTCGAACGTGCTGATCGACCATCCACGCAAAGGCGAACTGGGCGAGTTGTTTGGCGCCACCCACTACCTGTCCACCGCGTTTGCCGCCTACATCATTGGCGCCGGTTACGACAGCACGCCGATGGTGGAACACAAGGCGGACGGGCGCAAGATTACCGTCATGTTCATCATGGTGATGCTGTTTCTGGTGCTGATGGCGTGGATGCTCACTGCAGTCAACCGCATGGCGCCCGTATGATGGCGCGCCACTGTTTGCTGCTGCTGGCGCTGTGCGCGCCGTTCGCGGCGCTGGCCCAGGCGCCGCTCGAAGCCTATGTCTCGCCGGCATCGATTTTTCCGCGTGACGGCGCCTTTGCGCCAGGCGCGGCCAAGGCCTACAAGCCCTTGCCCGCCTATGCAAGCGTTGACGGCGCACTGGTTGGCCATGTGGACACCAACTACCTCAAGTGCGGCGCCGACTGCGAGAACGTGACGGCAACCCTGGTCGCCATTGGCGGCAAGCGCCATCGGCTCGACATCAATTTGTGGGACTACGGCACCCAGGGCTTGCAAACCTATCAAGCGCCCACCATGGTGGGCAACGTTGCCTGGTCTAAAATCCCCTACGCCACAGGCGAATTCTGGATCAAGACGACGCTGACCGAGATCCATCCGTTCGAGAAACTGGCGATGTTTGCCGACGGCTTCGATACGGTCTGCACCAAGCCGGGCAATTGCCAGCCGGTGACGCCGGCNNCGAAGGCAAGCGCTATTACCAGGTCAAGCTGCAGGATATTGAACTGGGCAAGCTCAAGCTGCAGATACCGCGCACCGGTTTTGTTCCAACCCGCAACAAAAACGGCACGCACACCGGCATCCACGAACCGCAGGGCTGCTAAGCGCGCTTGCCCACATACATGCCGCAGGCCACAACCCACGTCAGCACGCTCGCTTCCAGCACGCGCTGGGCAATGCCGACATAGGCAAATTCGGGCGACAGCAAGGCCAGTCCGATGAAGGCGCCCACGGCGCCGGCAAAACCGAGCAGCGACAGCAAGCTGGCGCCTGGCCACGAGCGTGCCTGCCAGCCCAGCAGCGCGAGCGCCAGCGGCGCGCTCAGGTAGCCAGCCAGGCCCAGCATGTTATGCACCACTTGCGACAGGCTGGGCTGACTGGGGCGGCAACCTACATCGCATGGAAACGCCACTGCCACCAGATAGCCAAAGCCAAACAGCGCAATCCCCAGCAGCCCAACCGTGGTGGCGCCTGACCTGGGCAGCGCCTTCCAGGCCAGCAGCGCAAACGCACAGATCAAGATGCCGGCCGGCAGGAAACCTGCCATATTGACCAGCCCGGCATGGGGTGCGCCGGCAGCGCCCAGTTCACTGATGAACTGGCTGGCATGGCTGTAGCCAGGATACATGGCGCCGCCAATCACAGTCAGCAGCGCCACGGCCAGGGCGCCCAGCACGGCGCTCCCCAGGACGAGTTTGTTCAGCATGTCAGGCGTGCTGCTTGCGGCGCAGCACGCCCGCTGCGATCAGGGCGGCGCCGAACAGCAGATAGCCAGCCGGTTCCGGCACGGCAGTGATCGCGCCGTCAGTGACTGCCACGTCAATGTCGGCCAAGGCCGAATCGAGGAATAGCACATCGGAGAACATCAGCGCCGAAGTGCCCGCGTTCAAGGCCTCGAAGGTGATGTGCAACAGCGCGCCGCTGCCGTTGGCGCCAGCTTGGGGTCCCAGCAACGTATTGAAGACGAAGGAAAGCGTGCCGGTGTCGTTGTCGAGCATGCCAACATCGCTAAACGTCGCGCCGGCGCTCGCCAGGAACGCGCCATCGGTGACCGCGGTAGCCTTGAACTTGCTCGCGTCGAAACCGAGCGTGAACTGGTAGGCGTACAGATCGGCCACGTCGGCAATCATCACGTCCACATCGAAGCTAAAGCCCACGGTGGCCGGGTCGGGCGTGGCAACCGTGGTCAGCGTCGGACCTGCGAAGGCCTGGGTGCACACGCCAAGCAGCACGGCGAGCAGGTAATTTTTGAATTTGTTCATTTTGATTCTTCCTTGAATAGTCGGTCATGGCCGGCCGGATGGGTTGATCCGGCCGGTGCTTGCGCTCTTAGTTACAGACAGTGCCTTTTGGCAGGCGTTGCGAGACGTAGGCCAGGTCGCGCGTGTTGATGACGCCATCCTTGACCACATCGGCGCGCAGATCGAAGCCAGGCTGGCCGGTACGCTTGCCAAACGCTGCCTTGACGACCGCCACATCGGCGCAATCGACCACGCCGTCGCTGTTCACGTCACCCGGTATGGTCACCGCAAAGTTGGCGTCGGACACGTCGAAGTAGACATTGCCTACTGCTTCGACCTTGACCCGCGCCGCCGCAGTCATGACTGGCGGCAAGGTCACCACGGCGCTGCCGCTGTTTGGCACGGCATCGGCCAGCAGGTGCGGCCAGGTCGCCCCGCCGTCGGTCGACAAGCGGATGCTGACCGCCGCCGTATTGACCGGCGCCACGTTGGTGTTGGCCACATCCCAGGTGACGGTCAGCGGCGTGTTGGCCTGCTGCGCCAGCGCCGTGTTGGGCGCTGTCACCAGGAACGGACCGGCATTGGCCGCCAGCACCAGCACCGTGGTGCCGTTGTTGATGCCGCCGCGGCCGTCGCGCGCCGTCAGCTTGAAGTTCAGCCTGGCCGGTGAGGCATTGACGCCGGCCATGCCGACATAGCTTGCGGTCGGCAAATACTCCGAATAGCAATTGATGTCGGCAGCAGTCGGTGGCGTGGCGGCAACGGGACAAGCACCGGTGGCCGCATTGGTGTTGTTGGCCAGAATTTGCAGCATGTCCGGGAACACGCGCTGTGGATCGGCGGTCGTGGAATTTTCACCGGGCGAGTTGTACTCGATGGTATCGGTACTGGAGACCACCGCGCGGGTGCCGAACTGGCGGAACAGCGGGCCGTTGAGCTTGGTGTTGCTGGTCAGGCCGGTGCCGCTGGAGGCGCCGCGGTCGTTCTGCTCCCACATGTAGGTGATCGGATCGCCGTCGATGTCGGTGGCGCTGCCGGTCAGGGCAAACGGCGTGCGGACCGGAATCGTGTAGCCCGGCTCGGTCGTCACGAGCGGTGCGCTGTTGCCGCTGGCCGAGACGGCGCCGCCGCGCGTGGTCAGACCACCCTTCGCCACTTCACCGACATAGCCGGTGCAACCACCGCTGCAATTTTCCAGCTGCAACGCGGCGACATTCGTCCCAGCCAGGCTGCCGTTGAAGGTGACCGTGAAGGCGTTATCAGACAAGGCGCTAACCGTGACCAGCCCGCCTGCAGGCCAGCCGGCGCTGCCTTCCAGCGCAGCCTTGATACCTGCCGTAGTGAAATTGACTCCGCGCACGATCGGCACCGACGTGTTGCCATTGAATGCGAGCTGGAATTGCTGGCCGTTGTTGACAAAGCCGGTCAGCGCGCCGATCTGGACTTCGTTGACGTTCGTCTCCGCCGCCGAGGTATGCGCGACGATTTCGTCAAAGCTGCGCTGCGACCAGTACGGATCGCTGTGCGGCTGCAANNGTGGGATTGCGGTTGCCGCCGCTGCAATTGGCGACCACGCCATTGAACGTGTGATTGCCGGAGAATTGGTGGCCCAGTTCGTGCGCCACATAATCGACCGCGAAGAAGTCGCCGATTGGCGTGGGCAAGCCGGTGCATCCCTGCGCCTTGGCGTTGCCGCCAACCACGCCCAGCGACGCGACACCGCCGCCATTCAGGCCAAGTGCGATATGGCCCACGTCGAAATTGCTGGCGCCCACCAGCAGCCCGGTCACCACGCGGTTGCGCGAAAGCGTGCCGCTGCCGCAGCCTGCGGCCTGCGCTGAGGAAAAGCACGCCGCCCCGCCACACGGGCCGTTGGCGCCTGTCATTTGCGCCGGGGTATCGAGGTTCAGCGCATCGGTGCCGTCAATCAGGACCAGGCGGATCGCCGTTTCATCCTCGTACACCTGGCTGACGCGGTTGATCAGCGTGACCTTGGCCGCCGTCACATTGGCCGAGCCGCCGAAATAGGTGGCATAGGTCGGGTCGGTGACCAGCGCCAGCCGGTAGGTGCGCAACTGGTCGCTGGCGATGGCGCTGGCGCTGACGTTCGCTTCCACCACGCGGAACGGGGCGGCGCTGCTCGAGCGGCCATCGGTCGCGCTCAGTTCGTAAGCGCCTGCCGCGGCGCCGGCCGGCAGCTTGACGCTGATGTTGCCCTTCTTGTCGGCAGTGGCGGCAATGCTGTGGCGGGCAACGCTGTCGCCCTCGGCGTGCACGCTGAGCTTGACGCTGGCGCCCGGCGCAAAGCCGGCACCGCGCACCTCGACCGCATCGCCCTCCTTGTAGAAGGAACGCGACAAGGTGACGTTTGACTCGTCCAGCACGCCTTCGACCAGCGGGCCGTGCTGGTTGACCAGGTCGCTGCGGCTGTAGCTGGCGTAGACGCTCGTGTCTTGCTGGTAGTAAGGATCGACATACCAGCCGCCATTGGCCGAGCGCACCGATGCGTGCAGGCCGAGCGGCGTGACGTCCATGCGCAGCGTGGCAGCCGGATCGTCGATGCCGCGCCCCTTGTAGGTCTTGATCTCGGGGTGCTTGGCAGCCAGGCCCGGCTCCATGATGGACGACTCGACCAGCGTGAAGCGTTGGTAGCCGCCGTCCGGGTGCGGCAGCGACACGGTCAGCGCTGCATTGACGAAACTGTTGCTGCGTTCCTGGGGCGCGCCGGCGGTCAGCGCGCGCATGCCTGCCGTGTCCAGCGTGGCCGCGCGCAAGCGCTTGAGCTTGAGTGCAGGCGTCTTGCCGCGCACGGCATTCTGCAGGTTGGCCTTGGCGGCAAGCTCTTCGCGTTCAGGGGCGATCGTGACGTCCTGCCACAGCGCAGCGGCGCGCTGGTTCGATACGGGAGGCTGGGAGGTCTTGTCGGCCGGGGCTGCTTGCGCGGCCGGGATGGCGGCGAAGGCGAGCGCGATACACAGGGCGAGGGAGGAATGCTTGCTGATTGAGATAGGCAACTGTTGCAACCCGCTGCGGCGCGGGGTCCAAGGCTTCATTGTCATGCAATGCCCTTTCAGGGTGTGGGTGCTGGACGTGGTAGTGGTATGCGCTAACGTTTTCTGGTGCTCGATCATGGACAGGATTCTGTTGTTCGCTTTGACACGAAAACCCTACGATACTATTGCTTTTCAGCCATTTAGCACAAGAATAATTTTTCTATTTTTGCAGGGAAGAGGCGAACCGCCACCGGCAGTTTTCACGCGACAAATTGCACGCCGACGAACGTTTTCGAACAAATGGCAATTTGGCCCGCACAAAGTGCAAAAGCTCGGCTATAATTCGGCTCGCCTGACGGGGGGGTATAGCTCAGCTGGGAGAGCGCTTGCATGGCATGCAAGAGGTCAGCGGTTCGATCCCGCTTACCTCCACCAATTTTTCTCGGCATTTCAATCAATCGGGACGCAATGTAGCCGCGTCCTCGACTCAGCAGTACTTTCACTTTTCTCTTGCGACACCTGAGTTTTTGCACGCAATTTTTTTGCGGCTTAGCCCGTGGACGGTTGCAGCGAATTTAAACCAGAAACATTGTAAATATGCTAAATTTACATTTCTTATACTTTCTGGAGCGCCTACATGAACCCAAAAACCTGTTTGCTTGCGAGCGCGATTGTCCTGGCACTCGCACCTGCCGCTTACGCCAAACAGAGCGGAGTTGGCTCGATTGAACTGAACGACAAAGTCATCAGCGTCAGCGGACACGGCTACAACAAGACCTTCCCGTGCAATGGCCGCAAGCTTGAGGTAGCGGGCAGCGGACACGTCATCTCGACGACAGGCGAGTGCTCTTATGTCGACGTTTCTGGCACCGACCACGTGGTCGACGTCACCATCGTGCCAAAGGGCACGCTTGAGGTTGCGGGATCGAACCACAAGGTGCGCTGGAAGTCGGCCGGCGAAACCAAACAGGATATCAGCGGCGTCGATCATAAAATCACGCGCGTGAAGTAAGCGCACCGCAGCGCTGGCGTTCTGGCAGATCAGGTGTTTGCCAAGAACGCCACCCCTCTGTCAAACAGCGCGTGCCCCGCACGCGTTCTCAAGCGGAAAACGCCGGTTGGTTTTTCACACTTTCGCGCTGCTTCATCCGCTCGAACCAAGCGCGCAAGGCTTCACATTCCGGCGGCACGTCCAGCTTGACGATCGCAGCAAAGACAAGTCCACCTATGACGGTAATGTCAGCCATCGAGAATTTTTCGCCAGCGATGAAAGCTTGTCGCTGGAGTACTTTGTCAAAATAATGCATGCCGCGAACTGCCTTGTCTCTCTGGCGAAATCCCCATTCCTGATTCTGATAAAGCTCCACTGCGGGTCCCAAGCCAAGCGTGCCGTGATGAAAATACGTGCTGATGGCGTCAAGCAATTCGATCTCCGCCCGCTTGCTCATCATATGAATGGTCCCCTGTTCCAACGGGGTGCGACCAGTCAGGCTGGGCGAGCCATCTAGCGCATCAAGGTACTGCGTGATGGCAGTGCATTCGGCGATCAGTGTTCCGTCTGCCATCTCGAGAACGGGCAACGTTCCGGAGTAATTTTTCTGCTCGATGAACTCCGGCCTCTTATGTTCGCCTTGGTAGAGGTCGACCGTCTCAAACCGCACGCTGTCTTGCAGCTTTTTTTCCGAAATTGCGATCCGGACGCGGGTCGGGTACGGACCGACCGGAAAATCGTAGACCGTCATCGTTTGACGGCTATTGGCTTCAATGTTGGTAGCGAGTTCTGACATGGCATGCTCCTGGATGATGGAAAAAGGACAAATGCAAGCAGGTGACTGCTGCCTACCTAACATTTGTTAGGTTAACGATAGTGCGTTATACTGCACCTTGTCAACGCATTTTTTACCTGGAGCCAAAGTGAAGAACGAAGCGGTAGCAAGTTCAAAGGACAAGATCCTGTTGGAAGCCACGCGGATTGCGCAGGCCCATGGTTATGGGGGATTGAATGTACGCACCTTAGCCGAGCAAGTCGGTATCAAGGCAGCGAGTCTTTATCACCACTTTCCAAGCAAGGCACATTTGGCTGCCGCCGTGGCGAAGCGCTACGCACAAGATTCAGAGGCGACGCTGGAGGCGCTGGCGAGAGACGCCGGGGACGCGGAGAATTGTCTGCGCCGTTATCCGGAAACATTTCGCAGGTCGCTAGAAAACGGTAACCGTATCTGCCTGTGCAGTTTTATGACGGCCGAATACGACGACTTGCCGGCAGAGGTGCAAACAGAAGTCCATGCCTTCGCAGATGGAAACATTGCATGGCTGGGAAAGATGCTGCAAGCGACCGGGATGCAGCGCGAACACGCGGACATTCGTGCGCGCGCAATTTTTGCGGCAGTCTCTGGCGCACAACTGATGGCGCGCGGTCGCGCCGATGTCGGACTATTCGATTCGCTCATTGAAAGTTACGGTGAGGCGGGACTGTTTTCTAGCCGGCGATGATATCGATGGGCCTATTACAAAAAGACAAAGTTGAATTTTTGGTATGATTAAGCGTGTGTGCCGACCAGCACCAGACGGCGATTCACCAATCATTCACCAGTCTAGAGGGGCAAATGCAATCCAAACCAGGTTTCATCATTTGGTCCAGCGCGATTGTCTGCGTTGGGCTTGCCATTGCAGCGCTGTCGAACACGCTGGCGCAGACCAGCGAAGCCGCGCGCGGCCAGTCCCTCGGCATTCTGTTGGTGTGCGCCTTGGCAGCCGGGGCGTCGATATGGCGCTTGATCCGGCTCTACCGAACCGCGATTGAGGTGGCCGACATCACCCAAGTACCGTTTGGCGTGCCGCTGCGCCCGTCCCGCGCCAAAGCCATGACCGTGGCAATCGGCATGCTGGCCATCGGTGCCATGCCCCTGATCACCATGACAACGCTGACGCCCATCATCCGGGGCGGCGCGTGGCTGCTGGTCGCTGGCGGCCTGGCGATGTTGATGGCGGTGCTGGCGCGCCTCCTGCCGGTCGGGCAGCTCGAATTGCGCGCCGACGGTTTGGCGCTGGCAGGCAGAGGCTTGCCAATCGTGTTGCCGTGGGAGCGTATCAGCGCGGTGGAAGGCGGGGAGTTCGGCGGCAATCCGGCGATCTTCCTGTGGCTGGAAACGCCCGAGACGATCGCCGTGCCGCCCGCCAGGCACAAGGCCTTTTTACGCCAGGTCGATTTTTGCCGCAAGTTCATGGACGCCGATTATTACCACCCCACCATCAGCTACGGGGTCGGGCTGGCTTCACTGGTGGCGGCGATCGACCATTACCGGCTCGCGGCCAGTGTCTGCTCGCATGAATCGTAAAAATTTATAGGAAATTCAATGAGCGAACACAGCAGCAACGCATTACTGCCCCACGCCGCGTGGCAGCGCGAAGTATTGAGCTACGCGACCGCCATCAACGCCTATGTGGCCAAAGGTCTTGCCGAGGGTTGGGATGCGTGTGGCGAGGAACCTCAGATGGCACCATCGGCTACGCTCCTGCCCGCTTGGCGCGCGGCGCTGATAGCAGCCAATGCGCCCGACGCCACGGCGTCACAGCGCGCGGAATTTCACGAGAACTGGCCTCCGGCACATGCACCACTCATCGGCTTGCTATCGGATGAGGGAATAGGTATTAGCGCGCTCGCCTGGCTCGGTGAACAGGGCATGTTGGCACGTGTCGGTGCGCCCTACGAGGGTGGCTATGTGCTGCACATTGTGGGAGACCACGCCGAACGCGTCCCTGATGTCAATTTCTTTGGCCAGTGTCCGGCGCGGCGCTATCTGGCCCTTGCCGATGCGCTTGAGGTGGTGGTCACTGACGGCTGGCAAGGCCCGGAGGTGGCGCGTCTGGCATGGCCAACCGGCTTGGAGGACGTGCCTGCCGGTGCCGAGCCTGAACGGTTCGTCGCTCCCCCCTCGCCCATTCAGCTCATACCTTTCCCCGATGGCACCCGAGTGCTGCTCGTCAGTGCGGAAGGGATGTTCGTGCTGGCCGACAGCGGGGCGAGGCGCATCTATCCGCTTTGTGGTTCGATGGATGCGGATGAATATCCCGTCAACTTGGACATGCCGCACGGCGCAATTTCCCCGGACGGGCGCTGGGTCGCTGTGGGAAGCCAATCCGATCGTCACCTGGTTTTTGATGCCAGTTTAAACCCGGTAGCACGCATCGGCCCAGCCAGCGAATACCCGCACTTTGCGCTGTTTAGCAATGACAGCAAGACGGCAATCTTAAACGCTTGCCACTTCTACAACGGCACCACCCTGGGGGTTGCAGTAGCGGATTTGCCGGGCCTGGACACAGAATGCTATTCCGACGATCCACGTACGCCCATTTTGCAGGAGGGTGCTCGTGTATATGCGGCCGTGCATCGCGATAACGAATTCATCATTGGGGACGCAAGCGGCTACGTGCGTGCATTCGACGAAAACGGGAACGAGCGCTGGCAGCAGTATGTTGGATCGACCGTAAGTGCAATGGCGGTCTCTAATGCCGGCGACACCCTCATCGTTGCGACTTACGCGGGTTTTATCTGTACTTTTTCACTGGATAACCAATGTGCTGCGCCGTGGCAGATCGGCACGGGGCCTCACCGCGAAGTCCAACGCTGGATTATCTGGAAAAGCCTCGAGAAACCAATGCTGTGGTGACGACGACATTTAGGTGTTTGGAGCCCCTGGTTGAATGCAGCGCATCAATCGTCCTGGATCCGGAAGCGCACGACGCGGAGGCCACACGCGACATGCTAACGTTTGTTGTTGTCGCCGTCGTTGCGGTGATCGGGCGCCAGATTTCGAAGGGAATGGCACGCAAGTATGGCGTGCAGAACACGAAATAACACGTTGCAGACGCGCCACTCACATAGCTCATGCATGGCGCCGACGATCTGAGAGAGCGGACAAACTTGCCACGTGAGCTCCAGTTAGGACCAAAGCTGTCCGGCATTTCCAGATTCCCTCATCATCCACGTCGCAAGAACGACTTTCATGTCAGAGAGGTGGTTTGCGATCCGTGGGGACAAATGTAGGGACAAAAATCTGCTGACGAGAAAAGGCCAGTGCTGTGGCTGGCCTAAGTCTTTGACTCTATTGGTCGGGACGGAGTGCTTCGAACACTCGACCCCTGCACCCCATTGAGGCTTGCTATTGGGATACGGCCCTTAGGTATAGGGTTTCTCGATATTCCGTCAATATACAGTGGAATGTCCCCCCTCTATCAAAATAGTTGTCGCCTCCAGTGATTTGGAGTTCTAATTCGCCAAGGGGCGACGGAATTGACTATGAC
>CXWL01008934.1_pt1 | contig 25125 bp, 19 predicted proteins | sample 590931 | NCBI WGS metagenome assembly CXWL01 (sample SAMEA3498368, study PRJEB10139) | groundwater metagenome | biome: water well; material: biofilm material | place: Germany | collected 2015-04-27
TGCTCGAGTGGTCGGTCGAGCGTGATCGTGTTGGAGAGCGGGTCGACCCCGGTGATCGTCGCCGTCTCGATGGCCTCGGTGGCGAGGCCGACCCCGAACGCGACGCCGACCCGGTACTTCGGGTCGAGCCGGTTCACCCGGACGCTGGTGTCGCCGGGTGTCGTCGATGCCGCCAACCTGGTGTCTTCGATGGTGTATGGCCGGATCGAGTGCTCGAAGTTGAAACCGGCCGATGTGCCGTCGGAACCTTGCGGGTCGAACTGCACGTGGTGGATGTGCATCTCAACCTTGGCGAAGCCGCCGAAGGTCCCTTCGTCGGTCTCCTCCGACGTGAGGGTGATCGCCACGCAGTCACCGACGTTGGCGCGGATGGCCAGCGGCTCCTTGCGGCGCGTGCCGGCCTGCATCGCAGCCTTGTCCTGGGCGAGGGTGAACAGCACCCCGAGCGGATCCGACAGCCGAGAGGTGACGTCGACCGCAACCGGTACGGCGACGACGTTGAACGTCTTCACCGGGGAGTCGGCCGGGCACAGGCCATCGGGCCGCGAGACCCACGGGTCCACCGTGGAACCGTCGGGGACGCGATCGGCGGTGTCGCCCAGGTAGGGCGTGCCGGAATGGAGGTTCGCGGTGAACGGTGGCCGCCGGTCGAGCCGCGGCCGCAACATGGGAAAGGCCGGTCTACCGTTGATCGGGTTGAACAGGATCATCGGTCTCGAACCGACGAAACGGTCATCGGGTCGAGAACCGGGGTGCCCGCTCACTCCGCTCGTGAAGTTGGGTGTCTGGGCGGTCGCCGGACCGGGCTCGCCGAGGTAGACGGGATCGCCGGAGGAGGAGTCGACGGTCCAGTCCCAAACGCTTGCATCCTGGCTGCCGATCGGCGATCCGACGGGCGGGAGCTGCGGGTCGATCCACTCGTGGAGGTTGGCCGCGGTGAGGACGGTGCCATCGGGCATCGTCGTGCCGATCAGCTCGGCCGAGCTCACCGCGACGGGCGGGCCGGCGCGGTCGGGCAGCGGGGCGAGCCCGCTCTGCAGGGTGTCGAACACCCGCCACAGGCCCCACATGCCCGACGGGTAGTGCTCGGCGATGTGACAGTGGAACAGGAAGTCACCGGCCGCCTGTTGGGTGCCACCCGCTCCGCCTTCGATCTCGGCGTTGAAGTGCTCGCCGGGCCCGGTGTTCACGGCGTCGACCCGGTCGGACAGCGATGTCTCTACCGGGTGCTTGCGGAGCCCGACGTCGGCGTAGCTGTTCGTGTTGTCGGCCTCGGGGTTGAGGCGCCAGCGGTCGCCACCACCGTGGAGGTGGTACACGTGGAAGACCTCGGCACCGCCGTGCACCACCCGGAACTTCGTGGGGTCACCGACGTAGCCCTGCGGGATGATCGTGGCCGGGTCGCCGAACATCGTCGAGCTGTAGGCGTGCGCCTTCTCGTGGGGCTCGGCGTTCAACCGGTCCATGAACGGCTCGGCGCGGTAGTTCAGGGCGCGCCCTCCAGGGCGGTAGGCCTCGGTGATCGGGTCGACCACCGGCAGCTCGCGGCCGTTCCTGTCGAAGACCTTCTCGTCCTCGTTGCCGATCTCGTGAAGGATCTTCACGTTCTCGCGGAACGATGGAGCATCGGGCGGAGCGATCACCGCTTCCCAGCCCGACCGGATCGGCTGCAGCGTCGCCGGCGACAGCCACTGCGAGCCCTTCGGCTCCACCGCCAGCACACCGAACAGGCCGTGGTCGATCGCCGCCCGATGCCCTGCCCCGGGGCTCAGGTAGTGCGCGCCCTCCAGGGCGGAGTCGTCGGGCACGTAGTAGCGATAGGTGCCGCTGGCGTTGGAGCCGAGCTCGCCGCTGACGTTGACGCCCACCTTGTCGCCGGCCCGGTCGTAGGGCAGCCCGTCGATGTGGATGCCGTACCTGCCGCCGCTGGCGTTGTTGGTGAGCATGATCTCCACGCAGTCCCCCTCGTTGGCGCGGATGACGAGCGGTTGGATCGGGTCGTCGCGCAGGCCGAGCGACACCTCCCGGCTGGCTTCCTGGGCGCGGATCGCGGGGATCTCCGAAGCCAGCGCGTACATCTTCCCCAGCGGGTCGTTGTCGCCGTAACGGTTGAGCGTGATCCGTACGTCGATCATCCGCACGTCGTAAGTGCGCACCGGAGCACCGGCCGGACAGACCGAAGGCACCGGCGCCGCGGTTGCCGCGTTCGGCACGACGATCACGCCGAGCAGCATCAGCATCGCGATCGGGGGGATTGTCCGTTCGGTTCGGCGTGTGAACCTGAGGTAGGGGGCTGCCGCCGCGGCGGCGAGCATCAACGCGACGACGGCGAGCGCGACGGGCAGGTCGAGGAGGAACTCTGCCAGCATCGACTTCTGGAGGCTCGGCAGGCCCGGCAGGCCCGGCGCGGCGACGTGCTCGTCGTGGGCGCGGCCGAACATCCGGCCATGGAACGGCACGCCGATCGCGATGGCGGCGGCGATGGTGGTGCCACACGTGGCGATCCACAGACGATGGCCACCGCGTCCGTCGACGAGGACCGTGGCGAGGAGCACCGCGGCAAGTACGAGGCCGAGCGAAAGCGTGGAGTCGCGCAGCCAATGGGCAACGAAGGAGATCTGCTGCTGCTCACGCTCGCCGGCGCGGAAGTGAGCAAGATGCGTCCACAATCCGACCGTGTACGCGGCGATCGCCGTCAGCGACATCACTCGACGATCGATTCGGATCTCCGAACGACGTCGGGCTTGCACGTACCGCATCGAGGATTGCATGGCGATGTCGCCTTTCTCAGTGGTGGTCGACAGTGGTGGTGGTCGTCAGTGATGGTCGTCGGCGGGGGCGATCGAACACCCGCTCGCCTCGGCGAGGGGGCGGCCGGTGCCGCTCTCGACGGCGCAACCGACGGTGCCGAGCTCGATGAGCAGCTCGGCTCGGGTGGATGGGTCGATGAAGCGCACGGTGAACGGCCGGGCGTCGGTGGTGGTGACGAAATCGAGAAGCACGTCGATGGCGGCATCGGGTTGGAGTTCGCCGGGCAGCGTTGGCGCCTTGGTGAGCGGCACGATGTTCCCCGCCCCGTCGATGAGCTCGAACTGATCTGCGGAGTAGGCAAGCACTCGATCGGACAGGTTGGTGATGACGGCGCCGACCTGCACCTCGATCGCGCCCGCCGGCACCAGACCGGGCACCGCGTGCGCGCCCGTGATGTCGAACTCGGAGAGCCCGCTGATCGCCTGGGCGTGCTCGACGGCGATCACCCCGAAGCTGGTGTCGACTACGTCACCGATCTGATGCCGGCGCTCCGTGCGGCTCAACGGTGTGCCGAGCGGGTCATGGCCGCGGAGCATCTCGACGCCGAGCCACATCCCGCCTGCCGCGGCGATGACCAGCAGCACGCCCGACGCTCCAAGCCCCACGCGGCTCGCCAACGTCGGCCGAGCTCGAACCAAGGTGGTGGCGCCCATCCCGCCCACGACGGTCTCCTCCCATCGCGGGTGCCGGCCTCCTGATGGCGGCACGTCACCCGCTTCACACGCAGCGTGACATCTTGCCGATGACCCTGACAATCCGACGAGGGACCAACCGTTTGGACCATTGGCCCAAACGACTTGCATCTCAGGTCGTAAGCCATCGCCGCTGAGGGGTTCTTGTGGAGCGCAACGCCATGTAGCGACCACCCACAGTGGGATGTTCCTTGACGGAACCGAGAGCGGCCTCGAGGCTCGTTCAGGCCAGGGCGAGTATCCGCCCGACGTTGTCGTCGGTGAACGCCTCGGCCGGTGCTGCCTCGGGTCCGGTGAGCGGGGCCAACATCGCACCAAGGGTGAGCGGCTCGGTGAGGAGCTGGGCGAAGATGGCGCCGCGTCGGGCGCGGCCTTCGGGGGTGAAGGTGCAGCGCGCCTCGGTGGCGAGCCTGGAGGAGACACGCAGGCGACGCATCCGCTCTGCCCGCTCGATCGCGTACGGCTCGAAGGCGTCGACAGACCAGTGGTCGCCGAGCATGATGTCCACCACCTGACGCGCGTCCCTGAGCGCAACGGAGAGGCCTTGACCGATGATCGGGTCGGACCATCCAGCGGCGTCGCCCACCAGCACGACACCCTCGGCGTAGGGCCGGTCCGACCACGAGTCGCTGCCCGGGTAGTAGGCGCACGGCCCGCGCACNNCGCACGAGTCCGTTGGGGCGCGGGAAGATGAGGAAGTGGACGTCGCCCTCGGTGCCGAGCACCTCAACGTCGTCGGGCCACGAGTCGTCACGGACGAGCATTCCGCCGAGCACGGCTCTTGAGTCGACCTGGTGGAGGCCGATGCCGAGCTGGCGGCGCACCGTCGACTGCCGTCCATCGGCGGCGATCACGAGCCGGGCGCTGATCTCGCGGAGGTTCCCATCGAGCTCGTACGTCACGGTGGGTGCGCCCCCTGGCGCGACCTCGACGTCACCGATGCCGCGCACGGCTCGGGCGCCGCACTCCTCGGCATGTCGCAGCAACGCCGCGCATGCCTGCGGATGGCCGACGCTGAAGCTGCCCGGCACACCATCGACCATCATGCCGAGCGGGAGCGGCGCCACCTCCGCCTCGGCCGGCGTGCGCATTTCGTCGTACAGGACGGCTCGCTCGCAGTAGCCACCGCCGGCGGCGAGCAGCACGTCTTCGAGGCCGAGGCGGCGCATCTCGACCACACCCCATGGCTGCATGTTCTCGCCGCGCACGCGATCGCGGAACTCGTACTGGCGTTCCAGGACGACGACGTCGAGGCCACGACCGGCGAGTGCCGCCGCGGCCGCGCTGCCGGCGATGCCCCCTCCGACGACGACCACGTCAGCCCGCTCGCCGGCCACATCTGCCGCGCCACCAACATCTGCCAGGTCTGTCATTCCCGCTCCGATGCGGCGAGCGCGCCGGCCGTCAACGTGGAAAGCCCGAGCACCTCGCCCGACCGTCGGACGATTGTGTGCTCGGAGGCGGAACGGCGGTTCATCACCGATCATTCTGCTCTGCCGATATGGTCGGCCGTGCATCCCCCCCGAACCCGGATCACCATGGATTCCCGAGGGGGTACCTTTGTGCGCATGTCGTCGTCTCGCGTGCCGCAGGTCGACTATCCGCACCTGCCCGGCCGCGAGCACAACCCGCTGTTGGAGTCGTCGCTCCACGCCACGTGGTGCACGCTGCTCATCCAAGCGGTGCGTCACACGCTGGCCCACACCGATGCGCTCGTCACCGGCAACACGCCGTTCGTCCCACCCGATGGGGGACCCCACACCGCTCCCGACCTGATGGTGCTGCCTGGCCTCGCCGGGCGCAACCTCGGCCGCTACGAGATCGGCCGCGACGGTCCGCCACCATCGGTGTGCGTCGAGGTCGTGTCGCCGTCGAACACACGAAGCGTCATCGACCGTCGCTGCCGCCGGTGGCTCGACGCCGGCGTCACCGAGGTGTACGTGCTCGACCCGGAACGCGAGACCGTAGAGCAGGTCGCGGTGACCGACGGTGCCCTGATCAGATCCGATGCCAGAGGAGTGCACAGCCCGGGCATGCACCTGTCGTTCGCCACGGTGGATGGCCGGATCGCGCTGTGTTGCCCGGGCGGTCGCGTGGTCACCTACGACGACGACCCGTTCGGGCAAACGGCTGAGCCGGCCTCCGGCGTCGCCGTCAGTCGGTAGGGTCGACGAGCAGATCGGCGCTGAGGGCGAGGGCGGCGGCGATCGCCGCGGCTCGCTCGATGACAGTCCCGAAGTAGTAGCCGGCTTCCTTGCCGTCGTTCATCGGCGGCTCACCGAGCGACTTGATCAGCGCCGAAACATCTTGCGAGACGGCGACCGGCTCGAGGTCGGGCAATGGGCCGGGGCTGCGCCACATCTCGGCAGCTCCGGATCGTCTCGACTGCGTCTTGCGACGTTGGTTGTTGCGCCCTTGCGCCGGTCGGGTCATTCGTCATCCTCCCTGAGCAGTTCGTCGGGCCGCAGCCCGAACGCGAGGCGCAGCTGATCTGTGCTGAGGTCGGCCATCGAGCTACCCCGCGGCAGAACCAGTTGAGCGATGTGACGCTTGCCGGCCACGACCTCCTCCACCCGTTCGTCGACCGTGCCGGGGCACACGAGGCGGTGGGAGATCACCGTCCGGCTCTGCCCGATCCGCCACGCCCGATCGCGGGCCTGGTCCTCGACCGCCGGGTTCCACCACCGGTCGTAGAGCACCACGTGGTTCGCCGCGGTGAGGTTCAGGCCGGTGCCGCCGGCCTTCAAGGAGAGCACCATTGCTCCCGGTCCCTCGCCCGTCTGGAACTCGGCGACGAGGCGATCGCGAACCCCGCGAGCGAGGCTTCCGTCGTAGCAGGCGATCGGGACGCCGGTGACCTCGGTGAGGTGCTCGGCCAGCCGCCTGCCCCACGTCGCGAAGTGGGTGAACACCAGCACCCGCTCGTCGGCCGCGAACACCGACTCGACGATCTCCTCGAGGCGGGCCAGCTTGCCGGAACGGCCGGCGAGCGGCTGACCATCGTCGGAGTATGCGGCCGGGTGGTTGCAGATCTGCTTCAACGCCGTGATCGCGGCGAGGATCGCACCCTGCTTCTTCTCGCCGACATCGTCGGTGACGTTGGCGAGAAGATCGTCGAGCACCGCCTGATAGAGCCCGATCTGTTCGGGTGTCATCGTGCAGTGATCGAGCTCGTCGATCTTGTCGGGAAGCTCGGCCGCGACCTCGGGTTCGGTCTTGGTGCGACGGAACAGCAGCACCCCGTTCAGCGCTCGCATCGCCGACTCGCGATCGCCCGACATCTGGGCGATGAACGCCGGGCGCGACCCCAGGAGACCCGGATTCGTGAAATCGAGGATCGCCCACAAGTCGCCCACCCCGTTCTCGATCGGCGTGCCCGTCAGCGCCAGGCGCGTGCGCGCCGGAACGCGACGCAACTGCTGGGCGGTGTCGCTGGCCGGGTTCTTGATCGCCTGCGCCTCGTCGAGCACCATCTTGCTCCAGGTGATCGAAGTGAGCGCCTCCACGTCGCGGACGGCAGTGGCGTAGGTGGTGATGACCATGTCGGCGTCGGCGATCTCGGACTCGAAGTCGTCGGTCGACGAGCGCGCCGTGCCGTGATGCACCACGATGCGCAGACCCGGCGCGAACCGCGCCGCCTCCGCCGCCCAGTTGCCAACGACGGCTGCCGGCGCGATCACGAGAGTGGCGCCATCGCCTGCCGTGCGGGCGATGTGTGCCAGCACGGTCGGTGTCTTGCCGAGGCCCATGTCGAGCGCAAGACAACCTCCGAGCTCGGCGGCGTCGAGGAACCCGATCCAAGCCAGCGCCTCGGCCTGGTAAGAACGCAGCTCGCCGACGAAACCCGCTGGCGGCGAAGGCGGCGCCGACGACGCCTCGTTGGCGCGACGCAGCACGTCGTTCGCCCAGCTGCTGCCCTGCACGACGGTGCGGCCGGCCAAGCCCGATCCATCGAGTCCGATGCTGTGCCGCAGGATCTCCGCACCCGTCAGCTGCTTGATCTCGGCGCGCTCGTGCAACGCCGCGGCCGCAGCCTCGAGATCGACCCGGTCGAGCTCGACCCAGCGGCCACGCGACTGCAGCAGCGGTCGAGCCTGACGGGCGAGCCGTGCCACCTCGGCCGCGGTGAGCTCGACATCGTCGAACAGCACCGACCACGCGACGTTGCTGAGCTGGTGAGCCCCCACCGTTGAACCCGTCGCGCTCTCGGCGAACAAGCGCAGCGACGGCCTCGCCTTGCGCCGCGACAGCATCGGGGCCCGCACCTCGAATCCGATCGCGGCAAGGATCGGGCCCGCCGCCGTCATGAACCCCCAAGCCTCGTCCTGGCTCAGCGCCACCTGGCCACGCCGTTGCACATCGACCCGACCCAGTGCCGGGAAGACCCGGCCGAGCCGAGCCCACTCGGAGGCCGCGCCGCTCACGTTCTGCGCCCGCAGCGCGGCATCGATCGGCATCAGCTTGCCCTGACCGAGACGCAGGTGAACCGACATCAGCCACACGCCCTGCGGGCCTGATGGTGCGTCGAGTTGCACGACCAGCTTCGGCTGGCGCGGATCGGTGACCGAACGCGCCCACTGATCGAACCTCCTCGCCAGGTCTCGCGCCAGCAAGGGGTCGGCCCGGAACGGCGCCCCATCCATGCGGGCGACCATCGAATCGGCCAGATCCGTCGGCGAGTTCGCGCTAGGGGGCTGAGCCGGAAGTTCGACCCGCTCGATGCTCTCGGCCACGATTGCTTCGACCACTCCGGTGATCACGGCGATCGTCGTCGCCCGGCTCGCGCCGCCGCCGACCCCGCCGCCGACCGCGCTTGCGCCGGCGGCGACCACCGTGCCGGGCATCGCCGCGGCGAGTCGATCGATGGCAGCGCCGTCGAGACACGCCGGCAGCCATCGAACCGTGGCGTCGACCAAGCGCCCGTCGCGACGCGATGCATAGCGCATGCTCGGCACGATCGACCCCCGCGCCGCCAAGCGCACGCCTTCCACCGCTGCCCGGCCGAGCCACAGCACGCTGGCGCCGGCGCCTGCGGGGACGTGCCCGCCGCCGACCGCGACCAGCCATCCGAGGGCGTCCTTCACCGGGATCGCCAGCGCCTCGGCGCGAGCTCCGCCCGGTAGGTCGATGCCCGGGTGGAGCTGCCAGCCCAACGGCGGACCACCGATCGACTCCAACCGGGTGGCCAGCGCATCGTTGGTCTCGGGTGGCGTACCACGGCCTGCCGCCCACACCACGACCTGACCGGAAGACCACGACGCCTGGAGCTGCACCTCGGCAGGCTCCTGGTGATAGTCGGAGGCCTCGCCGAAGTCGTGGGCCTCGGCGTGGGCCTCGTCACGCGCATCGTCGCGCGGGGCCACGACCGGCGGCGGACGAAGCCGGGCCCTAGCGGCGCGCAAGCTGTCGAGCGTGTCGGCGAAGTCGGCAACCACCTGGTCGCGCTCGTCGCCGTGCAGGCCGCTGACGGAATCGAGGTCGTCCTCGGCGCCGATGATCAAGCGGTCGAGCATCGACACCGACGCCTGCTCGTCGGATTCGAACAAGGCCAGGTCATCGGCCCGAGCCCGGCCATCGGCGATCGACCAGATGGCCGCTTCGAGTTGTCGTACGTCAACCATTGAGCTCCGTATGGGTCGTCGCATCACGTCGCGCGACCTCGGGCACCACCCGAGCGTCGCCGGACATCACCTGGGCGTTCGGACGAGCCACGTCGAGACGCCGACCGCAAACCCTACAGACACAACGGCCTCGAAGTTGCGGCACACACCATTCGCCAGCCGCACTATGGTCGTTCGAGTGCTCGAACTCGAGCTGCGGGCACCACAGAAACGAGGACAGGACATGCGCAGATCACGGAAAACGGCAGCGCTGTTGAGCGCCGCCACGCTGGTGGGGACGCTCGTCAGCACCCACTCGCCAGTGTCTGGAGCGGCCGAAGCGACGACGTACGTCGTGCTCGCCGACAGCGCGGCAACGGTCGACGGCGCCATCGCTGCGGTCGAAGAGGCCGGTGGCCGCGTCGACAGGGTCAACCGGGCGATCGGCCTGGTCACGGCCTCGTCGTCGGACACGTCGTTCGTAGCCGCAGTGTCGGCCAACACCGATGTCGCCGGCGTGGCCCGCGACACACCCATCGGGTCGACGCCGGCCGACGCCGCGCAACGTCGCGACACCGTCGAAAACGAAGGTCGCCTCGACGCCGCTGGCGGCAACGGCGGCAACGGCAGCGGCGACGATGGCGACGGCGACGAAGCCGCCGAGCCGCTCGCGGCGTTCCAATGGGACATGCAGATGATCGGAGCGACCCCGGAGGGCTCCTACGACGAGCAGCCCGGCCGCCGCGACGTTCTCGTCGGCATCATCGACACCGGGATCGACGGCAACCACCCCGACATCGCGCCGAACTTCAACCGCGATCTGAGCAGGAACTTCACGCGTGACATCGAGCTGATCGACGGCGACTGCGCCGACGAGCCCGATCAGTCGTGCGACGACGCCGCGGATGTCGACGAGGACGGACACGGCACCCACGTCGCCGGCACCGTCGCCTCGCCGATCAACGGCATCGGCATGGCGGGTGTGGCGCCGAACGTCACCCTCGTCAACCTCCGCGCCGGCCAGGACAGCGGCTTCTTCTTCCTCGGCCCTACCGTCGACGCGCTCACATACGCGGGTGACAACGGCATCGACGTCGTCAACATGAGCTTCTTCATCGACCCGTGGCTCTACAACTGCCGCAACAACTCCGCCGACAGCGCAGCCGAGCAAGCCGAGCAAGCCACGATCATCGACGCGACACAACGCGCCCTCGACTACGCACGGGCTCATGGCGTGACGCTCATCGCCGCACTCGGAAACGAGCACCAGGATCTCGGCGCCGCATCGAAGACCGATGACATCAGCCCCGACTTCCCGCCCGGTACCGAAAGGGTTCGTACCGTCACCAACGACTGCCTCGACATGCCCACCGAGGGCAACGGTGTCATCTCCGTCTCGGCAGTCGGGCCGAGTGGCAAGAAGTCGGACTTCTCGAACCACGGGCTCGAGCAGAACGACGTCGCCGCACCGGGAGGCTTCTTCCGCGACTTCATCGGCACACCGCTGAACCGGCGGCCCGAGAACCTGATCCTCGGTCCATACCCGAAGGCCGTCGCGCTCATCAACGAGGAGGTCGATCCCGTCACCGGCGAGTCGTTCACGCCGTTCGTGATCGCCGAGTGCTCGGCTCCGAGCATCGACGCGTGCTCGTACTACCAGCTCATCCAGGGCACATCGATGGCAGCACCGCATGCCGTCGGCGTCGCCGCGCTGATCGTGAGCGAGCACGGCAAGCGCGACAAGGTGCACGGCGGGCGAACGATGGACCCGGCCAAGGTCGACAAGCGCCTCCGCAGAAGTGCTACCGATGTCGCCTGTCCAGCCCCGGTCATCACCTATGCCGCGGAGGGCCGTCCCGCCGAGTTCGACGCGCCGTGCGTCGGCACAGCGGAACGGAACTCCATCTACGGAGACGGCATCGTCAACGCGTTGCGGGCCGTCGACTGACAGCCCGGCGAGCATCGCTGCGGCCCGGCGACCTGATCGGTCGCAAAGCCATGGCGCTACAGTCCATCGGCATGTCGCACGACGAGGTGATCGCCGACCGCCTCGGCGTTCTGCGCACCATGTCGCCGGCCCAGGTGGCGCAGATGCTGGGCTTGCTGCCCCATGCCGCGGCGCTACTCGTCGGTGTCGGCGAGCTCCACCAGGCGCTGTCACCAACGGCGCGGGGTCTGTCCGTGGTGGGATCGAGCGGCGGCGCCGCGGCACGCCCACCCGACCTGAAGCGCATCGCGCTGGCGGTCGGCCACACCATGTCGATCCGCACCACGCTCGAGATGCTCGAGCCGGCCGCGTTGCAGCTCACAACCGTGCTGGCCAGCTTCGGAGGATCACTCGACGCTGCCGAGCTCGCTCGCGAGCTCGAGCCCGTCGATCCCGCTCGGCGCGACGAGCTCGTCGAATCGCTGGTCGTGCGCTTGCTCGCCGAGCGAAGGGGGCCCACTCTGGCGCTCCGCCCAGGCGTCGGCGACTTCCTCCGCCCACCGGGTCGTCCGCTCGATCGTCTGCTGCTCGATCAGCACATCACCAGCGACTCGATCGCCAAGACCCTTCGCCGCCTCGACGCCGCCTTCGTGCCATCGCGCAAGAGCCAGCGGATCAGCGAGCTCCGCGCGATCATCGGTTCGGTCGATTCCCTCGCCCTACTCGCGTCGAAGATGCCGTCGAACACCCGGCAGATGTTCGATGCCCTCGTCGACGCCGGCCCGCGCGGCGCGGCGCCGGGCGACATCGGCGTGCCGTACTGGCAGGTCCGCACCTACTCGCCGGTTCCCGCCAACCACCCGGTCGCGGCCCTACGTCAGCTCAACGACATGGGCCTGATCTGGATCGACGAGACCATTCAGCGGATCGGTCTCTGGCTCGAGGTGCACGCCGCGGTCCGCGGGCGGCTGTTCGTCGAGTGGCCGGCCCCCGCTCCGGTCCACCTCGCTGCGCTGCACGGCCACACCGTTCAACTCCCGCCGGTGCTGATGGTGCTCCAGAACCTGCTGCGATTGGCCGCGCTCGAACCGCTGCCGGGCCTGAAGACCCGCGGCATCGGCGTACGGACGACGAAAGATCTCGCCAAACGCCTCGGCGTCGGCGTGGCCCGCACCACCCTGCTGGTCGACCTCGCCCAGGGCCTTGGCCTGATCGAGGAGGTGTCGAAGTGGGTGCGCTCCGGACGCACCGGAAGTTGGCAGTACTCGTACCGCACCCAGGCGGCGGCGGCGTTGGAGTGGAACCGGGTAGATGCGATCGGCCAATGGGCCTCGCTGGTGGCCGCGTGGATCGAGGGGCGAGGGGCGACCCACGACGCGGCGCCGTCGCCGACGCACCGCCGCCAGGCCGTGGCCGATCTCATCGCCCTACCGCCTGGTATCGGAATCACGGCCCACGCCTTCGCCGACTGGTTCTGTCAGCACCACGTCGGCGCCCGGCGCGACGCTGCCGGCACGCTGCACGACGAGCTCGCCGCCCTCGACCTGATTCCCACCACCGGCACGGCGGGCCTCACCGCGCTCGCCCGCGAGCTGATCACCGATCCCGCGTCGGCCGCCGCCCTGCTGCCCGACGTCGTCTCCACCTTCGTCGTGCAAGCCGACCTCACCATCGTGGCACCGCCGGCACTTGCCTCCGAGCTGCGCTCCCGTCTCGACAGGTTGTGCACCGTCGAATCCGATTCGAGCGTGGTGGTGTTCCGGCTCGACCCGACACGCATCGCCACCGAGCTCGCCGACGGCGAGTCGGCCGAGTCGATGATCGAGTTCCTCACCGGATCGTCGTCGGCGCCGGTCGCGTCGTCTGTGGGCCAGATGATCCGCGACGTCGAACGACGACGCGCCGGCCTCACCATCGCCGCGGCAGCCACCGTCGTCACCGCCGACGACGTGCTCGGCCTCGCCGAGGCGGTCAAGGTGAAGGCCGCCCGACTCACGCTTCTAGCGCCCACCGTGGCCGTTTCCGAGCTCCCGTTGCCCAAGGTGCTCGCCGCGCTTCGCGCCAAGGGCCTTGCCCCGACGGGTTCTGCCTCGCCGAACGGCGATGCCGACGAGGAGATCGTGCACAACCCGTGGCGAGCCGTGCCACGACCATCAGCCGTCACGCTCATCCACCCATCCATGGAACACATCACCGAGATCGTTGCAAATGCAACGTGATCGCTCCCTGCTCCGTCTCGGCGACCTGAGCGCATGACCGACCCATCGAACCCGCTGATCGTGCAGAGCGACCTGTCGGTCATGCTCGAGCTCGCCAGCCCACACGCCGATGTCGCCCGCGCCGCCTTGGCGCGCTTCGCCGAGCTCGACAAGGCCCCCGAGCACATCCACACCTACCGCATCACACCGCTCTCGCTGTGGAACGCAGCGGTCGCCGGGCTCTCCGCGGGGGAGGTGGCCAGCACGCTCAGCGGGCTCGCCAAGTACCCGGTGCCGGCCGGGGTGCTGGCCGAGGTTCACGATCAGATGGGCCGCTACGGCCGCCTCCGGCTGGTGCGCGACTTCGACACGGGGGGCTTGGCCCTGGTGAGTCACGAAGTTCCTTTGCTCGTCGAGGTGGCGCGCGACAAGGTGGTTGGTCAGCTACTCGGAGAGCGCCTCGACGGCAACCGGTGGGCCGTCCGGCTCGGCGACCGCGGCGCGCTCAAGCAGGCGTTGCTGCACCTCGGATGGCCCGTCGCCGACGAGGCGGGATACGCCGAAGGCAGCCCGCTGAGCGGTGCGGAGGTCACGTGTGAGTTGCGCGGCTATCAGGCCGACGCGGTGTCGGCATGGTGGCAGGGAGGGGCAGAAGCAGCCGGCAACGGCGTGCTCGTCCTGCCGTGCGGCGCCGGCAAGACGGTGATCGGGCTCGCCGCGCTCGCGGCAGCCGGTTCGCACACGCTCATCATCGCCACCAGCATCACCTCGGCACGCCAGTGGATCCGCGAGATCCTCGACAAGACCTCGCTGACCGACGACCAGATCGGCGAGTACTCCGGCGACCGCAAAGACATCCGCCCGGTCACCATCGCCACCTACCAGGTGCTCACCTGGTCGCCCCATGCCCGTGACGAGGTGCTCGAACTCCACCACCTGTATCCACACCTGGCGCTGTTCGATCGCACCGAGTGGGGCCTGATCATCTACGACGAGGTGCACCTGCTGCCCGCCCCGGTGTTCAGAGCGACGGCGCGCATCCAGGCCGTGCGACGCCTCGGCCTCACCGCCACCCTCGTGCGCGAGGACGGCAAGGAGGCCGACGTGTTCAGCCTGATCGGACCGAAGCGGTTCGACGTGCCGTGGAAGGAACTGGAGCTGCACGGCTGGATCGCTCCGGCGGTGTGCACCGAGGTGCGCGTCGAACTTCACGACGACGCGCGCATGGAGTACGCGATGGCCGAGCCGACGCACCGCTACCGGCTGGCGGCGTCCACCCCGCGCAAGCTCGATGTCGTGCGGCGACTCGTGGCTCGCCACGCCGACGACCGAATCCTGGTGATCGGTCAGTTCGTCGATCAGCTCAAGGTCATCGCGGCAGAGCTCGACGCGCCATTGATCACCGGGCAAACGGCGCAGAAGGTGCGCGAGACGAGGTTCGAGGCGTTCCGCCGCGGCGAGATCCCGGTGCTCGTGGTGTCGAAGGTGGCGAACTTCTCGATCGATCTGCCTGAGGCGAACGTGGCGATCCAGGTGTCGGGCACGTTCGGAAGCCGCCAGGAGGAAGCCCAGCGGCTCGGCCGGATCATGCGCCCGAAGCTCAGCGGCGGGCAGGCCAACTTCTACTCCCTGGTCACCCGCGACACCGTCGATCAGACCTTCGGCGCCAATCGCCAGCGGTTCCTCGCCGAGCAGGGATACGACTACCGGGTGATCGACGCCCACGATCTCTGACGTGCTCCCGAACAGCGAGCAGCGAGCAGTCAGTACGGCGCCCGCAGCTTGGGGAACATCGGGAAGTGCTTGACGTTGCGGGTGAGCAGCTGCGCTTCGAGCAATTGGGCGGTCGCTGCAACCACGTAGTCGATCGGGTCGATGCCGGTGTGCGACCGGCCGTAGCGACGGGCGAACGTTGCCGCCGCATCGGCCACCGATGCATCGACCGGCGCGTCGATGCACTCGTCGAGCAGACGCATGATCGACGACATCTCACGGCGACGAGCCCCGGCCAGCACTTCGAAGCGCACCATCGTCGGCACCACCACTGCCACATCGGCCAGCTCGGTGAGGGCCTCGATCGCGCCAGGGGTGCCGCGCAGCACGTCGACCAGCACATTGGTGTCGATGACCACCATCAGCCCACCTGCCGCGGCATCGATCGATCGAGTGCCCGCACCCGCTGCTGGTAGGTCAGACCGTCATCGACACGATCTCGCCAAAGCCCGGCGGCGCCGGCGAGCGCGCTGCGGAACCGATCGCCGCGGGCCACGCCCGATTCAAGCGCGGCCGGACCGGCCAAGCCAGGGAGCGCCAGTGGCAGCAGGACAAACTCGTCAACTTCTAGTCGGTGGGGAAGGCGATCATCGCCCTGCTCGCCAAACAACTGATCGATGCCGGCCTCATCGGTCTCGACGATCCGATCGGGTCGGTCTGGCCGAGTTCGCCACCGCGGCAAGGAGCGCTTCTCGAACCAGATCGACTGCTGCCACCGGAGTTACCGAGGCAACCAACCCGGGCCCAATCGAGGGCTACTGCCCGGTGCTCGGCGAGGAGGTCACCTTGTGACGAGCGCACGGGTGCAGCGGCATACCTGCAAATCCGACACTCCGAATGCGCCGCTGCAGCCCAGGCCAGAGCGGCGGAATCGAGTTGGACTGACCAAGGAATGCGGGCCTCTGATGTCGCGGAAAGTGAGTGAGCCGCCACCACTTGCGCGAGAGAGGGAAGCTGCTTGTGTAGTCTGCGCCGATGAATCAACCGCCGTGGGCTGGGTCGAGGATCGGGCCGAAGACGCGGCCAGCCTCGCTGGTACGGGCATGAAACTCTCGCCCGTGGGTAAGGCGCTCGATGCCGGAAGTCGACTGACGAACCATTCCCTCGGGCTATGCGTCGGCGGCAACGTTCTCGGCGGGTACGACCTCACAGGCACCGCCTGCTACATGTCGACGCCGAGCGGCGAGTCAGGCTTTACAGCTTCGGCCGGCGGTGGAGGCGCAGCGCCGTGGGGTGTCAGCGGGTTGGTCGGGCTGAGCGTGAGTAACGCCCAGAGCGGCTCGGATCTCAGCGGGACGTCCGCATACGGCTGGTTGTCCGCAGGCGAGGGCCCGTACGGAGCGGGCGGTTCCGGTTCAATCTCGACGAATGGATGCGGTGACACGATTTGGCAGGCGACAGCCGGTTGGTCGCCCGGCTTCAGAGTCCCAGCGCCCTTCAGCTCTGGCGGTGGCGCCAGTCGGACGTNNCCCTTGGTTGGTGATCGGCCATCGCCTGGCGCCGAACGATCGGGGCGCGAGCCGCCAATACTTGACCTCGGTCACGTGTCCTGCGCCGTGTCGATGTTCAGGTTCTTCGGACGCTTGATCGTTTCACGTGGTGAGGCGACGTTCTGGCCAGCCGGTCGAGTGAACGATGCTCTAAATGTTGAGCACGCGGTGCCGATCATTCACCGTGATCAACTGCTGACCGTCATCGCTGGCCGACTGTTGCCGCCCTGGATGAACAGTGGCGTGGTTCTTGTAGGCGCCGAGACGTCGCCACGCGTCGTCGGCGTCGTCCTCCTAACGACTCGGCAGCGTCGAGCGGTAGTCGAGTCGGCCCGGATGGCTGGGTTCGAGGTCTCTCTCCATCGCACCAACTTCTCCGCAGGGGTCGGTATCGGTTCGACCGCAGAATTGGAGCGCTTCCGCCGCGTTCATGCCTCGGTCAGCGACCCGGGCCCCACGTAACTTACTTGCCCCGGAAATGGCCTGCGATCTGGGGTGATGGTCCCCGATCATCGCGGGTGTGTTCGGTACGATGGCCTCGTCCCGTAAGGGCTAGTACGGAGCGAGGCCATCGATGTTCGCCGATGATCCAGACTCGGGCGTCGCCGTTCGGCTACGTGATGAACCACGTGATCCCGAGATGGCAGGGCACCCGCAACCGCGCCTTCATCGACGCCGTCTGCCGGGCACTCGACAGCAGAGCGCGTCACCGCTAGACTGACGATGTGTCATCACGTCTGCTCAATGTATCCGACCGCGGACAGATCTCGCTTCCAGCAGACATCCGCCACCGTTGGCGGACTCGCCGCGTCCTGCTCATCGACGACGGGGAATCCGTCACACTCCGACCCATGCCCGATGATCCGGTCGCCGCGGTCACGGGGAAGTACGCCCACCTCCCCCTCGACTCCGACCGCACCCGCGACGACGACCGTCGAGCCGAAGGCCAGGGCGAAAACTGGTGACCCTGCTCGACGCGGCTTGCCTTGTCGCGTTGTTTCGCGCCGAACCCGGCGCCGGGCGCGTCGCCGAAGTGATCGCCTTCGGAGCCGCTATCAGCGTGATCAACCGTGCCGAAGTCATCGACCGGCTCGCTCGCCAGGGAGCAGACCCTGCCGAGGTCGGTGCCGACATCGACATGCTCGACCTCGAGCACCACGATGTCACGCGTCAGATCGCGGACAGCGCCGCCGCACTTCGTTCTCGGCACTACCACCGCACTCGACGTCAGATCAGCCTCTCCGATTGCATCGCCGCCGCCACTGCACAACACCTCGGCCGCCCGCTGGCGACATCCGACCAGCACCTCGCCGACCTCGGTGCCATCATCGGTATCCACCTAACGGCGGTCGCCAACTCACGAGGCGAACGGCCCACCGCGGCGACGTGACTTCACCAGGCGATCACGACACGCCCGTAGGTCACGCACATCCCCGCCGCGTTCAACAGCAACAACGAAACGACCACCACCGCGAACACGGCGGCCCGGCGGCGTGAACCACCGCTGACCTGTGGCGCCGGCATGTACCACTCCGGCAGCAGCCCCGGCCCATCGACGTGCGCGTCGAACGGCACCGCATCGTCGCCGAGTGGTGCGTCGGGATCGGCAGCCAACGCCAGCGCGGTCAGCTCTGCGTCCGACACCACAACGCCGCCCTCGTGGATGTCCACCAGATCGCCGTCCGCGTCCATTCCCGAACCCTACGCCCGTCGCCCCGGTACCGTGATCCGATGAGCACATTGCTGTCGGTCGCCGTCCTCGGCTTCATGGCAGTGCGGCTCGCCACCGGGTTGCGCATCTCTCGCACCGGCTCGGGCCGCGACATGGTGCGGGTCGTCCGCCGACGCATCGGCTGGCGGCACCTGTGGCCGATCCCGATCGTGCTCACCGTCGTGATCGTCTCGGCCTCCGTGCTGATGGCGGTTCCCGGGCTCGCCTGGGGCTGGTGGTCGTCGATCGGTGGCGAGGGCAACCCCGTGTTCGGCTCGTCCGACGCCACTGCCGGCAGTGCCCTCGAATGGCTCATCCCGCTGGCGTTCATGGCCATGCTCCTGCCCGCTCTGCCGTTGTTCGCCCACGCCGAGGAGAACATCTTCCGGTCCGGCGCCGAGCACTGGACGGTCACCAAGCGCACGCTGAAGACGCTGCAGTTCGGGCTCGTGCATGCCATCATCGGCATCCCGATCGGCGCCGCGCTGGCCCTCTCGATCGGTGGGGCGTACTTCATGCGCGTGTACCTGCGCGCGTACGCCGGCACGCACTCGCGGCGACAAGCCACCCTCGAGTCCACCGCCGCGCACACCGCGTACAACGGGGTCATCCTCATCATCGTCGCGATCGCCCTCGTCATCACTGCGGCCGGCGGATGAGCATCTCCCCGGTCGACATCGACATCGTCCGCGACACCGCCGTCACGATCACCTTCGAAGACGACGTCGTGTGCACCTTCCCCGTCGCCAGCCTGCGCGCCGCATGCCCATGCGCCGGTTGCCAGGGCTTGCGCGAGCGAGGCGAGATCGCCTGGCCGCGGCCTGGGCAGGGCCACGACATCAGCGTCGTTCACGCCGAGCTCAACGGCGCATGGGGCCTGTCGATCGAGTGGAGCGACGGCCACAACACCGGCATCTACGCCTGGACGGTGTTGCGCGGCTGGTGCGACGGCGGTGCTCGGTAGCCTGCCCCGATGGCGCTGCCACCTCCTCCCCCGTCACAGTTCCCGGCAAGCGAACCAATTGGCGCCCTCCCCCGTTGCTACCGGCACCCAGGTCGCGAAGCCGGGCGCAGTTGCACGCGGTGCGGCAAGTCGGCGTGCAGCGACTGCCTGGTGCAGGCCACGGTGGGTTCGCACTGCATCGACTGCGCGAAGGCAGCCCGTCCCGATGTGAAGACTCGCGCCAAGTACTGGAACGCCGGTCAACCTGCGCTCGTCACCCGGGTGATCATCGCCATCAACCTTGCCGTGTTCTCCTTCGTCACCATCAGCGACCCGAGCTCGCTCAGCGGCGGCGGCAGCCTGACCAAGGCACAGTTCGATCTCGGCCTCAACTCGTTCTTCCTACGCGACGGCCGCAACGAGTGGTACCGCCTGATCACGTCGGGGTTCCTGCACTTCGGCATCATCCACGTCGCGTTCAACATGTTCATGCTCTTTCAGCTCGGCAACCTGCTCGAACGGCCACTCGGCCGGCTCAGGTTCAGCATGCTCTACGGCGCGTGCCTGCTCGGTGGCTCGTTCGGTGTGATCGTCGCCGATGCGAACGCGATCGCGGGTGGCGCATCGGGTGCCGTGTTCGGTCTGATGGCCGCTGCTGCCGTGAGCCTGCAACGCCAGGGGGTGAACGTGTTCAGCACCGGCCTCGGCACCACTTTGCTGCTCAACATCTTCATCACCTTCGCCATCCCCGGGATCTCCAAAGGCGGCCACATCGGCGGCGCTGTGGCCGGAGCGATCTGCGGGTTCATCATGCTCGCGCCGCGGTGGAAGTCGGTGCCGAAGTGGGCGGCCTACGCCACGCCCGCTGCCGTCGCCTTCGTCAGCGTGGTTGGCAGCTACCTGATGGCCGCACGCGGCGGCTGAACCTCAGCCCTCGGCCGCGCCGGCGAGGCGCCCGCCGGTGGTGTCCGCCGCCACGGAGGCGGTGTGCAGCCGTGGACCCATCAGCTTCGCCATCAGGTGCTGGCCGGCGACGACCGGCGCGTACCGGGCCGGGTTGTCGGGGGACGAGCAAGTGGGCAGGCACTCGATCAACGCGTCGTGGTTGCCGTCGTGGAAGAAGGCCACCGATCGTCGACTGGTCACCGCGGTGCGGTCTGGTCGCGGCGGGAGAACCCGGTGCAAAGTCGACTGCCACCGGTCGTTCGTCCACTGTGCCATCAGATCTCCCAGGTTCACCAGCATCGCGCCCGGCGACGGCATCACGTCGTGCCAGCGACCATCGGGCCCGATGATCTGCAGCCCCGGAACCGCGTCGGCGAACAGCACCGTGCACATGCCGTAGTCGGTGTGCTCGCCCATGCCCAACTGGCCCGGCTCGGGATCTGGATCGCCCGGCTGGGTCTCGTAGTGGTTCACCCGCAGCGTGTCGGTGGAATGGGTGGTGAAGTGGCGGAGCGATCGATCAGGCAGTCCGAGTGCCGCGGCGAACACGTCCATCAAGGTGTCGGCCACGAGGCGTGCCGACGCCATGTAGCCGACGAGCGCGGCGCGCAGTAGTGGCACCTCCACCGGCCACAGGTTCGGGGCGAACAGGCGGTCGCGCTCGGCGGCTACCGCGGGTACGGAGAGGTCGACAACATCGGGGCCGATGTTGAACGCCTCGAACAGATCGGCCGGCCGGGAGACTCCGACGCTGTAGGCGAGGCCTTCGGCGCAGCGGGCCGCATACCCACGGTTCACCTCGGGGACAGACGGGGTGTACTGCTGCTTCACATCGGCCGGGAGTGCGAAGAACCGTTCGGTCTCGCGGGTCATCGCCTCGATGATGGTCGCCGGAACGCCGTGCCCGACGACCTCGAAGAACCCGACCCGGCGACACGCCGCGTCCAACTCGGTCGCCACGTGATCAAGCGCCACGTGATCAAGCGCCATGTGATCACGCGAGCCGCGGAACCAGGGGGCGAGATCGATGGTGGGCACGATCGAGCTCATCGGGCCACCTTACCGATCGGCGCGGGTCGACTCGATGGGCGGCGCCCTTTCGCGGCGCTCGCGAGCGGCTGCGCCGCCCGTAGGGTGACCGTCATGAGCCAGGTGGTCGAGCGCATCGTCTCCTCGTGTGCCGCCGCCGGGCTCGACCTCAACGCCACCTCCTCGGTCGGTTCGTACAACGCCGTTGTGGACCGACCGTTCCACCTTCCCGGAGCCGACGATTCGCTCACCATCGTCGTCGGCAACACGCGGGCGATCTGGCCGCACATCGGCGAGTTCGTGCGAGCCCAGCCATCGCCTCCTCCGGATCCGGTGGACACCTACGTGGAGTCGGTGATCCGTTCGGCCACATCTGGCTGCACAGAGCTCATCGACGTTCGGTACGCGCACGAATCACCGCCACGACGCATCGCCATCCAGCGTCTGGCCCACGTAGCCGGCCTTGCCTGGCTGTCGCCAAGCCACCTGTGCATCCACCCCACCTTCGGGCCGTGGATCGCGCTGCGTGCCGCGATCGTGCTCGACATGCCGGCCCCGCCAGCCCGGCAACCGCTCGCGGCGCCATGCGACTGCGCCGGCGCATGCGCCCCGCTTCTCGCCGAGGCACTCGCCGCTGCCGAACGCGTCGACAGCGCCAGCGTGCGATCGTCGTGGCGGCGTTGGTTGGCGATGCGCGACGCCTGTCCGGTCGGGCGCCGGCACCGCTACGACGACGACCAGATCGAGTACCACTACATCGGCACCACACCGTCGGACTGGACCTCGTAGCCCGAGAACGGCCCTGGGGCGACCGGTCGCCGGAACTGTGCGACACCCCCTGATCATGATGCGAGGTATGACGAAAAGCACTCCTTCCGCAGCAGGCTCCGCCACTGGCTCCGCAGCAAGCTCAGGGCAGCTCGAGTCCCCCGAGCAGCTGTCACTGCTCGCCGCGTCCCACCTGCCGGTGCAGTTCCGGCTCGATCGACGCACTCGCGAGCGTGGGCTCGCCAACATCGCGGCCATCCGCCGCCTCCTCGCCGCACGGGGTCACGGCACGCCGGTTCCGGTCTCCGATCGAGCTGTCGCGAAAGCGGCCTGAGTCGTTCAGCCGGCGACCGGTGCCACCGAGCGCACCGCGTCCCAGTGCTTCAACTCCGGGTCGAGCGGCAGCAGGGCGAGCGAGCTCGTGGTCACTCCGTTGTCGAAGTAGGCCTTGATCTTGGCCCGGCACTCGGCCGGCGAGCCATGCACGATCAGCTCGTCCACCACGGAATCAGGAATCGCTGCCAGGGCAGCCTTCCGGTCGCCGGCCTTCCAGGCGTCCCACATCGGCTNNGCCGCGATTGCGAACTTCCCCGCCTCACGCACCGCGGCCGCGTTCTCGCTCGGACAGCAGAAGATGCGGGCCACGATCTCCTTGTCCACCCCACCTGCGGCCTGGCGCACCACACCTGCCACCTGCGTCACGTCCGAAGGAGACAACCAGTTGATGATCGCCCCGTCGCCTTCGCGGGCGGCCAGCTTCAGCATGCCCTCACGCAACGCGGCCACCAAGATCGGCGGCGCCTGCTCGGGCCTGATCCCCAGCCGGAATCCCTGCACCTCGAACGTGTCGTACGTCCTCGTCACCTTCTCCCCACTCAGTGAGTCACGCAAGAAGCGCACCACATCGCGCACCTTCTTGTACGGATCCACGAACGGCACGCCGTTCCAGCGCTCGACGATCACGTTGCTGCTCGACCCGACGCCGATCGCGAACCGGCCAGGCGCCGCATCGGCCAACGAAGCCACGCACTGGGCGAAGCACGCCGGCGAGCGGGTGTACGCCGGCACGATCGCAGTTCCCAATCTCAGTCGCGGTTCCCACGCCGCGGCCATCGCCAGCGGCGTGAACGCGTCGGCGCCGTCGGCCTCCGCCGACCAGATGTCGGTGTACCCGAGATCGGCCAGTTCGGCCAGCTTGTCGCGATGGCCGTGCAACGGCCCCGGCAATGGCACGGTCATCCCTGGTCGGATCGGCATGGTCATCTCGTCACGCTCCATTTCATCTCTTCGCTCCGCCCGCGCTGCTCACGAGCGGGTGTCCAGGGTCGGGTGGGGTCGGGTCGGGTCGACTCTACGCGGCGAGCACGAACGCCCGTCAGCTGCACGGCTATCGTCGCCAGGATGGGAGATGTGCCGTGGCAAGGTGACGCGTGTTCTTTGGTCGACGAGTTCCGGGCACGGCGTCGGTCGCCGCTCGAAGAACTGCAGGCCACGTATGCAGCCATCGAGCACAGCGACCTCAACGCGTTCTGCTACCTCCCCCGCGACCAGGCCGAGCAATCGGCGCGAAGTGCCGATGTGCAGCTGCCGTTCGGCGGTGTGCCGATCGGGGTGAAAGAGCTCGACCACGTGGCGGGCTGGCCCGACACCGACGCGTGCGTCGTCTTTGCCGACAACACCGCGTCGCACACGTCGCTCATGGTCGAACGGGCGCGCGACCTCGGCGGCGCCGTGCTGGCCGGGCAGACCACCGCCAGCGAGTTCGGTGGTGTCAACCTCACCCGCACCGTGCTGCACGGCAGCACCCACAACCCGTGGCGGCACGATCGCACGCCGGGCGGCTCGTCGGGTGGCAGCGCCGCGGCGGTGGCCGGGGGCCAGGTCACACTCGCCACCGGTGGCGACGGCGGCGGCTCGATCCGCATCCCCGCCGGATTCACCGGGCTCGTCGGGCTGAAGGCCACGTTCGGCCGAATCCCCCTCGGACCGCGCCGCGAGAACGGCAACTACACGGTCACCGTGGGGTGCATGGCCCGAAGCGTGCGCGACACGGCACGTTGGTTCGACGTGTGCAACGGTCACGACCCACGCGACCAGTTCAGCCTGCCCCGCGTCGAGGGTTGGGAAGCCGGTCTGGGCACGCACGTCGACGCGTTGCGCGGCGCCCGGGTGGCTGTTGTCCCCGACTGGGGAGGCGCCGTGGCCTCCCCCGCGATGTGGGCCGTGCTCGCCGAACACGCCGAACACCTCATCGCCGCGGCCGGTCTCGTCCGCGTCGATCACGTCGACACCGCCCTGCCCTCGATGGGCGCGGCATGGAGCATCAGCGGCATGATCGCCATCGCCACGCAACTCGGCGACGCGTGGCCCGAGTGCGCCCACCTGCTCACCCCGGAGATGCGCTACGGGCTGGAGACCGCGCCGAGCCGCTACGGCATGGAAGCCCGAGCCAAGATCGAGAGCCGGAGGATGGAGCTGAACGAGCGCATGGCCGCCATCTTCGACCCGAGCACCGGCGTCGATTTCGTGCTCACCGCCAGCAACCCCGACGTCGCCTTCGAAGCCGACGGTCCGCTGCCCGACACGTTCGGCGGCATCCACGGCGGTGCCGGCAACAACGGCAGGCTCACGTTCCCGTGCAACCTGCACGGCAACCCGGCCATCTCCGTGCCGGCCGGAACCGTCGACGGCCTGCCGGTGGGTCTGCAGATCGTCGGTCGCCACTTCAGCGAACAACGCCTGTTCGACCTTGCGCTCACCATCGAGCGCACCCGGCCCTGGCCGCTCGTCGCTCCCGTTGCCGTCGCTCCTTGACCAAAGATTATTTTCGCAAGTCGCCTCTTTCGGATTTAGGATCGAAGTCGTGACGCCGACTCCACTCACAGCCCACCAGCGGCTGCTTGCCGCCGGTCTGGTGCTCGGCGTCACCCTGGTTGCGTTCGAGATGACGGCGGCGGTGACGGCGCTGCCCACCATCGCCGAGGAGCTCGGCGGCGACTCGCTCTACGGCGTCGCACTCGCCGCGTACACGCTTGCCAACCTCGTCGCCCTCGTCGCCGGCGGCCGCTTCGCCGATCGACGCGGGCCCACCCCGACGTTCCTGGTCGCGATCGTCACCTTCGTGATCGGCCTCCTCGTCGCCGGGTTCGCGCAGTCGATGGGCGTGGTGGTGATCGGCCGCGCACTGCAGGGCGCCGGTGCCGGCGGATTCGCACCGATCGCCTACGTGCTCGTGAAG
>CXWL01110246.1_pt1 | contig 25070 bp, 17 predicted proteins | sample 590931 | NCBI WGS metagenome assembly CXWL01 (sample SAMEA3498368, study PRJEB10139) | groundwater metagenome | biome: water well; material: biofilm material | place: Germany | collected 2015-04-27
GCGCGAGCAGCGGCTCGACCTGATGCAGCGCGAACTGCTGCTCGACACCATGGTGCAGAACACCCCGGTGGCGATGCTGCTGGTGGCCGAGGGCGCGGCCGGCGCGCGCACCATCGTGTACGCCAACCTGGCCGCGCGCCAGCTGCTGAACCAGGGCCGCAAGCTGGAAGGCCATCAGCTGGGCGAGATACTTGAGCAGTCAAGTATCGCCTTGCGCGACGCGATGGCGCGCGGCGGCGACGGCCTGTTCACCACCGGCGACGGCGAGGACGAGGAGGTGTACCACCTGGCGCGCCGCCATTTCAGCCTGAACGGACGGCGCCACGAACTGCTGCTGCTGCGCCAGCTGACGGTCGAACTGCGGCGGCAGGAAGTGCAGACCTGGAAGAAGGTGATCCGGGTGATCAGCCATGAACTGAACAATTCGCTGGCGCCGCTGACCTCATTGGCGCATTCGGGCGCGGAGCTGGTGCGGCGCGGCCAGACCGAGCGCCTGCCGCAGATCCTCGAGACCATCGAGGAGCGCACCCGCCACCTGGAGAGCTTCATCCTCGGCTACGCGCGCTTCGCCAAGCTGCCGACGCCGCGCATCGAAGCGTGCGGCTGGGATGGATTCCTGGCGCAGCTGTCGTCGCAGGTCACGTTCCGCCTGGGCGGCGAAGCGCCGCAGGAACCGGCCTTCATCGATCCCGCCCAGATGGAGCAGGCGCTACTCAATTTGCTGAAGAACGCGCACGAATCGGACTCGGCGCCCGACCAGGTCGAGCTGCACATCAAGCGCGTGCAGGACGTGCTGCGGATCGAAGTGCTGGACCGCGGCCACGGCATGAACGAAGCGGTGCTGACCAACGCGCTGGTGCCGTTCTATTCGACCAAGCGTAGCGGCACCGGCCTGGGCCTGGCGCTGGCGCGCGAAATCGCCGAGGCGCACGGCGGCCGTATCACGCTGGGCAACCGCGAAGGCGGCGGCCTGATCGTCACGCTGATCCTGCCAACAAAAACCGGGTCAGACCCGAATTAAACTCGGTTTTTAGGGCTGAATTAAACCGAACAAACGGGTCTGACCCGGTTTGCGAGCCGGCTCAGGGGGGCTCGCCCCCGGTCTGGTAAGATGGGCTTGCGCAGCCGATTCCCCCGCCCCATGCCTTCCAATCGTACCAATCCCGCTTCCAGCGGCCGCTTCGAGCAGCCCGGCCATCCACCCGCTACCGTCACCGAGTTTCGCGGCGTGCGTTTCTTGCACCTCGGCACCTCGTGGGTGCAAGGCGCCATGCGGCTCGACAAGCCCGACGCGATCGAACTCGAATACATCCAGATGATGATGATGTGGCTGCTGTTTTGCGAGCAGCCGCGCCATGTGGTCCAGCTCGGGCTGGGCAGCGCCGCACTGACCAAGTTCTGCTACCGCCGCCTGCCCGGCGCGCGCGTCACCGCGGTCGAACTCAATCCGAACGTGATCGCCATCTGCCGCGCGCTGTTCGAGCTGCCGCCGGACGACACCCGGCTGGCGGTACGCGAAATGAACGCGCTCGACTTCGTCCTCGATCCGGCCAACCGCCACAGCGTCGACGTGCTGCAGGTCGACCTGTACGACGAGGACGCGCGCGGCCCGGTGCTCGACACGCCCGAGTTCTACCAGGGCTGCTACGACTGCCTGACCGACGACGGCATCATGACGACCAACGTGTTCGGCGACTTCTCCAACTACGACAAGAACCTGCACGAGATGGAGCAGGTGTTCGACGCGGTGGTGTGGCTACCGGAGGTGCACGACGCGAACATCGTGGTGATCGCCTTCAAGCGCGCGCCGCAGATCGATTTCAGCGTGCTGTACGAGCGCGCCGGCGCGATCAAGCGCAGCATGAACCTGCCCGCCAAAGGCTGGGTCACCGGCCTGAAGGAGTGGATGCAGGACCAGCAAGACTAGCGGCAGTCCTGCGGCAGCGCCTGGACATTCAGGTCCTCGGCGCTGCACTTCCACACCATGCGCTTGCCCTCGTCCAGCGACGGGGTGAACACCAGCGTGCCCTGGCCGTGCGCCGAGACGATCCGGGTCAGCACCCTGACCTGCGCATTCTCGGGATTGAGCTGGATAAGCTCCACCGACTTGTTGTCCGCCGGGTGCGCCGATGCGCCGGCCGCTTCCAGCGTCGCCGGGATATTGGTCGTCGCGAAGTAGTATTTTTCGACCGCGGCCCCGGCCTGGCGCCCGCTCTGGTAAGCCGCCGCGACCTGCGCCTTCTGCACGTACGCCTGGTACGCGGGAATCGCCACCGCCGCCAGCACGCCCACCATCGCCACCGTCACGATCAGTCCACCGCCGCCACCGATGCCGAGGCGCGGCACGAACAGCGCCAGCAGCACCGCCATCGGATGGCGCCGCGGCTGGCTCGGCTCCTGGCCTTGCGCCAGCGCGCGCAGCGCGCCCATGCGCTTGACCAGCCAAGGATAGTCGCCCACCAGTTCGTGGAACGACATCCAGAAGCGGTCGGTGTGCTGCGTCTGCGCGATATAGGAAGTCTTGCTCATCGTGCGCCAGCGCTTGCCGCCCGCCGCCAGCGCGGCCATCCCGAATTCGGCGTTGACCGGGTTCTCGCACGCGGCCAGGCCATGCCGGTCGCAGGTGTACTCGCGGGCGCGCGAATAAGCCGCGCCGACCAGCGGCAGCAGCGACGCCGGCAGCAGCACCGTCGACCACCTGAGGTGCTTGCGCTTGATGTGGCCGATCTCGTGGCCGATGTAGAAATTGAGCGCGTCCGGATTGTCGGCCAGCGCATCGACGACGTCGGAGTACAGCACCAGGAAATCGCGCCCGAAGAAGCGGGTGGCGAAGGCATTGAAGGCGCCGCCCATCTGCATCAGGTAGGCGTCGGGCTGCTCGCCCTGCCCGAGCTTGTCGCAGCAGGCGGCGATCTGGCGATGGAGGTCGGGGAACTGCAGTTCGGTGATCTGCACGCCGGTCCCTTTGATATACGAAATCAGGGCGGACTGGGCGAAGCAGTAGATAAGGAAGAACACCAGGCCATAGACCAGCGCCAGCCCGAGCGTGCCGAGCACCAGCACGATCCACAACACCGCCGACAGCGCCAGCATGATCCCGAACAGCGTTTTTTCATTCTTGTAGACCAGGTCCATCGTCCCTCCAATTCGATTTAAATAGATGCAATATTGCATGAAGGATACTGCATCTATTTTTCTTATGGGAAATATATTGAACGAGTTGCGCCGGCAACGGGCTATCGGTCTACCTGCGGGTCCACTACTTTCGGCAGGGTTTGGGGCGGTAAATATATCTGGTTTTATGGCGTTTGGCTGGAATATTGTCTCGACGGCATATAAATACAACAGTGCAACTTTTCAGTTGTACATACCAATCCCCTCCTATAGGATCGTCTGCGCAACTTGCGCCCCTTGACCGGCGACGCCCGGTAGCGGTCGCACAGTTCATCCGAAAAATATTAAAAGAAAAGAGACATGCAATGACGAAACAAACCGGCAGAGCCAACCTGAACCGCACCCTGCTCGCCTCCGCGCTGCTGGCTGCACTGAACCACGCCAGCGCCCAGGAGGCAACCGGCATTTCGCAGGCCCGGGCTAACGACGATGCGCCGCAATCGGTCGTGGTGCTCGGCTCGCGCTCGAGCGCCAAGACCGCGCTCGACACGGCGGTTCCGGTGGGGCTTATCAATATCAAGGACATGCAGACCGCCGGCCCGCTCGAACTGGGCAAGCTACTGCAGACGCTCGACCCCTCGTTCAACTTCACCTCGACCTTCATCAGCGACGGCACCGACATCATCCGGCCCGCCACCCTGCGCGGCCTGGGTCCCGACCAGCTGCTGGTACTGGTGAACGGCAAACGGCGCCACCAGCAGGCGCTGGTCAACGTCCAGCAAACCATCGGGCGCGGCTCGGCCGGCACCGACATCAATGCGATCCCGCTGTCGGCGATCCATCACATCGAAGTGCTGCGCGACGGCGCCGCGGCCCAATACGGCTCAGATGCGATCGCGGGCGTGATCAACATCGTCCTGAAGCAGCAGACCAACCAGACCCAGCTGAGCACCACGGTGGGAACCACCTCCAAGGGCGATGGCGACCTGGTGTCCGGCAGCGCCAACACCGGCTTCGCGCTGGGCGCCGACGGCGGCTACCTGAACCTGACGCTGGAAGGACGCCGCCGCGGCGAAACCAATCGCGCCGGCCTCGATACCCTGCGCGTCGATCCGCCGCGCGTGACCCAGCGCATCGGCGACAGCCTGGCCAAGGACGCCTACCTGTGGGTGAACGCCGGCGTCCCGTTCGACAAGTCGAGCGAGTTCTATGCCTTCGGCGGCGTGTCCAAGCGCACCGGCGACTCGGCCGGCTTCTTCCGCTCCAAAGGCGACGGCCGCACCGTGCCGGCCGTGTACCCGAACGGCTTCCTGCCGAACATCATGACCACCGTGAAGGATGCTTCGCTGGCGGTCGGCTACAAGCGCGAGCTGGCCAACGACTGGAAATTCGACGTCAGCGTCAACTACGGCCACAGCGAACTCGGTTTCCATGAGCGCAATTCGATCAACGTCAGCTACTGGTACGAGCCAAAACCGGGGGGCGGCATTTACGCGGAATCGCCGCTGGAAGCGGACACCGGCAAACTCAAATTCGACCAGACCACCTTCAACGCCGACCTGCGCGGCCCGGTCGACCTTGGCGGCGCCAAAGTCTTGCTGGCGACCGGCGTCGAGTACCGCCGCGACAACTACGCGATCGAAGCGGGCGATCCGGTCTCCTACCAGTACGGGCGCACCAACAACCCGGCGATCAAGATCTTCGACCAGACCGGCGGCATCGCGGCATCCGGCGCACAAGGCTTCCCCGGCTACACGCCAGGCACCGCAGTCGACGCCGGGCGCCACAACGTCGCAATCTACCTGGACGCGGAACACAACCTGACCGAGAAGCTGCTGGTGGCCGGCGCGGTCCGCTACGAGAAGTATTCGGACTTCGGCAACACCACCACCGGCAAGCTGAGCATGCGCTACGATCCGTCGCGCGCGATCGGCTTCCGCGGCAGCGTGTCGTCGGGCTTCCGCGCACCGGGCGTGCAGCAAAAGTTCTACAGCTCGGTGTCGACCAACCTGAACTCGGCCGGCGTGCTGACCGAAACCCTGACCGCGCGCGAAGGCAGCGCCGTCACCAAGGCTTTCGGCATCTCGCCGCTGAAACAGGAAACCTCGAAGAGCGCCAGCATCGGCATGATCCTGCGCCCGGCGACCAACTTCTCCGTCACGGCTGACCTGTACCGCACCAACATCGACGACCGCATTGTCTTCTCGAGTAACATCGCGCCGGAATCGGGCCCTTGCCCGACTGCCGCGGCGTGCCCGATCAAGGCCATTCTCGATCCGCTGAAGGTAGGCCAGGCGCAGTTCTTCACCAACGCAATCGACACCAGCACCGACGGTTTCGACCTGGTGGCGGAACACACCACCAAGTGGACCGGCGCGACCCTGGTGTTGTCCGGCCAGCTGGGGTTCAACCAGACCAAGGTCAAGAACCGCCACTCGCAGTCGCCAGTGCTGACCGGCGCCCAGCTGTTCGACGATTCGCAGGTAACCCTGATCGAACGCGGCCAGCCGCGCCAGCACCACGTGATCGCGGCCGACTACACGGCCGGCGCATGGAACCTGAACACCCGCGCCAACTACTATGGCGAAGTGCAGGGCCAGGGTTTCACCGCGCCGTTCATCCAGACCTGGGAAGCGAAGTGGCTGGTCGACATGTCGCTGCGCTATGCGTTCACCAAGCGCCTGAGCGTGTCGGTTGGATCGAACAACATCTTCGACACCTATCCGACCGAGTGGGACAAGACCAAGGCATTCCCGTTCCCGCAACTGGGCTTCACGCATTGCTGGGAAACCTGCCCGATCGGCATCAACGGGCGTTCCGGCTACGCGCGGGTTGACTACGCGTTTTAAGCGGATCGCTAGCGGCGCTCGCGCCACCACAGCGCGAGCATCGTCAGCGTGAACAGCAAGGAGAATGGCCAGGCCGGAAGCGGCGCGCCCCGTGTAGTTGATTCTGATGGGGTGCGCGCCGCGTAGCGCGCAGTTGCATCGCGCCGCTGCGCGGCCTGCCACGGCGGCCAGTCGCCCGGTGCGAACACGTACACCTGGTTCGACGTGCGCCCGGCCTGCATCGCCAGCCAGCCCGGCTGGCGCGGCCACACCGCGACGCACGAGGCGTCGGCCTTATCCGGCCGGCGCTGCCAGGCTGCTGTTTGCTGCAAGCCGGGGAACGCAACATCGCCCCGCACGCCTTGCGCGCATACTTCGAGCCGCTGCCCGGCAAACGGCATCTCGCGCGGCTCATTCCACACCAGCTCCTCGACGCGCCGCACACCGGCGGTGTCGAGCACTCCCTGCCACCACATGCCCAGTTGCTGCGGCTGGCTGATCGCGTGGCGGTGCCAGTCGCCCACGCCGACCCAGGCGATGCGGCCGCCCTGCCACTTGCGGGTCCAGGTTGCGCCGTCGGTTCCGTTCCATGCGCCCGCCGCCTTTGACGCCGGATTGAACGGCGCCACCGGCATTGCCAGCGGCGCGCCGGCGATGCGGTTATCGGGTTGCTGTTGCAGGTCCAGCTGCAAGGTGCGCTGCCACACGCGGGGATCGCTGGCGTTCGCGCCGAGGATCACCAGCGGCGTGCCCTGTGCAACCTGGGCCAGCATGGCGGCGCGCGCACTGTCCTGCGCCCGCTCGAACCAGGCGGCGTCCACGATCAGCAGGTTCGGCACTGCCATCGGCGTGCGGGCGGTTTCGTTGCGGGTGACGGTTTTGCCAAGCGTGACTTGCCAGTCGAGCAGCGCGCCGCTGTTGGCCAGCAGTTCGTTGAGCACGCGCAGGTCGAACGACGGCGCGCCGAACCGGCCCTGCACCTGAAGCGGCGCCGCGTCCACCACGCTCAAAGGCACCGGCCCCTCGGCCAGCGTCTTGCCGGCGGCGTCGAGCAGGCGTGCGCGCAGAACCAGCAGTTCAGCTGCGGGCGGCAGCCACTGCACGCTGATCGATTCCGCGCTGCCTGTCGCCTCGGCGATGACCTGGCGGTTCTCGGCCAGCAGTTGCAGGCGCACCGCGCCAGGCTTGGCGCGATGGATGGTCAGCGTGAACATCCGGCCGAGCGCCAGGCGGCGCGGGAAGTCGAGCTGCAGCACGTCGCTTGAAGGCATCGTCCACGCAAGCGGGCGGGCCGGCAGGTCGCGCCATTCGGCTTCGCGCAAGCCGTCTCCGGCCAGCGTCAGCGATGCGGCGTCTTCAATCGGCTGGCGCGGGCCGGCAGCGTCGATCGCGACCACCTTTATGTCTGCTGCCGGCAGCGTGAAATTCCCGGCGATGCCGGCCAATGCCGCTGCGGCGACCAGTACCAGCGCCGCGTCGATCCAGCGGCGCCGCCAGAGGTAGCCGGCGGCGCTGGCCAGGCCGATCAATGCGAGCGCGATCATCATGGCGCCGCCTTGCGCCAGGCCTGGACGAACGGCGTGCTGGCTGCCGGCGTGGCCTGCAGCAGCACCGGCGCATCGGCGATCGCGCCGCGCAGCCACGCGCGCAGCACCGGACGGCAGGCGGCGCAGCCGTCGGCCACGTCCTGCACCGCGCGCTGCGCTTCGAGCCGCTGCTCGCCGTTCGCGATGTGCGCGCGGATCCAGTCGTGCGCGCTCCTGCTCCACAGCGCGGGCAAGGCGCCCTCGCCTCCCAGTGAGCGCAGCAGTTCGCGCACTTCCGCCGGTACCGGATCGTTTTGCGCTGCCTGCTCGCGGCGGTAACCCTTCGTCCCAGCGACATCCCCGCTCATGCGCAATTCCTCCTTGATCGGCGGCGGCGCGAACGCGGTCTTGTGCAGGTAGATGCGGTCGGCCTGCTGCAGCTGCTTGATCGCCTCGAGCGCCTTGTACTCGGGCGGCAGCGCCGGCTGCGGCGTGATCGCGCGCAGCGCTTTCTCGGCGTCCCACATGGCCGACAGCGCGCGGCGCAGCACTTTCTTGGTGCCCTCGTCGAACAGCGTCGCGTTCTCGGCCTGGTCGTGCGCATGGCCGTATTCAGCGACCACGTCGTGCTTGCCGCCCTCCTTCTCATGCTCGTGCTCGTCCCCAAACAGGCTCGACTCCTCGCCGAGGAACTGGCCGTAGCGACGCCGCAGCTGGGCCTGGTCCGACGCAATCGACTCGCTGCGGCTGCGTACAGTTGCGGCATCGAGCTTCGGGTGCGCCTTGAGGTCGGCGACCAGCTGCTCGGTATCGATGATGACCTGGCGCTGGCTGCGCAGGCTCTCCGGCTTGACCAGCATCGGCAGCGCGGACGCCTCATCGTCGCTGCTCACCGGTCCCGGCAGGCGCAAGGTGTAGGTCGGCGACTGTGTGCTGTGGGGCGGTTCGGCGTTGTCGGTTGCGCGAACGAAGAAATACAGCTCGTCGCCCGGCTCCATCCCGAGGTCGGACAAGGCCCACTGCCTCGACCAGCTGCGCACGCGCGGATCGCCAGATTCCGGCAGCGGCACTTCGCGGTCGCTGAAACGGATGTTCTCGCCGCTGCCGCGCGCCAGGGTCAGGTGCAAGGTGGCGCGCCGGATCATGTAGTCGTCGCGCACGGAGACCGCAATGGCGGCGGCTTTGGCATCGGCGGAAAGCACCTGGGCCATCTCGGCGGGCACCGTCACGGTAATCTGCGGCGGCTGGTCGGGTGTGACGCGCAGGTTGTAGCGGGCGCCGCGCCAGCGCCAGAACACTGACTCGGCGGCGGTCCAGCGCGCGCAGTCCGGGCCAATTTTAAGCTGCTGGCCGTCGCTCAGTTCGATCGGCGCATCAATCGCCTTGCCGTCGCCGGCGCACCAGCGCACTTCGCTGTGTTGCGGCGCCTGCAGGTCGCGCGGCGCGGATTCGAACGGCGCAACCGCGGTGTACTTCGGCGGCGCGACGCGCACGACGATCGCGCTTTTGGCGGCGGCGGCCACCTGCGCGGGCGCCGGCTTCATGGCAGGAATAGCGGCGCGAACGCCCCATGCCCACACCGCCAGCGCTGCCAGTGCGCTGACAGCGATCCAGTGGTAGCCGCGGCGAATGCGGGTGCGCGCCACCGCCGAAAAATTGCGCTTATCCAATGCAGTTGCCGCGCGCTGCAGCAGCCGCTCGCGCTGCAACTGGCCGATCGGCGATGGCGCGTGCGCCAGCAAGGCGCTGCTGTCCTCGAGTTCCGGCACGGCGCCGTCCATCCAGCGCGTCCAGTTCGCGGTCACGCGGCGATGCAGCCGCACGCCGTCCCACAGCGCCAGCGCGAGTGCCGCCACTATCCCTGGCGCCGACAGCAGCAGGCACCATGGCAGCAGCGCACCCAACCACAGCGGGGCGCGCCGGCGCCATGCGGCGCGCCACAGGCGGCCCTCAATGTCAGCGCCGGCTTGCATGCGCCATGATCCGTTCAAGTGCAAACAGCGCAGCCAGCGCAATGAGCAGCTGTTCGCGCAGCGCGCCAGCGCCGTCGGCGATCCGCGCCGAGGGAATCGCTGCCAGCGCCTGCGAGGGCGCCGGATAAGCGACCGGCGCAAAATGCAGGCGCTGCCAGTTTTCGAATAAGGCGCGCGCGGCGTCCGCATCGGCGGGCGGCCACGCGCCTGAAGACCACAGGCGTCCGCGCGCACTGCCGGCGTAGCGCATGCCGTCGATCGATGGGGCGTTGCGCAGCTCCGGGAAAGCGCTGGCGTCGCCGATCCACCAGAGTGGCGCGCGCAAACTGACTGGAGGCGCCTCGGGCACGTCCCAGACGATCAGTTCGGATTGCGCGTCCGGGGTATCGGTGACCAGGTAGCGCTGCGGACCGTCCAGCGCGGCGAACAGGGCGCGCCAATGCGCGGCGCGCTTGCTGACGACGGCCACATGGTGTTCCGATTTGGGGAATGATTGCGGCGCAGTGCGCAGCTCGACCCGGTGGCGGAATTGCGGCTGCACGGCGGGCGTCGGCACGGCGCCCGCGACCAGCAGGCGCGCGTCGGCTTTCCATTCGCGCTCGTGCGAAGCGAGCCAGCCGAGAGGGTCGCCGGCAGGCAGCTCCATCCTGCGCGCGCTCGTGAAACCTGCTTCTTTTACCTGGCGTTCCAGCCAGGCGGGATCGGTGCCGCGCGCCACCAGCACGGTGTCGCCGCGCCAGGGCAGCGCAAGGTCGGCCAGCAGCGCGATCACGCCGAGCAGCAGCAGGCAGCGAACGAGCAGCAGCAGGCGGTCGGTCCAGCGCCACACGCGCCGCTGTTGCGGATCGGCGCGCGGCAGGAAGCGAGCGGTGGCGAGCGGCTCAGCCTTGACGCGTTCGCGCTTTTGCCGATGCCACCAGACCGGCAGCAGCAGCACCGGCAGCGCCAGCCACCACAGGCTGGTCATGCCCCCTCTCCCTGCCGCAGCCATGCGCGCAGCACGGCTTGCAGCGGCTGTTCGATGCGGGCGGAAAGGGTCCGGATGTCGTTGCGGCGGCACTCGGCGGTCATCTGCGCGAAATGCTCGTTGCGGCGCTTCATGTAGGCGGCGCGCGACTCGGGGTCGAACCTGAACAGTCCCTCGCCCTGCTCCGGATCGCGGTACGCGCTGCCGGCGGCGAAGCTGGCGTCGCATTCGGCCTCGGTCTGCAGGCACAGCGCGCGCACGTCATGGCGCATGTGGCGCAGCCGCAGCAGCGCTTCCGACTGCGCCGATGGCCAGTCGAGAAAGTCGCTGGCCGCGAAGATCAGGCTGGGCGAGCGCGCGAAGTGCAGGCTGGCGCGCAAGGCCTCGGCCGGCGGCAGGCAGCCGGCCGCTTCGGTGCGCGACAGCTGGGCCAGAATCCGCTGCATCTGGCGCGGGCCGCGCGCGGCGGGCGTGAACTTGACCCGCCCGCCGCCGCACACGATCAGGCCGAACGCATCGCCCTGGCGCTGCGCGATCGCGGCCACGCAGGCCAGGATGGTGCGCGCGTACTGCAGTTTGTCGACTCCCGGCATGCTGCGGCTTGGTTCCGCCATCGAGGCGCTGGCGTCGAGCCACAGCCAGACGGCGACGTGGCTGTCGCGCTCCGCCTCGCGCACGAAATAGCGGTCGGCGCGCGCCAGCAGCTTCCAGTCGACCCGGCGCCATTCGTCGCCAGGCGCGTAGGCCCGGTATTCGGAGAACTCGACCCCGGCGCCGCGCTCCCGGCCCGCGTGGATGCCGTGGCCGAGGCCGGCCAGCACGTAGCGGATCACGAGATTGAGGTCGGTGGTATGCGCCAGCAGCGCGGGTGTCGCCAGCATTGTCAGTCGACGCGGATCTCGTTGCGCAGCGCCAGCAGGATGTCGGCAATCGCGACCCCGTCGGCTTCGGCTTCGAAATTGCGCAGCACGCGATGGGCCAGCACCGGCAGCAGCATCGCGCCGATATCGTCGCGCGTGACCGCAAGGCGCCCATGCATCAGCGCGCGCGCCTTGGACGCGAGCACCAGCGCCTGCCCGGCGCGCGGACCGGCGCCCCAGCCGACGTGTTTCAACACGCTCGGCACCGGCGTGTCCTGCGGCCTGGTGGCGCGCACCAGGCGGGTGGCGTAGCGCAGCAGGTGCTCGCCGATCTCGATGTCGCGCACCAGCTGTTGCAGGCGCAGCAGGCTGGCCGCATCCATCGCGGGCGTCGCGTCCAGCAGGCCGGCGTGGGTGGTGCGCGAGACCATCGCCATTTCCTCGTCTTCGGTCGGGTAGCCGACGTCGATGCGCAGCAGGAAGCGGTCAAGCTGCGCTTCCGGCAGCGGATAGGTGCCGGCCTGCTCGATCGGGTTCTGCGTCGCCAGCACGAAGAACGGCTGCGGCAATTTGTGGGTCTGGCCGGCGAAGGTGACCGAACGCTCCTGCATCGCTTCGAGCAGCGCCGACTGGGTCTTGGGCGGGGCGCGGTTGATCTCGTCGGCCAGCAGCACCTGCGTGAACACCGGCCCTTGCTGGAAGCGGAACACGCGCTGGCGGGTGGCGGTGTCTTCTTCCAGGATCTCGGTGCCGACGATATCGGACGGCATCAGGTCGGGCGTAAACTGGACCCGGCGGAACTGCATGTCGGTGGCCTGCGCGAGCGACTTGACCAGCAGGGTCTTGCCCAGCCCCGGCACGCCTTCGACCAGCGCGTGCCCCCCGGCCAGCAGGCAGATGATCAGCGATTCGATCACCTCGTCCTGGCCGATGATCACCCTCGACATGCTGGCCTTGAGCGCGCCCACCTTCGCCGCCAGGTCGGCGATTTCCACTTCGTTCCAGGCTATTGCATCACGTTCCGACACTTCAGGCTCCCAGTGCATATTGAATGATATTGACCGCGAAGCGGGTGTTGTCGATCACCAGCCAGCGCTTGTTGCGGAAATCGTAGTCCCACTCGCAGCCGTAGTCCTTGTTCGAATACAGCACCCGCACCCGGCCGTTGATCTCGATCGCCTTCAGGTAGTCGTGTACCAGGTCGTCGCCCCAGCCATTGAGTTCGACGCCGGTATTCGGCGGGCCGTCGAAATGGAAAAAGCTCGAGTACACCGGATGGGTGTTGGGGATTTTCTTGAGCGCCTTCGGCCCGAACATCTTCGCCAGCTCGGCCTCGAACGACTTGGCGAACAGGCCGTCGATGTCGTGGTTGCAATCGTCGACGAACACGAAACCGCCGCCGCGCACGTAGCGCTCGAAGTTCTTGCGCTCGCTTGGGGTGAACTGCACCAGCTTGTGGCCGGCCAGGTAGCAGAACGGCGCCTCCAGCATTTTCGGATCCGACAGGTTGACCACGCGCTCGGCCGGATCGACCCGCAGGGTGGTGTATTCGACCAGCGAGTTGAGCACGTTGCTGGGCATGCGGATGTCGACGTCCCAGTCACCCGAGTCGTACATCAGGCGCGTGAAATAGAAATCGACAGGCCGCATGCTTGCCCCGCTAGACCGCGTCGGACAGCGACGTGAAGTTGAAGTCGCGGATCTTCATCGGCGGGATCAGCATCTCGTACGCGACTTCGTCGCCGCCGATGATCTGCGGCTTGCCCAGTTCATCGACATTGTTGAGCATCGAGACCGGACTTTCGTTGAAGCGGAAGTTCTTGATCGGATGCTTGATCTTGCCGTTCTCGACGTAGAAAGTGCCGTCGCGCGTCAGGCCGGTGAGCAGCAGCGACTGCGGATCGACCTGGCGGATATACCAGGTGCGGGTGACGACTACCCCCTTCTTGGTCGAGGCAATCAGTTCTTCCAGCGACTTCGAACCACCAGACATGATCATGTTGCCATGCCGCGCGGTGGCGCGCGCGTTCTGCTTCTGCGCCCAGTAGCGCGAGTAGTCGAGCGAAACGATCTTGCCGTTCTTGACCACGTCGGTGCGTTCGCGCGGCAGCATCGAGTCGGAGTCCCATGGCCGCACCGGCACGTCCTTGTCCCACGGATCGGCCCAGATGTTGACCTGCTCGTCGAACAGCTTCTCGCCGAGGCGGTTGCCGCCGCCCTTCTTCGACAGGAAGCTGCGGCCCTCGTCGGCCTGGCGCGCCTCGAACGCGTTGAACATGCGGCCGATCAGCTCCGACGTTGCGGCCGGCTCCAGGATCACCGTGTAGCGGCCCGGCTCGAGCGCCTTGGCGTCGACCGAGCGCAGCGCCTTTTCGATCGCGACCGCCGACGCCTCGCGCGGGTCGAACTTGCGCGCGTCGCCGGCCGAACGCGTCACCCAGCCCGAGCCGCGCCCGTCTTCGGTGCGCGCGGTGCAGGTGAAATCGATGCCGGTGAATTCCTGGTGGCCGAACAAGCCATTGGAATTGGCGATGGTCTGGAAGCCGGTGGTGTCGACGAAGTAGCCGGCGGTGACCAGCTTGCTCTTGCGGCCGGCGACGATGCTGTGCGAGGCCACTTCGGCGCGGTACTCGGGATCGGTCGCGGCGGTGGCGGCGCTGAAGGTGTTCGACTGCTTGAACACCTGCTTGCCGATGGCCGGCATGAACTCCGGATTCTCCGGCGCCAGCCGCGCCACATCCTCGGCGCGGCGCACCGCCTTTTCCAGCGACTTGTCGTCGAATTCGTTGATCGACGCGGTGCCCTGGCGCTTGCCGAAGGCGACGCTGACCGTCAGCTGGGTGTTCTCATTCAGGCCGGCGGTGGTGACGCTGTTCTGCGCGTAACGGATGTTCCCGGTGCGGCGGCCGTCGATCACGATGCGGCATTCGTCGGCTTTGGAAAACCCGAGCACGCGGTCGCAGATGCGCTTTGCTTCTTCCTGGTTCAGCTGTTTCATCCTGAAGTCTCCTTAGCCGATCTTGCGAGCGGTGTTGATCACGTTGATGCCGTTGAAACGGGTGGTGGCCGAGCCGTGCGAGACGGCGCTGACCTGGCTCGGCTGCCCTTTGCCGTCGAAGAACGAGCCGCCCATGCGCCAGTCGCGCTGGTCGCAGATGGCGCTGCAGGCGTTCCAGAATTCCTGGGTGTTCGACTGGTAGGCGACGTCTTCGAGCGGGCCGACGATCTTGCCGTTCTTGATCTCGAAGTAGAGCTGGCCGCCGAACTGGAAGTTGTAGCGCTGCTGGTCGATCGAGTACGAACCGCGTCCCAGGATGTAGATGCCCTTCTTGACGTCCTTGACCATCTCGTCGGGGGTGAGCTGCTCCTTGCCGGCGGCCAGCGACACGTTCGGCATGCGCTGGAACTGCACGCTGCTCCAGCTGTCCGCGTACGAACAGCCATGCGACTCTTTTTCGCCGATGATGTGGGCCTGGTCGCGCGTGGCCTGGTAGTTCACCAGCACGCCGTCCTTGATGATGTCCCAGCGCTTGCAGCGCACGCCTTCGTCGTCGTAGCCGACCGCGCCGAGCGAGCCGGGCGTGGTCTTGTCGGCGATGAAGTTGACCCGGTCGGCGCCGAACTTGAATTTTTTGGTCTGCCATTTGTCGAGGGTCGCGAAGCTGGTGCCCGCGTAGTTGGCTTCGTAGCCCATCACCCGATCGAGTTCGGTCGGGTGGCCGACCGATTCGTGGATCGTCAGGAACAGATGTTCGGGACTGAGCACCAGGTCGTACTTGCCCGGCTCGACCGACTTGGCCGACAGCTTCTCCTTCGCCTGGCGGCCAGCCGCGCGCGCATCTTCGACCAGGTCGACCGAGCGCGTGTACAGCGTGGCCACGCCGCCGGCCGCCTGCACTTTGTCGGCGGCGCGCGCGTCGAAGTATTCGAAACCCATGCCGACCGGCGCGGCCAGGCTGTCGCGCGTGCGGAAGCGGTTGTTCACTTTGTCGACCGCGGTCGCGGTCATCGGCGCCCAAAGACGATGGATGTCCTGGTCGATGTAGGAACCATCGGTCGACGCGAAGTACTTCTGCTGGTTGACCTGGAACAGGTTGGCGGTCATGAAGCTGGCGCCGGCGTCGAGGCCGGCCTTGTTCGCGGCGATCAGCATCTCGGCCTTGTCCTTGACCGGCACGGTGCGCCAGTCGCGGGTAAATGGCGTGGCCCAGCTGACTTCACCGACGCCCTTCACCGGCGCCATTTGCAGCGGCTCGGCCTGCAGCTTCGCATTGGCGCGCGCGATCGCCACCGCCTGGCGCGCCGCGCCGGCGACGCCGTCGGGCGACATGTCGTTGGTGGAGGCGAAACCGTAGGCGCCGCCTGCCACCACGCGAACGCCGACGCCGGACGATTCGGTGTTGACGATGTTCTCGACCCGCAGGTCGCGGGTGGTGATGAACTGGTTCAGGTAGCGCCCGATGCGCACGTCGCAGTATGTCGCGCCGGCCTTGGCCGCGGCATTCAGCCCGGCGTCGGCCAGCGCTTTCTTGAACGGCAGCGCCATCGGGTTGAGCAGCTCCTCCGCCGCGATGGCGTTGCCGAACACCGGCACCAGCATGGCGCCGGCGGCGCCGCCGCCGATTTTCAGGAAGGTACGTCGTTCCACAAGCTCTCCTTTACACCGCGTCCGACAGGGACGTAAAGTTAAAGTCGCGCACCTTCATCGGCGGGATCAGCATCGAGTACTGCACCTCGTCGCCGGCGATGATCTGCGGCTTGCCGATTTCCTCGATGTTGTTGAGCATCGTGACCGGGCTCTCGTTGAAGCGGAAGTTCTTGATCGGATGCTTGATCTTGCCGTTCTCGATGTAGAAGGTGCCGTCGCGCGTCAGGCCGGTCAGCAGCACCGATTGCGGATCGACCAGCCGGATGTACCAGGTGCGCGTGACCAGCACGCCCTTCTTGGTATTGGCGATCAGTTCCGCGGTCGACTTGCTGGTGCCGGCCATGATCATGTTGCCCGGCGAGCCGATCGGACGTACGCCCTGCTTCTTGGCCCAGTACAGCGAGTAGTCGAGCGCGGCCACCCGGCCGTCCTTGATCATCGCCATCCGTTCGCGCGGCAACATGGTGCCGCTGTCCCACGGCAGTACCGCGACATCCTTGTCCCACGGGTCGGACCAGATGTTGACCTGCTGGTCGAACAGCTTTTCGCCGAGCCGGTTGCCGCCGCCCTTCTTGGACAGGAAGCTGCGGCCCTCGTCGGCCTGGCGCGCGTCGAAGCCCGACAGCATGTAGCCGATCAGGTCCGAGGTCGCGGCCGGCTCCAGGATCACGGTGTAGCGGCCCGGCTCGAGCGCCTTGGCGTCGACCGAGCGCAGCGCCTTTTCGATCGCCACGTCGGACGCTTCGCGCGGATCGAACAGGGCGACGTCGCCGGCCGAGCGCTTGACCCAGCCCGACCCGCGCCCGTCTTCGGTGCGCACGGTGCAGGTGAAGTCGAGCGAAGTGGCTGCCTGGTGGCCGAACACACCGTTCGAATTGGCGATGGTCTCGAACGAGGTGCGGTCGGTGAAGAAGCCGGCGCACACCAGCTTGTTCTTGCGGCTCGCTTCGATGCTGTAGGCGGCGGCCTGGGCCCGGAATTCGGGATCGATCGCCGCCGTCTTCGCGCTGAAGGTGGCGCTCGGCTTGTAGGCCTGCTTGGCCACGGCCGGCATGAACTCCGGATTTTCCGGCGCCAGGCGGGCCAGGTCCTCGGCGCGGCGCACCACTTTTTCCAGCGACTTGTCGTCGAATTCGTTGATCGTCGCGGTGCCCTGGCGCTTGCCGTAGGCGACCGACACCGACAGCTGCGCGTTGTCCACCAGCCCGGCGGTCGACACGTTGTTGCGCGCATAGCGGATATTGCCGGTGCGGCTGCCGGTGAGCGTGACGGTGCACTCGTCGGCCTTGGTGAGCGCCATCACGCGATCGGTGATGCGGCGGGTCTCTTCCTGGTTCAGTATCTTCATGTGCTTAGCCGATCTTGCGTGCGGTGTTGATCACGTTGATGCCGTTGAAGCGCGCGGTACTGGCGCCGTGCGACACGGTGCTGGACTGCGAAGGCTGGCCTTTGCCGTCGAAGAAGGAGCCGCCCATGCGCCAGTCGCTCTCGTCGCAGATCGCGCTGCAGGCATTCCAGAATTCCTGGGTGTTCGACTGGTAGGCCACGTCTTCCAGAGGGGCGCCGATCTTGCCGTTGACGATTTCGTAGAACAGCTGGCCGCCGAACTGGAAGTTGTAGCGCTGCTGATCGATCGAGAACGAGCCGGCGCCGACGATGTAGATGCCCTTCTTGACGTCCTTGATCATTTGATCCGGCGTGAGCTTCTTCGTTCCCGCCGACAGCGAGATGTTCGGCATGCGCTGGAACTGCACGCTGCTCCACGAATCGGCGTACGAACAGCCGTGCGATTCCTTCTCGCCGATGATGTGGGCCTGGTCGCGGGTGGCCTGGTAGTTCACCAGCACGCCGTCCTTGATGATGTCCCAGCGCTTGCACTTGACGCCCTCGTCGTCGTAGCCGACCGCGCCGAGCGAACCCGGAACGGTCTTGTCGGCGACGATGTTGACGCGCTCGGAGCCGTACTTGAATTTCTTCGACTGCCACTTGTCGAGCGTGGCGAAGCTGGTGCCGGCGTAGTTGGCTTCATAGCCCATCACGCGATCGAGTTCGGTCGGATGGCCGACCGACTCGTGGATCGTCAGCCACAGGTGTTCCGGCGAGAGCACCATGTCGTATTTACCCGGCGCGACCGACTTGGCGGTCAGCTTCTCCCTGGCCTGGCGGCCGCAGGCGCGCGCATCTTCGATCAGGTCATACGAACCCTTGTACAGCATGCACACGCCGCCGGCCGCCTTGACCTTGTCCTCCGGGCGCGCGTCGAGGTATTCGTAGCCCATGCCGACCGGCGAGGACAGGCCCTGGCGCGAACGGAACTTGTTGGTGGCCTTGTCGACCGCGGTGGCGAACACCGGCATCCACATGCGGTGCACGTCCTGGTCGATGTAGGATCCATCGGTCGAGGCGAAGTATTTTTGCTGGTTCACCTGGAACATCAGCGACTGCATGAAGCTCGCGCCGCCGTCCATGCCGGCCTTGTTGGCGGCGATCAGCAGCTCGGCCTTCTCCTTGATCGGCACGGCGCGCCAGTCCTTCTTGATCGGGGTGGCCCAGGCGACTTCGCCGACGCCCTTGACCGCGGCCAGCTGCACCGGTTCGGCCTGCAGGCGCGAATTGGCCTTGGCGATCGCCACCGCCTGGCGCGCGGCGCCGGCCACGGCGTCGGGCGACATGTCGGAGGTCGCGGCGAAGCCATAGGCGCCGTTGCACACCACGCGCACGCCGACGCCGGCCGATTCGGTGTTGGTGACGTTTTCGACGTTCAGGTCGCGCGTCGTGATGAACTGGTTCAGGTAGCGCCCGATGCGCACGTCGCAGTAGCTGGCGCCGGCCTGGGTGGCGGCGTTCAGCGCGACGTCGGCCAGCGTCTTCTTGAATTTTGCGGCAAGGGGGCTAAGCAGTTCTTCGGCGGCGACCGCGCGTCCGAGCACCGGCACCAGCATGGTGCCCAAGGCCAGGCCACTGATATTGAGAAAGGCACGACGTTCCATTTTATCTCCTGACAAATCACTGACGGGGGGGCAGCGGCGCACCGGGCGACGGTGGACAACGCTGTTGCAGCACAACTTGAATCGGGTCGATCAATACGATCCAGCGAAAAACCCGGTGAACCTTACCAGCAACAAAACAAATTGAATAGGCAATCTTTGTGCCACTGCCTAAGTCCTTGATTTCGACCGGCCGGGCCGGTGTCCGCACTGTCCGCCACTGTCCGCGGCTGTCCGCGCCGGACGCCCGGACATGCATATATCAAGCAGCGCTTGACCGCGGCAGCGGCTTGATCGATGATCGCGCCTGCGGCGGCTGTTCAAAATGCCGACGCCCCCCAAACTCAATGGAGATCCCCCATGAAGCGATTGATCCTGGCCGCCCTGCTGGCCGCCGGACTATGTAGTGCAGCCCAGGCCGACGACGCCCTGAAAGCGGCGATCGCCGGCAGCCATCGTTCGGCCGCGAACAGCGCGCGCGACAGCGCCCGCCATCCGTACGAAACGCTGCGTTTTTTCGGCATCGCGCCGACCATGACCGTGGTCGAACTGACGCCCGAGGGCGGCTGGTACACCGACATCCTGGCGCCGTATTTACGCGACAAGGGCATGCTGATCGGCGCCGGCGAATCGATCAAGCCGGAAAACCGCTACGGCACCATGTTCATGAAGAAGCTGAACTCGAACGCCGCGGTGTTCGACAAGGTGCGCATCGGCGTGTTCGAGCCGCCGGTCAAGTATGAGATCGCGCCGGCCAACAGCGTCGACCTGGTGCTCACCTTCCGCAACGTCCACAACTGGGTCGAGCTGGGCGACGACAAGCTGCAGGTCATGCTCAAGAGTATTTACACCGTGCTGAAGCCGGGCGGCGTGTTCGGCGTGGTCGACCACCGCCTGCCGGCCGGCATGGCGCAGGACGCCAAGGCTTCGAGCGGCTACGTGCACGAGGCCTACGTGATCAAGCTGGTGGAAAGCGCCGGCTTCAAGCTGGCCGCGAAATCGGAAGTCAACGCCAATCCGAAGGACACGGCCAATCACAAGCGCGGCGTCTGGTCGCTGCCGCCGACACTGGCCGACAAGGACGGCGACCGCGCCGCCTACCTGGCGATCGGCGAGAGCGACCGCATGACGCTCAAGTTCGTCAAGCCATAAGCCTGGGCGGGGCTAGCGCGCAACAGTGGCGGCCCCGTTCGCCCCAAAAAGTATTGTTCTTTGGCAAAAGAAGTGAGAATTAGTGGTATCTTGTCGTGTGCAATAGTTGAAGTGAACGCAACCAGGATTCTGTGTGGGTAAGGAACGATTCATCCGGGGCGCCCGCAGGTTTCTGAGGCTGGCCGGCCTGCTCGCGCTGGCGGCGTGCCAGCGTGAAGACAGCGCAGCCGCGGCGCAGCCGCCGGCAACCCCGCACACCACCATCACCGCCCTGGTCTGGGCTCCCGACTGGCCCGACGAAATGCACAAGGTCGCGGCAGAATTCACGCGCCTGAACCCGGACGTGCAGGTCAATGTGCAGTTCATGATCGGCAACTCGGTCGAAGAAAACATCAAGCCCAAGATCGCCTCGCACAACCTGCCCGACCTGATGTCGGTCAATCCGAACGCCTACGCGGCCGGGCTGGCCGAGCAGGGCGTGCTGGCCGACGTCGGCCACACGGCGGCCTGGGGCAAGCTGCTGCCAAGCCTGAAATCGGACTGGATGACCCAGAACGGCAAGCGCTTCGGCATCGCCGGCGGGGTCGCCGCCACTGTCATGTACTACAACAAGAGCATGTTCGCGCAGGCCGGCATCGACAAGCTGCCGACCAATTTCAGCCAGTTCCTCGAAGTCTGCGAGCGCCTGAAGAAGGCCGGCTTCACGCCGATCGTGTGGAACGGCGACTTCCCCAACATCCTCGCCAACGGCTCGTTCAGCTTCGGCTTCGCCAACAACGTGGTGCCGCACACGCCCGACTGGAAGGCGCGCATCGCCGACGGCACGCTGAACCTGGCCACTGCCGGCGGCGCCGACATCTTCGCCAAGATCAAGGTGCTGCCGCAGCGCGGCTACGTCCAGCCGGGCTACATGAACACCGGCTACGACGAGGGCATCAAGATGTTCACCGACGGCAAGACCGCGATGGCGTTCCAGGGCACCTGGGCGGCGGGCCGGATGATGAACGGCGCCGGCTTCAAGACCGGCGTGTTCCTGCCGCCGTGGAACGACGCGGGCGCCGCCGCGGTGCCGGTGATCGGCAGCGAAACCGGGTTCGCGGTGTGCGAAACGCCGAAAAAGGAGGCGGCGCTGCGCTTCCTCGAGTTCGTCATGGGCCAGGGCTTTTCGATCCAGCAGAACAAGCGCCAGAATATTTCGCCGTTCCTGGAGGCGCCCGGCGCCATGGTCAGCGATCCGCAGATCGTCGCCTACATCGCCGCGGCCAGCCGCGCGCCGGTGACCGGCAGTCCGTATTATTCCATGCTGCCGGCCAACACCATCGACTTGCTGCACCCGCTGATCCAGGAAGTCCTGTTCGGCACGACCACGCCGCAGCAGGCCGCGCGCCGGCTGCAAGCGTCGATCCGCGAAGAAGCCAAGAAGAACTACAAATAGGCACGCATGAACCGTCTGGCCGATTACCTGTCATTGCACCTGCTGCGCAAGATCGAGATCCGCTATCGCCTGCTCGGCTCATTCGTGCTGCTGGCGCTGCTGCCGCTGCTGATCTCGGGGTTCATTTCGTATGCCGAGTCGACCCACGCGATCGCCGAGCGCACCCGGGTGCTGTCGACCGAAGTGGTAAAACAGGTCGCGAAGAACATCCAGCTCGAGATGGCCAAGCTGGAGGCGGACAGCGAAGCGCTGGTGCTGTCGGACCGGATCCAGGACGCGCTGGCCGATAGCGCCGGCGGCGACGAGCAGCGCGTGAGCGCGGCGCGGCGCGAGATGATGCGCGCGCTGCTCGAGCGCTACGGCTCGTTCGACTTCATCAACCAGAAATACATCCTCGACCGCGACAACCGCATCATCGACGCCCAGGTCTTCTCGACGCTGGGCCGCGGGGTGGTGGAGTTCGTCGAGCGCGCGCCCAAGCTGCTGGGGCGGCCCTACTGGGGCGCCTACGACAACGCGGCCGGCCAGAAAAGCCTGGTGCTGCTGCGCGCGATCCACAACAAGGCCAACAACCAGCCGGCCGGCCACCTGTTCCTCGGCGTGCGGCCGAGCCACTTCGCGTCGATCTTCGACGACGTCGACCTGGGCAGCGGCACCGCCATCTTCGTGCTCGACGCCGAAGCCGGCGCCGTGGTGGTGAAAACCACGGGGCGGGCCGGCGCGGACACGCCGCCCGACACGGCGCTGACCGAGGAACTGCGCGGCAGCATGCAGCGCAACCAGCGCAGCGGCTTTGCCGGCTACAACGGCCAGCTGCCGGGCAAGCAGCTGGCGGCGTATTCGCAGATCGGCGACACCAGCTGGTTCGTGGTCGGCACCATCCCGCTCAGCAAGCTGACCATCGAGGCGCAGTCGGCGCGCGACAAGAGCATCCTGGTCGGCCTGTTCGGCTTCGTCATTTCGGTCGCGCTGGCGGTGATTTTCGCGCGCAGCATTTCGGCCCCGCTCGAGCGGCTGGTGCACAGCATGCGTGAAACCGAAGGCGGCAACTACGCCAACCGGGTCACGCCCGAGGGCAAGGACGAGCTGACCGTGCTGGCGCGCCAGTTCAACGAGATGGCCAGCAAAGTGGACCGCCACCATGTGCAGCTCGAGCAGCGCGTGACGGAGCGCACCCGCGACCTGGCCGAGGCGAACGGCAAGCTGGCCGCGCTGAGCATGACCGACGGCCTGACCGGGATCGCCAACCGGCGCCGCTTCGACGAGATGCTGGCGCTCGAGCTGCAGCGCGCCACGCGGGCCGGGACGCCGCTGGCGCTGCTGATGCTGGACGTCGACTTCTTCAAGAGCTACAACGATTGCTATGGCCACCAGGAAGGCGACGCCTGCCTGCGCCGCGTGGCCGGCCTGCTGCAGTCGCACGCGCGGCGCGCCAGCGACCTGGCGGCGCGCTACGGCGGCGAGGAGTTCGTGATGATCGCCGCCGACACCGATGCCGATAGCGCGCTGGCGCTGGCCGAAGCGATCCGCGCCTCGTTCGAAGCGCTGCAGCTGGTGCACGAGCGCTCGCCGCTCGGCTGCGTCACCGCCAGCATCGGCGTGGTGTCGCTGGTGCCGGACGAGTCCTCCAGCGCCGAAGGCATCGTGCGGCTGGCGGACAAGGCGATGTACCGCGCCAAGCAGCAGGGCCGCAACCAGGTGGTCATGGCGCGCGGCAAAGCCGCCGCCTGACCCGTTGTCACCGGCCGCGCGCCGTGCAGCCGCGGCCACCGTGTATATTGCGTCAACGCTCGCGCATGCGGGCATCGCCAACATGAAGAAAACCATGACCATGCTTCGATTCGCCGCCGCCATCGTCCTCGCCACCGCCAGCCTGATGGCGCAGGCCCAGGCCCCTGCCCCCGCCGCAACCGACACGCCGGCCGTCGCACCGGCCATCGAAAACGCGGTGGTAAAGGTGTTCAGCACCCTGCGCGGACCGGACCCGTTCAAACCGTGGGGCAAGGCCGCGCCGCAGGAAGTCACCGGCTCCGGCGTGGTCATCGAAGGCAAGCGGATCCTGACCAACGCCCATGTGGTGGGCTACGCCAGCCAGGTGCAGGTCCAGGCCAACCAGGCCGGCGACAAGGTCTCGGCCACGGTGGTGGCGGTGGGACGCGGGATCGACCTGGCCATCCTCAAGCTGGACGATGAAAAGTTTTTCGACACCCATCCGCCGGCGCAGCGCGCCAGCCTGCTGCCGGAGGTGCGCGATGCGGTGTTCGCCTACGGCTACCCGACCGGCGGCAATTCGCTGTCGATCACCAAGGGCATCGTCTCGCGCATCGAGTTCGTCGGCTACAGCTTCGGCACCGCCGGCCTGCGGATCCAGATCGACGCGGCGATCAACCCGGGCAACAGCGGCGGGCCGGTGATCGCCGGCGACAAGATGGTGGGACTGGCGTTCGCCGGCGCGACCAATGCCCAGAACATCGGCTACATCATCCCGAACGAGGAAGTCGAGCTGTTCCTGCGCGATGTCGCCGACGGCAGGTACGACGGCAAACCGGCCATGCTCGACGACATGCAGACGCTCGAGAATCCGGCGCTGCGCGACTACCTCAAGCTCGACAAGTCGGTGGAAGGCGCGGTGGTGCAGCACCCTTACCTGAACGATCCGTCCTATCCGCTGAAGGAATGGGACGTGGTCACCCGCATCGGCGACCACCCTGTCGACAACCAGGGCATGGTCAAGCTGGGCGCCAACCTGCGGGTGCGCTTCCAGTACCGGGTGCAGCAGCTGGCGCACGACGGCAAGGTGCCGCTGACGATCGTGCGGGCCGGTAAGCAGATGGCGATCCAGCTGCCGGTGGGCGGCGCGCGCAAGCTGCTGATCTCCGACCTGGATGGCGGCTATCCTTCGTACTTCATTTACGGCCCGATCGTGTTCTCGCGCGCCACGCCCGAATTCCTGACGGCGATCACCGGCAACGCGATCCTGATGAACGCGCTCGCGTTCAACGCCAGCCCCCTGATCACGCGCCGCGGCGAGCGCCCCGACGCGCTGCGCGAGGAACTGGTGGTGGTCAGTTCGCCGTTCTTCCCGCACAAGCTGGTGACCGGCTACAACAACCGGATGGGCGCGGTGATCTACTCGGTCAACAAGGTGCCGGTGCGCAGCCTGCGCCACCTGGTGGCGCTGCTGCGCGACCTGAAGGACGAGCTGGTGGTGATACACTTCGACCAGCGCGCCGGTGAGACCATGGTGTTGCCGCGCAAGGGGATGCTGGCGGCCACCGAAGAGATCTTGACCGACAACGGCATCCGCCAGCAAGGTTCGCCGGACATGCTGGAGGTCTGGAACGGCAAGGGCGGCAAATGAACCCGGTCGCCGCGCCGGCGCTGGGCTGGCAGTTCTACGTCCGCACCAGCTCGGACGCCCCCTTCCCGGCGCCGGTGTCGGGGACGCCAGGGGTCGGACCCCGGTGTTTCAGTTGGGGGTCTGACCCCGGTTCGAAGGCGCCAACTCAACCGGGGTCAGACCCCCAACAGAACAACCGGGGTCTGACCCCTCGCGCCGGTGTCGGGCCCGCACTGAGCG
>CXWL01000493.1_pt1 | contig 25060 bp, 26 predicted proteins | sample 590931 | NCBI WGS metagenome assembly CXWL01 (sample SAMEA3498368, study PRJEB10139) | groundwater metagenome | biome: water well; material: biofilm material | place: Germany | collected 2015-04-27
CCATGACCACATACGACATCCGGTTCACCGGATCGTTGAGCACGACGACCCGCCACAGCCCGGCGCGCTGGGTCAGGGCGGCCGGCGCGACACGCAAAGTCTTCTTCGTCCTCGTCTCGGCCACGACTATTTCCTGCCCGCCGCTTCGCGCACCGTCTGGGTGACTGCGCTCTCGGCTTCGGCAATTGCCACCTTGCGCACTTCCTTGGCCGTGCGCCATTTCATTTCGAATATGCCTTCCTTGAGGCCCTTGCCGCCCACCGTCAGGCGCAGCGGCAGGCCGATGAGGTCGGCGTCTTTGAACTTCACGCCGGGTCGTTCCGGGCGGTCATCAACCAGCACATCGGCCCCGGCCGCCTCGGCGATCCGGGCGAGCTTTTCACACAATTCCTTCGCGGCGGCATCAGAGGGATCGAGATTCACCACCAGCACCTGCCAGGGCGCGATCTGCCACGGCCAGATGATGCCGTCGGCGTCGTTGCTCTGCTCGATCACAGCCTGCAGCGTGCGGCTGATGCCGATGCCGTAGCAACCCATCACCATCGGATGCGACTGCTTCTGGTCGTCGGTGTAAACCGCGCCGAANNCGCACCCGGCGGAAGTCGCCCCACTGCGTGACGGCAAGGTCGCGGGTGACATTAACATTGCGCAGGTGAAAGCCATCCTTGTTGGCTCCGGTGCTGCCGTTGCCCACCAAGCGGATGGCGTGGTCGGCAAAAATGCCGGCGAGCGCGGCAGGATTTCTGATGGTGCCCTTGACGCTGCCGAGACTGCCCGGTTTCGCGCCCATGATGGGTTCAATTTCCTCCGGCGTGGCCGCGCGCCAGAGTTGGAAGCCCAACGGCCCGAGCTTCGCCTCTTCGAGGTCGTCGCAACCGCGCAGGATCACCAGGAACGGCTTGCCATCGCCCAGGTAGACGAGCGTCTTGAACTGTTTGTCGGGCGCGACGTTGTAAGGCGCCGCCGCGAGCCCCGCGATGGTCACGATGCCCGGCGTGGGGAATTCCTCCAAGGCGCCCGCGGGAGCCGTGTCCGCGAGGTCTTCGGGCACGAGGCCGCTGGTCGCCTTCTCCCGGTTGGCCGAGTAGCCGCTCTGCTCGCAATAAACGATGTCGTCGTCCCCCACCGGCGCCGGCACCATGAACTCGTGCGAGTAACTGCCACCCATCACGCCGGTGTCGGCCTCGACCACGATGGTCTTCAGCCCGCAGCGCAGGAAGAACGCCGTGTAGGCGCGCTTCATCTTGTTGTAGCTCTCGATGGCGCCGGCATCGCTCATGTCGAAGCTGTAGGCGTCCTTCATGATGAACTCGCGGGCCCGCATCAGGCCGTAGCGCGGACGGATCTCATTCCGGAACTTGGTGCCGATCTGGTAGAAGTTTTTTGGCAGGTCGCGATAGCTGGTGATCTCGTGCTTCACCAGCGGCGTGATGACCTCCTCGTGGGTCGGTCCGAGCACAAATTCCGGTTCCTTCGCGCGGCCCTTGCCGGTCCCGGCGTGGTCCACGCGATACATGATCTCCCGGGCCGCCGCCCAGCGCGGGCCGCCGGTCCAGTTGTCCACCGGGTGGATGAACGGCAGGGACAGCTCGATGGCGCCCTCGCGGTCCATTTCCTCGCGGCACAGCTGGCTGATTTTCTGCACCACGCGCAGGCCCGCCGGCAGGTAGGTGTAGAGGCCGCCGCCCAGCTTGCGCACGAGGCCCGCGCGCAGCAGCAACTTGTGCGAGGTGATCTCCGCGTCGGCGGGGTTTTCCTTTAGAGTCGGGATAAACGTCTGCGACCAATATTTCATTTTGAACCCGGACGAGAACAACTCGGCCGGGGCGGCGCAAATGTATTTGCGCCCCACCGCCCCCTCCCGCGATAACAGCCCAAATGACCGCCCCGCCCCGCCGACTGCCGACGAAACCCTGGCCCATGAAGTGGATTGTGGTCACCATCGGGCTGTTCGTGGTCGGCTACACGGCGGTTAATCTTTATTTTCGCAAAGCGGTCCGCCCCTATCAGCCTTACCAGGATGCCCAGGATCGGGCGACCACCGCCCGCTTGCTCGCCGCCGGCTGGCACAAGATCCCCGTGGACGCCCGCCGGCCGGCCGAGAAGCCGGCGACCGACGATACTCCGGCGGCGGTGACCCGGGCGGCCATCGGGCTGGGACCCGACCTGGCGCCAAAATTCGCCGAGCCGCCGAAACTGCTGGCGGCCATCGACAAGGTCGTGGCCCCGGCTGACGTGGTGCGCGGCACTGACTACCGCGCCTACTTCACTGCCCGTCTGCCCACCCAAAAGGCGCTGGTCGGCGAGCTTTCACTCTATCGCAAAGGCAGCGAGCTCGTGTTCATCCCGACCACTGAGGCACTGCCGGGCAAGGATCTGATGAGCCGCTGGAACGACCCGACCTATTGTGTGTATTTTTCCACCGCAAACCTGCCCCCCGGCCGTTACCAGGCCCGGATCGTCGCGCAAGGGCCGGCGGCGGCCTGGAGCTTCACTGTCCGGTGAGTCTGCAACAATCCATTGACGAGTGCGTCGGGATGACCGATTAAACGCTCCATCCAGATGAGCAACGGCTCCGACATCAAGCCCACCGACCTGCGCGGTATCCTGAAATATGTTCCCCGTTTTCAGGGCCAGACCTTTGTCATCTCCTGTGACGGCATCATCGTGGCCGATGAGAATTTCGCGAACATCCTGACGGACATTGCCGTGCTGCGCAGCCTCGGCATCAAGATCGTCATTATCCACGGCATCGGCCACCAGATCGAGGAACTGTCAAGGATCCGGAACATCCCGATCACCGACATCCAGGGCACCGGTGTCGCCGACGCCGCCACCCTCGACCTCGCCATCCGCGCCTCTTCCCGCGTGACCCACCTCGTGATCGAGGGCCTCACGCAGAACGGCCTGAAAGCCGCCTTGACCAACGCCATCCGGGCCGTGCCGCTCGGTATCATCAAGGGAGTGGATCACCAGTTCACCGGCCGCGTTGATCGCGTGGACAAGGAATTTCTCGCCCAGCTCATCGGCTCCCAGGTCATCCCGGTGGTGAACCCCATCGGCTTCGACCGGGACGGACGGCCGCTGCGCATCAACTCCGACCTGCTGGCTGCCGAACTGGCCGAGGCGCTCAACGCCACCAAGATCATCTACCTCACGCCGCACGATGGGCTGGAAATCAACGGCAAGCTGCAGCACCAGATCGCGGCCGCCGCCCTCCGCACCGTGCTGGATAGCAAGCCCGAGTCGATCAACGAGCCGATGCGCAGCACTGCCGCGCACGCCGTCAAGGCCGTCGAGACCGGCACACCCCGCATCCACCTGCTCGACGGCCGCCTCCTGGACGGCCTGCTCAACGAGATTTTCTCCAACGAGGGCGTCGGCACACTCATCCACGGCAACGAATATCAGCAGATCCGGCAGGCCACCAAGCGCGACGTCCGGGCCATCTACAACCTCACCCGGCAGGCCGTGAAGCGCGATGAGCTGCTCTACCGCACCCAGGCGGCCATCGAGAAAAACATCGAGCAATTCTACGTCTTCGAGATCGACGAGAACATCATCGCCTGTGTTTCACTCCAAGTTTACCCGGACCGCCAGAAGTTTGCCGAGCTGGGTTCGCTCTACGTCATGCCCTTCTACCACCACCGCGGGGTCGGCAAGAAAATGGTGGAATACGCCGGCATGATGGCCAAGGAGCGCGGCGCGACCGCGGTCGTCGCCCTCTCGACCCAGGCCTTTTCCTTCTTCACTTCCGTCTGCGGATTCGAGGAAGCCGACAAGGATGTGTTGCCCGAGTCGCGCCTCAAGACCTACGAGGAAAGCGGCCGCAACTCGAAGATCCTGACGAAGAAATTGTAGTCACTCCGCCGGGCGTCACTCTTGGGGGCTGCCAAGGGAAGCCGGTTACGCGTCAGTGAGCTCGACGATTACCTGGATCTCGACGGTGGACCCCTTGGGCAAACCGGCGGCGGCCACGGCGGCGCGGGCGTGCCTGCCCGCTTCGCCAAAGACTTTGCCGAAGAGATCGGAGGCCCCGTTGATGACGGCCGGGCTGTCGGTGAAGCCGCTCACCGCGTTGACAAACCCGGTGACGAGCACGAATCGTTTCACCTTATCGAGACTGCCCGTGGCGGCCTTGATGTTGGCGAGCGTGTTGAGGGCGCAGATTTTTGCCGACTCGTAGGCCGTCTGCACGGTCTGCTCCTTGCCCACCTGGCCGACATGCGTCATCTCGCCATTGAGCGAGCTGATGGTGCCGGCGAGATAAAGCAGATTGCCGGTGCGGACAAAGGGCACATAGCTGCCGGCGACCGCGGGTGGATTGGGCAGCTTGAGGCCGAGTTCGGCCAGTTTTTCTTCAATGGTCATGGGATTGGTTTTGGGGGATGAATTCAAAGGCGGCGACGTCGCTGACTGCAACCGGTTTGTCGAGCACCCCGACTTCCTGGAGCAGCTTGATCTGCTTTTCCAGCCGCGCGGCGGTCAGCTGACCCGCGAATTCGCCTTTCGCCGGGTCGCCGGAGACCAGCTTGTATTCATTCATCGCCTTGATGCTGTAGGCCATGAATTCCGGCGACAGGTCGGGGCGCAGCGCGGCGAGCAGTTTGTTCGCCGGGAGCGGGTCGCCCGTCAGGTAGTCCACCCAGCCGCGGACACTGGCGCGGACGAATTTCTCCACAACGTCGGGNNGGAATGAGGTTGAACTTCACCCCGCCCTTCTTGCGCAGCACTTCCAACCAGGTCGACCCGGCGCCGGCCATGAGGGTCTTGCCCTCGAGATCGCTGAGGCTGACCAGCGGGTGCTCACTGTGAAAAAGAATGCCCTGCGGATCGCGCTGCATCTCGGCGCCGACCATCTTGATCGGCACGCCGCGCGCGATGGCCACGATCACATCGTCGCCGTTGGTCATCCCCAGATCCGCCCGGCCCACCGCCACCGTTGCCATGACCTGGGCATTGGGACCGCCCGGGAGAATTTCGACGTCGAGTCCCTCCGCCGCGTAATAACCCTTGGCCAGCGCCTGGTAGTAGCCGCCGTGCTCGGGCTGCGGAAACCAGTCCGTCTGGAAGCGGACTTTGACGAGGGTGGCGGGGGTCGTCTCCGCCTTTTTCCCGCAACCGGCGAACAAACCAATCATCAGCATCAGAACGATGGCTGTAGGTCGGGCTTTACGCCCGACAGTCGGGGATAAACCCCGACCTACATGGAGATGAAAGGAATTGATGTTCATCTCAGTGATCGGCCCGCTCGAAGGAGTCGTGCCACTTGTGGAGCACCACCCAGTTGAGCCCGGAGACCGCGGCCACAAAGATGAAACCCAGCAGGCAGCTGGTCAACGCCGTGGCGAACAGTGCCGGTATCTTGATCTGGGTGTTGTANNATGGGTGCCAGGGTCGCGGCAATGCGCAGGCCCGCGAGATAGTAAGGCATGGCCGACGGCACGCGCAGCAGCAGCATTTCCTGCAGGCGGCTCGCATTGGCCATGCGAAAGAGCGCCACATGATTCATGTCGGTTGAAAGCAGCCCCTGGGTCATATTCGCGACGATGGGGAAATAGCTGATCAGCCACGTGATGGTGATGATGCCCGGCATGCCCGGCCCGGCCCAGAGCATGATGATCGGGGTCAGCACGATCACGGGCGTCATCTGCAACACGAGCAGCCAGGGATACAGCCCGGCGCGCAGTGATCTCGACACCCCCAGCAGCAGCGAAGTGAAGAAACCCAGTCCGGCCGCCAGCACAAATCCCCCCAGCGCCCCCCGCGCCGTGTGCCCGGCGGCGGCGAGCAACCGGGCCTGTTCGTGCCATGCCGCCTGCATGATCTCGACCGGCGTCGGCAGGATCCAGCTTTGCAGCCCGCTGGCCGCGCGCACCGCATACCACAACGCAACGAACAGAGCGCCGCTGATCACGGGCAGACTCCAAATTAAAAGTGGCGAAGTCTTTTTCATACTCGCTATCCCCTCGCTCCCGCCTTGTTTGTCATTCTGAGCGCAGCGAAGAATCCAGCAGGATATTCGCCGGCGAGCATAATTCTGGATTCTTCGCTGCGCTCAGAATGACAGAATTGGGTGTTCATGTGCGGACAACCTCCTCCACCTCGTGCAGCAGGCGCGACACTTCGTTGACCTTGGCCTGGAATTCCGGCCGCGTCCGCAATTCGGCCAGCCGCGGATAGGCAAAATCCACCCGCACTTCGGCGTGGAATCTTCCCGGATTGGCGGCCATCACCTCGATGCGGTTCGAAAGGAAGACCGCCTCGGCCACCGAGTGTGTGACAAACATGGCGGTGAACGGCGACGACCGGCGCAAAGCCAGCAGTTCCTCGTTCAAACGGTTGCGGGTCATCTCATCCAGCGCGCCGAAAGGCTCGTCGAGGAGCAGCAGTTGCGGCGCGAGAGTCAGGGCCCGCGCGATCGACACCCTCATCTTCATGCCGCCGGACAGCTGCCGCGGGTAATAGCCGCCCTCCCCGCCCAAACCGACCAGCGCAAGCATCTGCCGGGCCTTGGCGTGGCGTTCAGCCGCCGCCATCCCGCGCAGGCGCAGCGGCAATTCCACGTTCGACTGCGCGGTGAGCCACGGCAAAAGCGTGGCATCCTGAAAGATAAACGCCTGCCGGTCGCGGGACTGCCGGGGCGTGGTGCCAAGGACTGACACCCGGCCCGTCGTCCCGGGACTCAGTCCGGAAACAAGCTTCAGGACGGTGGATTTGCCGCAGCCGCTCGGCCCGATGAAGGATACGAAATCCCCCGGAGACACGGTGAGGTTAATGCCGTCGAGCACCAGCGGCCCACCCCCATAGCGCTTTTGCAGCGAGGTAAAATTGACGATGGGTGCGGCAGCCTCCATGAATGCTTCCGAATGGACACAATCGCGCCCAAAACGCCAGCCACTTTGCCGTTCGCCGCGTGGCAGGCATTGTCCCCTGTCCAAGCGGCGCGCGAGGTTCAGGCCCGCGTGACTGCGCTGCCACCCGCGTTGCGGACAGCAGCCCTGGCTTGGCTGAAACCCGAGCGCGATCTCGGGGCAGACCTTGGCATCGTGGACGCGAAGCTACCGATGCATGGCGTGCCTTATCTGCTCAAGGACCTGTTCGACCTGAGCGGCGTTCCGACCCGGGCTGGCTCCACATTCCTGCACCAACTGCGCGGACTGCCCTCGCGCGACAGTGCCCTGGTCCAGCGCCTGAGAGCGCTCGGCGCCACCTGCGCAGGAAAGACCCATCTCGTGGAATTCGCCTCCGGGCTCACGGGCGAGAATCCGCATTACGGCGACTGCCCGCACCCCCTTTTCCCCGACCGACTATCCGGCGGTTCGAGCAGCGGATCGGCGGCGATGGTTGCGGCGGGCGTCGTGCCGTTCGCCGTCGGCACCGACACCGGCGGCTCGGTGCGTGTGCCGGCCGCGTGGTGCGGGCTGCATGGCTTCCGCCTCACGCCCGGCGACGAGTTGATCCGTGACGCCGTTCCGCTCGCGCCAACCATGGACACCGCGGGCTGGTTCACAGCCGATGCCGGAGACATGGTGGCCGTCTGGCAGGCGGTGGTCGGCCAATCGCCCAAGCAAGCCAAATTGCGCGGCTGTCACCTCCCGCTGAGCGCGCTGCTCCCCGGGGCGGAGCCGGAGACCGCCCTCAGCTGCGACACGGCTGCCGCCAAACTATGCCCACCGGCCGACACCCCGACCCAGGCAAAACTGCTGCAGGCGTGGCGCGACGTGGTCGATGCTTACGTCACCATCGGCATGAGCGAGGCGCACCATGTGCACCGCGACTGGCTGGCGCCGTATCATGAGCACTACGATCCTGTCATCTGGCGGCGGTTCAGCGATGCCGCGCACTATCCGCCCGAGCACATCGCCAAGGCCCGGGCCAAGCTGATGGAAGTCAGGGACGGTTTCGCGGGGTTTTTCGCCACGCATGATTTTCTGGTGCTGCCCGCGGTTCCCCGTGGCGCACCGCACAAGGCCGACTGCACGCCGGAGCTGCGCCGCAATATCATCACCCTGACCGCCCCCGCCAGCCTGGCCGGCCTGCCCGTGTTGAGCATCCCGGTGCCATTGCCGTCCGGATTGACGGCCGGGCTGCAAATCATCCTGCCTGCCGCCAACAGCCCCGTCGTGCCGTGGGTGCTGAAAGCCAGATAAAGCGGCCGCGTTCCGCCCGACACGGCGGCCGAAGCCTCCGCCTGCTTCGATTCTGCCGGCAGCCCAATGACGCCGGCGAAGGCTGCGATCTACGGGGCGCGCTCGATGCGGACAGTCCAGCTGCCCCCTGAGGCCAGTCCGTGTTTCTGGGAAAAACTGCCCCGGTTGAGCGCAAAGGCCACGTTCAGCAGACTGTTCAGGTAGATCAGCGGTTCTCCCTGCTTCACTTCGCCGAACGTGCGCACATAAGGCAGGATGCCGCTGTAGGCTTCCTTGCCGTCGTGGAATACCGCCACGTTGAACTTTTGCCCAAATTCCGGCTTCAGCTCGTTGAAGAGTGCGTCGGGAATGTTGGTCCAGACGTTGCCATAGTGGAAATCGACCAGCGGGATGTTGCCCTTGACGGCGGCGCCATCGCGCGCGGGTTTTTCATAAGGAAGACTGATGACCTTGGGTTCGAGGAGCGGCCCGACCTGCTCGTAAGTGATCGTGCCCGAGGCCAGCCGGGCACCGACAAAGGCGTAGATGTCGCGACCGTGGAAGGTGTAGCTTTTCTCCGAGCCGGCACGGCGGTTGACCTTCTCGTCAATGCGCCGGACGGACGTGATGCCGAGCTCCTCGGCGACGAGCGTCCAGCTGCCGTTGTCGGGCCCGACAAAGAAATGGCCGCTCTTGGTCTGCAGCACAACCGAGGCGCGCGCCGTGCCGACCCCGGGGTCCACCACCGAGATGAACACCGTGCCCGCCGGCCAGAAGGGCGCCGTCTGCTTCAGCCGATAGGACGCCTCCCAGATGTCGAAAGGTGTGTTCTCGTGGCTAAGATCGAAGATGGCCAGCCCCGGCGACACTCCCACGGCAATGCCGCGCATTGTGGCGACGGCGCCGTCCTTGGTGCCGAAGTCGGTCTGGATTACGAGTGCGTGCTGGCCCGAGACGGTGCCAGCCAGAAACACACCGGCGAGCAGCAGTGATTTTCCCATGCGCGCAGAAAACAGCCAAAACCACGGCGAGACAAGCCCTGGTGTTTCACCAAGGATATATTTGCCACCCCAACCGGAAACCTGCTGACTCGCGGACATGACATTCCGTTTCGCGGTCAGGAGCATCGTCACCTGTCTGACGCTCCCATGCGCCGCCGAAGCAGCCACGACGGAGGTCATCCGGCCCAAGGTCGTAATCGTTGCCATGTTTGAACGCGGCGCGGATTCCGGTGACCAGCCCGGCGAGTTCCAATATTGGGTCGAGCGGGAGAAACTGGAACGCGTCATCCCCTTGCCTGCTGCCTACCATGCGGTGCGCGCCAATGCCGACGGTTCGGTCATCGGTCTCGTCACGGGGGTGGGCAACACCAACGCCGCCGCCACCATCATGGCCCTCGGCCTCGATCCGCGTTTTGACCTGAAGCAGAGCTACTGGCTGATCGCGGGCATTGCCGGCCTTGATCCGGCCGATGCCTCGATCGGATCGGCGGTGTGGGCCGATTTTGTGGTCGAAGGTGATTTGGGACATGAAATCGACGCCCGCGAAATGCCGGCCGAATGGAAGACCGGCTACATCCCACTCCGCAAAAAGAAACCCTATGAGTTGCCGTTGCTGCCGGCGGACGAGCGCGGCAACAATTGCTACAGACTTAACCCCGGGCTCCTGCAGTGGGCTTACGCGCTCACCAAGGACACACCGCTGCCGGACAACGACTCCCTCCGTGGATTCCGCACCCGCTACACCCGGCACCCCAAGGCCAGGCAGCCACCCTCCGTGCTCATCGGATCCACCCTCTCCTCCAGCACCTACTGGCACGGCTCGCTGCTCAACGAATGGGCCAACGACTGGATCGCTTATTACACCGAGGGACGCGGAAATTACATGACCACGGCGATGGAGGATACCGGCACACTCCGCGCGTTGACCAATCTCGCTCACGCGGGCCGGGCCGACGTCAACCGTGTGCTCGTGCTCCGCACCGCCAGCAATTTTGATTGTCAGCCGCCCGGCGTCACCGCCGCCGAGAGCCTGAGCGGCGAGGATATTGGCCACTACTCCGCCTATATTCCCTCGTTGGAAGCGGCCCACGCCGTTGGCCGCCGCGTCGTGCACGCCCTCGTCGCCGGTTGGGCGGACTACGAAACCACCCCGCCGGCCCATCCCGCCCGCTGACCCACCTCATGTTCCAAAAACTATACCGCCTGACGGAAAACGGCACCACTGTCGGCCGCGAAATCCAGGCCGGCGCGACGACCTTCGCCGCGATGGCCTACATCCTTGCGGTCAATCCCGCCATTCTGTCCGCGGCCGGCATGCCCCCGGCCGCGCTGATCACGGTCACGGCGCTCACCGCCGCCGTCAGCACGCTGCTGATGGGCTTTCTCACCAACTACCCGCTAGCCCTCGCTCCGGGCATGGGGATCAACGCCTACTTCGCTTTCACCGTCTGCCTCGGGCTGGGCGTGTCGTGGCAGTCGGCCTTGGGCCTGGTTTTCGTCAACGGCGTTGTCTTCCTCGCCCTGTCCGTCACCGGGCTGCGGGAAAAGATCATCGCCGCCATACCGCACCAGCTGAAATTGGCCATCACCTGCGGCATCGGTCTCTTCATCGCCTTCATCGGCCTCAAAAACGGCGGGATCGTGGTCGCCAACCCCGCCACGTTCGTCACCCACGGAGATTTCGGCACCCCGGGTGTGCTGCTCTGCTTCGGCGGCATCCTGCTCACCGCTGTGCTCGTCGCGCGCCGGGTGCCGGGGGCGATCATTCTTTCCATCCTCGCCGTCACCGCCGTCGGCCTCTTCGTCTCCAACGGGCATGGCGGCATGGTCACGACCATGCCCCGGGCGCTGTTCGATCTGCCCGCCTCGCCCTTGCCGACGATGTTTCAGCTCAACTTCGACCTGCTGCTGCGCGATTTCGCCAAGGCTCTGCCCATCATCCTTACATTGCTGCTGGTGGACATGTTCGACAACATCGGCACGCTGATAGGCGTAACCCAGCGCGCCGGCCTGCTCGACAAGGACGGCAAGCTGCCCAAGGCCGGCCGCGCGCTTATCGCAGACTCCATCGCCGCCATCCTAAGTTCGCTCTTCGGCACTTCCACGGTCGTCAGCTACATCGAGTCTGCGTCGGGGGTCGAGGCGGGTGGTCGCACCGGCCTGACCGGCGCGACCACGGCCGTGTTATTCCTTCTGGCCCTGTTTCTGACTCCGGTGATCCTCGCGATCCCCGCCGCCGCCACCGCTCCGGCGCTGGTCATCGTGGGCATCTTCATGTTCCAGTCGGTCGCCCGGCTGAAGCTCGACGACTTCACCGAGACCGCGCCGGCCTTTCTCATCATTGCCGGCATACCGCTCAGTTTCAGCATCGCCGAGGGCATCGGTCTGGGCTTGATCGCCTACGCGGTGATCCACCTTGCCACCGGGCGCGCCCGGCAACTGCACGGCCTTACCTACGCACTGGCCCTGATCTTCGCCCTGCACCTGCTGCGCGGCCTGCTGGGCTGACGTCACCGGCAAAAAAAAGAGCAGCGGCCGGCCGGCCGCTGCTCGGTATTCAGGGGGTGGGATTCCTCAGAACTTGTATTTGAAGCTGGCCTCGAAGTGGACCGGCAGCTCGGCGACGATGGACTCGTTGCCGTAGACGGCGTTCGGGGCGCTCCAGTTCTCCTCGTCGGTGGCGTTGAGAATGGCGAAGCGGAATTCCCAGTCCTTCGCATTGTAGAAGGCGGTCAGATCGAACGTATATTGGCTCGGAATGACCAGGTTGCCGACCACGTTGTTGTTGATCTTGGTCGTATAGACCACGTTGGCCGTCAGACCAAAGCCGTTATCCCACTTGTAGGTGGCGAGTGCGTTGATCAAATTCTTCGGCACACCCTGCCGGGGATGCTCACCGGGCCCAAGGATGAAGAAGCGCGAGGTCGGAGGTGTGAGCGAGGTGTTGCCCACGTCGAATTGCGCCGCGCTGACCGTGGAATCCAGGTAGGAATAACCGCCGGTCAGGTAGAGATGCTTGTTCGGTTGGTAGCTGCCCTCGATCTCAAAGCCCTGGGTCTTGAAACGCACGGTCGAGCGGTCCTGCTGCAGGTCATCGCGGTCCTGGCGGAAGAAGGCGGCGCTGATGTAGCCCTTGCCCTCGTCATAGGTCTGCTTGAACCCGATTTCCGTCAGCTTGGCCTCGTTGCGCAGATTGGCATTGAAGAACTTGCTGTTGCCGGAAGTGGTCACGCCGCCGCCATTGCCGGTGGCCCCGACCGGGTTCTGGCTGTAGTTATACGTGGCGTAAGCCGAGACCGTCTTGTTGAACTTGTAGCCGAGGCTGGCGTTGTAGTTGGGCAAACCGACCGTGACCTTGTCGGCGATGCTCTGCGGGCCAATGAAGATATTGGTCCAGTTGATATTGAAATCGGCGTTCATGACGTCGACCCGTGCGCCGGCATCAAAGGTGAGACGGTCGTTGATCTTCCAATTGGCCTGGAAGAACGGCGAGGTGGTGAAAACCTTGGAGATGCCGGAGTCGCCGTTGTCCGGGGTGAAATAGCGGCCGGGCCAGCCGGGCACGGGGATCTGGGTGAAGGGGTTCGGATTGTTCACCGAATTGAAATAATTGATGAAGCTGTGGTCCTGGGTGAGATCCCAGACGGCGGCCGGCTCGTTGAAGAAATCGTTGTAAGCCTCGACCGACTGGTAGCGCAGGGCCAGGCCGGTGTTGATTTCCCAGTCGCCCTTTTTCAGGCGAAATTCCGTCCGGTTTTCCAGGCTCCAGCTCGGGTCGATGATCTCCGAGTAAGAGTAGGATGACAGGGTGTTGCGGCGGACATAGCGGAACATGGTGTTGTTCGAGACCGTGAGGTCGGGCGATGAATGCCATTGCTGGATGGCCTGGCCGTTGAAACTGAAGCCGTTCGAGTCGTCGCCCGGGCGCAGGAGGCGGTTGCTGCGGGCGATCTTCACCACCGGCCCGAGAGCGATGCGGTTGACGGCGGGGAAACCCGACACGACCCAGCGGGAGTTTTGGGCGTCCGAAGTCGCCGCCGGCGTGCCGCCAACGACATTGATATTTGTAAACGTGATGGGTGCGCCGGTGGAATCAACGTAACCGACAACCGGCCCCGTGGCAAAATTAGGCGCCGGGTTGTTGTTCACGCCCGTCTGGTATAGGCCACTGTCGATGAGGGCCTGGGTGACGCGGTTGATGCCGAAGTTCTCGGTGTATTCGGCATAGAAAGCTTCCGCGTTGATGAACACATCATAGCGGTCATTGGGCCGATAGGTCATGGCCGCGTAAAGGGCCTGGGTTTTCTTGTAGCCGTCGGTGTAGTAACTGCCCGCGTCCTCGCCCGAGTAGCTGATGCGATAAGCGGTGGTCTTGGAAACCGGCGCGCCATAGTCAAAGGTCCAGCGATAGGTGTCGTAGGAACCGATGGTGGCCGAGAAATGACCCTTGGCCGCGTCGAACACGGGTCGCTTGGTGATGAGATCGGCATAGCCGCCGATATACTGGGAGGCGCCGAAGATCGCCGTGGCCGGGCCCTTGACGATATTCACCGATTCGACCGAGTTGAAGTTCACCGGCAGGCCATTGCCGTTGCTGCTCAGGCCGATGCGCATGCCGTTGAGGAAAGTATCGGCAATCTGGGTTCGGATATCCGGCGTGGTGGGGGCGCCGAAATTGCTGCGCGTGTAGGAGCTGGCGGTGAGCTTGGAGAAATCACGCACATCCTGGATGCTGATGGAGGTGAGCTGCTCGCGCGAAATGATCGTCACGTTGCGCGGGGTGTCGAGGATGCTGCGGTCGAAACCGAAGACCGAGTTGAACGGGCGGGCGGTCGGCAGCACCACCTGCTCGAGGGGCACGCCATTGACGGAAAATTTCTCCAATTCGAGGACATCGTCACCCGCGCCGGGGGACGGAGCGGGTGTTTTTTCCTGGGCAACAGCGCCGGCGGCGAAGACGGCGAGGACAAGCAGTCGGGTCAGATTGTGTTTGATCATAAGGTGGTAGGTGGGCTGGCCATCGGGGATAAATGGAAGCTGGGTGTGTTGCAAGCTGTTCGTGCAACAAGTGGGCGTCTCGGAACGAATTAATGTTGCCGCTGCTTCCCAGCTCCATTGGGAATGGATGATGCGCTGCACTCTGGTTTTGGTGGCTGCCTGTCTCGTGACACAGGCTCTCGCCGGGGGATTCTCCGACCGCTTCGAGGTCATCAAAAAGACCGCCAAGCCGGCGGAACTTTACACTCTTCTCTATGCTTTGCCCAAGGGGGGCGACCTGCACAACCACCTCGGCGGCGCCGTCCGCCCCGAGTGGTGGTATGAGCTCGGCACCAATCCCGCGCTCAATGGCGGCGACACCTTCTACACCCGCGTAAAATTCACCCGCACCCCTGATACCGGCGAGGAGCTGACACTTTTCCGCAACATCCGCGGCTATGCCTACCGCTTGCTGCCCCCCGCCACGCAGTCCGATTACGTGCGGCTCGACCTGCTCACGCCGGAGCTCAGGCAGGCCTGGCTCGATTCCCTCCGCCTTGACCGTCCGGGCGAAGGCCGCGCCGAGTTTTTTGGCCAGCTCTTCCAGCGCCTCGGCCAGTTGTTCCAGAATCCTCACGTCAACGCCGAGTCCATTGTCTGGAACCTGAAGGCCTTTGGCGCGGAGAACCTGCGTTACCTTGAGGGCCAGACCCACGTCCACGGCATGACCGATAACGAAGGCAATCCGATCACCCCGGAAGCCTTCGCCGACCACCTCCGCCGCCGCCTCGCGCAGCCCGACGCCGTGGCCACCGGCGTGACCCTGCGCCTCCAGCTCGCCGTGCTTCGCTTCCTGCCCGACGCCGAGCAACAACTGGAGGAGCACTACAAGTTTGTCGCCGCGCAACGCGACCTATTCGTCGGCCTCAACCTGGTCGGCATCGAGGACAACGGCCACGGCTATCCCCGGCGCTTTCTGGAGAAATTCCGGGAGATGCGCCGGCGTTATCCCACCCTGGCCCTCTCCATCCATGCCGGCGAGCGCGACGGCCCGGACACGCACATCCGAGACACCCTGCTCCTCGGCGCCAGCCGGATCGGTCACGGCGTTAACATCCTCAAGGATCCCGACACCTACCTGCTCATGCGGGGCAACCAGTGGCTCGTGGAGTGCAACCTCATCTCCAACCGGCTCCTCGAATATGTGCCCGATCTCTCCAAACACCACTTCCCGGAATTGTTGCGCACAGGTGTGCCGGTCTGCCTCAACACCGATGACCGGGGCATGTGGGACAGTAACCTGACCGATGAATACTACACCGCCGTCACCAGCTATGACCTGTCCTGGGACGAGCTTGTGCAAATCGGCCGCAATTCCCTCACCCACTCCTTTGTCCAGTCGGAGGTAAAGGCGCAGCTTCTTTTGGATTATGACCGGGCCGTCACCGCCTTCACCGAAAAATACACCCCGGCGGACTCCCTGAAGCACCTCGCCGCCGTCAAGCCCGTCACCTACGGATACGGCCAGCGCAACTGGGGCTTCCCCTTCGCGCAATAAAACGGTGAGCCGCTACTCTTACCGGGATGCCCGCCCTCTCGCCCGCCGAAAAGTTTGAGATCGGCGACATTCCCGTTTTCACCGCTGCGGGCGGCATGGTTCACACCACGCGCCGGCCTGCAGCTGGAACTGGGCGAACTCATCGCTGGCGCGGCCTTGTTGATCCTGATTCAGGGATTATTCCGCGACCTGTGGCTGCTGCGGCAGACCCGGCGGCAGGTGACCTCCCCGCCTTCTCGCGAAGCCCGGTGCATGTGCGTGGAGTCGGCGCTGGGGATGACGGGAGTGGTGGCCGGCATCGGCTTGGTCGGACTGGGATTCGACCGGCCGATCTTCATGAGCGCGGCCGAATTGTCCGCTGCGGTGGCCGCGACGATGATCACCGGCTTTTTGCTCAAGGATTTCGTGTTTGGGTGGTCGCCGTGGAAAATCTACCGCGAGAAGGACCATGCCCAGGTCATCTTCCGCTGGCGGAAGTGATCAGCCCTGCGGCGGCCATTTCCAGCCGCGAAGAGCGTAATATTTTTCGCGCGGTTCACCGGTCCAGCCGTGGATGCCCTTTCTCGGCAGCCACCAGACGTGGATGACGAGCACGGCGACCGAGAGCAGCCCGAGAAGCCCAAAAAAACAGGCCCGGCCCGCCGTCGCGGAAATCAGCACGGCCAGACCGCAGAACACGAACGGTTTCACCACGCGCCGCCATTTGGGCGTGCCCGCCTCCCAATGGCCCATGAGGATGGTGCCGACGGCCGTCAGGCCGAAGATGACCGCCACCTCGAACCAGTAGGGCGAGTTCATTTGGCCGGGATCGCGCTGACCACCAGCAGTGGAATGGATGTGTTGTGGCGCACCCGGTCAATCGTGCTGCCATGGAGGATGTCACCGATCAGCTTGTGGCCATGCGAAGTCAGCGCGATGAGGTCGCAGTTCTCCGTGGCGGCAATCTTCAAGATCTCGTTGGGCGGGTTGCCCAAGGCCAGCAGCGTATCCACCCGCAGACCCTCGGTGCGCAGACGGGTCGCATTGGCTTCCAGGTATTCGCTGTCCGCCTTCATCTCATCGGACTCGGCGAGCTTGAGCTGCTCGAAGTTCCGCGCGGCCCAGCCATCGGCCACGTGGAGGAGCAGGAGCTCGGCTCCGACCTGGTGGGCCAGCCGGCTGATGTGCGGCAGGAGGCGCAGATCGGCCGGACCGTTCTCCAGAGCGACAAGGATTTTTTTATACATGGTCGGTCATTCCCCGCCGGTCAGGCCGGCGATCTCCAAAAGCAGCTTCACGTTGAGCCCGATAATGACCAAAGTAATGGTCCAGCCGAGCAATTTTATCCACCAAGGGTTGACGAACTCGCCCATCTTGGCCTTTTCGCCCGTGAAGCGCATCAGCGGCCAGCAGGCGAAGCCCAGCTGCATACTCAGGCAGACCTGGCTGGCCACGAGCAACTCGGTGGACTTTTGCTCGCCATAGATGCCGATCACGATCACGGCGGGCACGATGGCAATGGCCCGGGTGATCAACCGCCGCAGCCACGGCCGCAGACGGATGTTCAAAAATCCCTCCATCACGATCTGCCCGGCCAGCGTGCCGGTGAGGGTGGAGTTTTGCCCCGAGGCCAGCAGCGCGATGGCGAACAGGATGCCGGCGAACGTGACGCCGAGCACGCCGTCGAGCAGGTGGTAGGCGTCCTGGATCGCCGCCACGTCGGCATGGCCGGTGCCGTGGAAGGCCGCCGCCGCCAGCACCAGGATGGCACCGTTGATAAAGAGCGCGAACATCAGCGCGAAAGTCGAGTCGATGGTCGCATATTTGATCGCTTCGCGCTTGCCGCCCGTCGTCTGCTCATATTTGCGCGTCTGCACGATGGAGGAATGCAGGTAGAGGTTGTGCGGCATCACCGTGGCCCCGAGGATGCCGATCGCGACGTAGAGCATCGCGGGATTGGTCACGATCTCCGTGCTGGGCAGGAAGCCGTCGAGCACGCCGCCTAGTGCTGGTCTGGCCAGCACCAGCTCGACGGCAAAGCAGCCGCCGATGGTCAGCATGAGCGTGATGACGACGGCCTCGAGCCAGCGGAAGCCTTTGTTCTGGAGCAGCAGCACGATCATTACGTCCACCGCGGTGATGATGCAGCCCCAGACCAACGGGATGCCAAAGAGCAGCTGGAGGGCGATGGCGGAGCCGATCACCTCCGCCAGGTCGCAGGCGGCGATGGCCAGCTCGCACAAGACCCAGAGGAACCACACCACCGGCCGCGGATAGTGGTCGCGGCAGGCCTGGGCCAGATCGCGGCCGGTGGCGATGCCCAGTTTCACGCAGAGGTGCTGCAGCAGGATGGCCATCAGGTTGGAAATCAGGATGACCGACAGCAGCGTGTAGCCAAACTGCGCTCCGCCTGCAAGATCGGTGGCCCAGTTGCCCGGGTCCATGTAGCCGACCGCGACCATGAAGCCGGGTCCGGAAAACGCGAGTACCTTGCGCCAGAAGCTGGCGCCGGTGGGCACCGCCACGCTGCCGTGTGACTCCGGCAGGCTCAGCGCCACGCGGGCGTGCCGCCAGCCGGGCTCCGCTGGTTTGTTCGGGATAATGGCCTCTTTCATGGGAAAGTCCTCAGAAGCCGTAGTTGAAACGCAACACGTGGTTCCAGTCCGTCGCGCCGCTCGATACCCCGCGGTAGATGGCGTAGTCCCACGAGGCATGCTCCGAGATCTCCAGCGTCGCCCCGACGCCCATCGTGCCTTCCCATGGCGCCCCGCCGGAGGACTTGGCCATGGTCGCCTCGCCATAGATCCCGATCGCCTTCAAAATGTGCCGGCCTACGGATGCCGAGGCGAACCAGTAGGTGTCATAGCCGTCGTCATTGTCGTTGCGCAGGAGGTCGAGCTTGCCCATCGCCGCGAAGTTGAAGCCGCCGGTCAGCTGGGTCTGAAAGGGAAAGATCACGCCGCCTTCGACCGCATCATTGCCGACGCCGCCGGAGTTCGTGGGAAACTTGATGTAGGGCAGCACCGCGAACGAGGTGTAGGTGTCAGTCGACTCGTAGAAGCGCCACTTGGTCCGGACAAACATGTCGCCGACGCCCGACTGGCGCTCGGTCAAACCGGCCGCATCAAACTTCTGGCTGAGGAAGAAATTCGCGCCCACCTGGATGTCCCAGTTGGCGGTCAGGCCGGTCGTGAGGAAAGTCGAGGCGGCGCCAAACGCCGTGTATTTCAGTCCGGGTTCCCGGTCGATGCTCAACGAGATCGCATCCACCTCCAGCAGGAAGCGCCCGGGCTTGACCGTGGTGGTCCACTCCGTGATTTGCGCCGGGAGCGGGGCGGCGCCCAGAGCGAGACCGAGGAAGGCCATCACGGTCTTGAACCGGGTGGACTTGCCGCCGCCGTTGACGCCGACCAGCGTGCAGATCGTGCCGCCCTCGAGCGCAAACGTGGCAGCGCGCAGCGCCCCCAGCCTGTTCGGAGAGGTGACGTTGAGGGGGCGGACGTCGATGCGGGCGGATGTGTTCATGGCAGATCGAAACCGCGGCGATCAGCCGGGGGTGCCGCACAGAGAGATGGACCGGCGGCCACGGTCGCGAATCAGTAAGTTCATTGTGGTGGGAAGGAGCCTGTTCAAAAAATCGCTGACATGTCCACAAACACCGTGCGCGCGTTCCCTTGAAACCGCGCTTCGACCTGCAGGAGCAAGGTGGTCAGGGCGTTGGGCCCCGCGAATACGAGATAGGGAATGTAGGCCGGGTCGCGGCCCGCACGCGTGATCTGCTCGAAGCGAAATCCACCGCCGGGTCTGAAACGCTTTGAGCGCGTCGAAAGATATTCCAGCTCGAGGCTGTAGCGCGTGCGCATCGAGCGGCGCGCAACATCGTCGAAGCCGAGCACGGCGGTGGCGTTGAAATCGCCGGCCTGCAAGCGGCCCATGCCGATGAACAGCCGGCGATCATCGCCGATGAACGCGTGGGCGCCGATCGAGCCCGGTTTTTTCCGGTAAAACGTCTCGAGAAACACACCTTTGGCCGGCCCCTCCAGCTCGAAGCTCGCCTCGGTGCGCGCCTCCTGGCTCAGTGGCAACGACAGTTCGCCGACGAACGGCACGTTCACGACGTGAAACAGCCCCTCGCTCGCCGCTGCGCCTTCGATGGATTGATAAGTGTAGGCGACGCCTGGCGAGCGGCCCGACGGCGCAAACCCGCGCAAGCCCGTGATCCGCGCGTCGCGCGAGGCCTCACCCGGCAAGGCCGTGCTGAATACCGTCGGTTCGCTCACCGAAAGCCGGTGCGAGACATCATACTGGTTCAGCGCGCGAAACTGGCCGACGCGGAGCGCATGGCCTGCGCCGAGGTCCCAGTTGACGAACGCGTCCTCGAAGCGCCCGCCGCGATCGCGCAACGTGCCGTTGCTGCGCACATCCAGGCTCACCACGCGCCACTCGATGAAATAGGACGATGAGGTTCCGCCGATCGGGCCGCCGCTGATCAGCTCCACTTTGGGAACGTAGGTTTTCCCGAGGCTTTCCGCGGAGCGATCNNGGAATGGCGTGAGCTTGGGCCCCGAAGAACGAAAGTCCGATTGCGGCCAGCGCAAGCATCCTCGCGTTTCCATACAGGGAACGTGGCGCCTCCACCGTGTCCCGGCTTCGATTGATCATCGCACCGGGCGTGCCGCGCCTCCCGGTCGGCGCGGAGATGCTGATGGCCGAACTCCGGTGGGATGTTGGGTGGTGTGTCATGGGGAAAATCCTCTTACAATGGCCTGCGCGTGGTATTCCAGCAGGCGCAGGTAGGTCGGAGCCGGGCCGTCGGCCAGGGTCCCGGCTGGGGCCAGCAGTCCGACTCCCGCATGTAGAATCTTATACATAATGTAGCCTTCGCTACACTTCAGACTCGACTTGTCAAGCGCTTCCCGGCACCCATGCTCCCGTGTCTGTGGAAAAAAGCCCCCGCCCCGCCGCCAAGACCGTGCGCCCCTCCGCCCTGCAGGCCGAGAGCCTGCGGCAGACGCGGCGCGAGCACGCTTCCGAGACGGCCGAGGACTACGTGGAGGCGATCGCCGACCTGACCGCGTCCCTGGGTGAGGCCCGCGTCGTGGACCTGGCCCGGCGGCTCGGCGTCACCCACGTGACCGTCAACCGCACCCTCGCCCGCCTCCAACGCGAGGGCTATGTGGCGGTGCAGCCCTACCGCGCGATCTTTCTCACCCCCGCCGGAAGCAAGCTGGCGGCCGCATGTCACAAACGCCACAGCGTCGTGGTCGCGTTTCTGCTCGCCCTGGGGATTCCCGCCAAAACGGCGGAGATCGACGCCGAGGGCATCGAGCACCACGTCAGCCCCGCGACCCTCGCGGCCTTCGCAAGGCTTTCGGCCAAGTAGGCACCCCCACCGGGCCCGCCACCTTCCTGCTTGTGTGCCCTGGGGCGGGAGTGCATTTCAGCGGGTGCATGTCGAGGAACTTTGCGCGCCTGGTCTTTGGTTTCATGTTGGTGTTTTTCTGCGCCTTTTTTCTGTGGCCCATCCTGCAGATCCTGCAAGGCGGGTTCATTGATGCGGACGGCAGACTGACCCTCGCCTACCTCGGCTCGCTCCTGACCGACCCGATCTACCTCGGCGGCCTGGCCAACTCCTTCCTGCTCGCGCTGACCACCACGATTTTCGCCCTGCTCATCGCCCTGCCCCTGGCCTTTGTCGCCGACCGCTTTCTGTTTCCGGGCAAGGGTTTTCTCGGCTCGCTCATCCTCGTGCCGATGATCCTGCCGCCTTTTGTCGGCGCCATCGGCCTCAAGCAGATCCTCGGGCAGTATGGCGCATTGAACGCCCTGATCATCAACCTGGGACTGCGACCCGAAGGCTGGACGTTCGACTGGCTCGGGGCGAACCAGTTTCTCGGCATCGCCCTGGTCAACGCTTTCAGCCTCTACCCCATCATCTACCTCAACGCCGTCGCGGCGCTCGCCAATATCGACCCGGCCATGGAGGAGGCGGCGGAGAATCTGGGCTGCACCGGCCGGCGCAAGTTCCTCAAGATCACCCTGCCCCTCATCAAGTCCGGGCTGTTTGCGGGCGGCACCATCGTGTTCATCTGGGCCTTCACCGACCTCGGCGTCCCGCTGATTTTTGATTATGCCCGGGTGACCTCGGTGCAGATTTTCCACGGCCTGAAAGACCTCGGGGGCAACCCGTTCCCCTACGCGCTCGTCGCCGTGATGCTGTTCAGCTCGGTCGCTTTCTACGCGGTCGGCAAGGGCCTGTTCGGCCGGGACAACTACGCCATGATGGCCAAGGCCACCTCGTCCGGCGGGCCGCAACCCCTCGCCCGGGGTCGCGCGTGGTTCTGCACCGCGCTCTTCGCCGGCGTGACCTTTGTCGCCGTGCTGCCCCATATCGGCGTGGTGCTGGTGGCCTTCTCGAGCGATTGGTATGCGAGTGTCCTGCCGCGCGACTTCAACCTGCACAACTTCGAGGTCGCCCTCGGTCACGACCTCACGGTGCCGGCCATCGCCAACAGCCTCAAATACGCGAGCATCGCCACCCTCATCGACCTGGTTCTGGGCATCGCGCTGGCCTACGTCATTGTTCGTTCCAAGATCGCCGGGCGGCAGATCCTTGATTTTCTCGCCATGCTGCCGCTGGCCGTGTCGGGCCTCGTGCTGGCTTTCGGCTACCTGGCCATGAGCCAGGACGGGAAGTTCTTTTCCTTCCTCAACCCGGTGCGCGACCCGACGATCCTGCTTATCATCGCCTATTCGGTGCGGCGCCTGCCCTATGTCGTGCGCTCGGCCGCCGCCGGCTTCCAACAGACCAGCGAGACGCTCGAGGAGGCCGCCCAGAACCTCGGCTGCCCGCCGCTCAAGACCGTGTTCAAGATCACGCTGCCTCTCATCGCCGCCAACCTGATCGCCGGCGGTCTGCTGGCCTTCTCCTTCGCCATGCTCGAGGTGTCCGACTCGCTCATCCTCGCGCAGAAGCAGCTGTATTACCCCATCACCAAGGCCATCTACGAACTCTTCCAGTTGCTCGGCGACGGCAAGTTCATCGCCTCGGCCCTCGGGGTCTGGGCGATGGTGTTCCTCGGTATCACCATCGCCGGCATGACGATCCTGCTGGGCAAGAAGCTCGGGGCGATCTTCCGGGTTTGACGCAGTCAAACCTGCCTCGCCCGACGGGCGACGGCGGGCCGCGTACCGACGCTGAGCTCAATTGTTCGCCGCAAATTTAAACGACCAGTTTTCCGCCACCACGATCCGCCGCAGCCCCCTTCTCGGCGGCTCGTAGCGCCACTGGGTGACGGCCGCCAAGGCGGCCTCGGCGAACTCCGGCGCCGTCGCCTCGCTGACTTGCGGCAGGCGCACCCGGCCCTCTTGATCGATAAAAAAGCGCACCTTGGCCGTGCCTTCAATCGCCTTGCCGGTCAGAGTCGCAGGATACGCGGGCATCGGTTGATTGAGAGCCTTGGGCGCGGCGGGGAGCGACTGCAGCTCGGGAACCTCCACCGGCTCGCGCAGTTTTCTTGCCACCGTGCTGCCGTCCAAGCCGGCCAGCCCGGTGCTGAAGGAATTGACAAACACCACCCCCGACAACCTGAAGCCGATGCGCACCAAGGTGGCCGGCAGGTCTGTGCCCGGTGGGACGGCGGCAAATCGCCACTGCCGCGCCGCCGCCACCGCCGCCTCGCCAAACCGGTGATCGGTGGCGTCGATTACCAGGATGTCGCCGGGCACACCGGCCGCATCGCGGCTGATCGCCAGCGTGACAATACCGTCGGGAATCCCCTCCAACCGGACGCTCCCGGGAAAGTTCGGCTCCGTGTAGCTGGTCAGCTTGAGCTGATTGACCATCTCGTCATTCAAGGCTCCAAGGAGCGTGAGCGGTGCCAGCACCGCGACGGCGCAGAGCCGTGCCCAGAGGTTTGCGGGGCAGGTTATGGCATTCATGGCTTTGGGCCACGAATATACACCTTCCCGCCGCGAATTCAATGGGTCAAACCCGCCGTCCGCTGCGTATCACGCCGGCCATGCCCAGCACGCCCAGCCCGAGAAACGCGCTGAAGAGGAAATAGCGGCCGTCTTCGTGCAGATTGAGCGCCATGATCAGGACCGGGGCGAACCCCGCTAGGATGCGCCCGAGGTTGTAGGCCGCACCTGACAGCATCGTGCGATACTCCGAGAAAACCTCGTTGAACCACGCTCCCATCAGGCCGAAGGGAATACCGTTGAGCAGCGGCAACACCAGGGCGAACACCAGATCGGAACGCCCGGAGTCCATCCCCCGGGTCAGCCACGCACCGGCGGACAACGCCAGCAGGCCCCCCGCATACACCGCGAGCGCCCGTGCCACGCCCCAACGCCTGACCACCCACGCACCGACCAGCATCCCCGGCGCGACATTGCCCCAGAACAACACCGTGTAGATCGGTGACTGCGGCAGATCCTTGGCATAAAAAACATTCACCGTCCCGCTGGCAATCGTCAGGCTTGCCAGCGCGAAGCACAGCAGAAACATCCCTCCGTTCTGCCGGATTGCCGGCCAGAAGTCTGCCCGCTGGCTGCTCATTGCTGGCTGCTCACTGGTCAATCCCCGCCACCTGGCCAGCGACAGCAGCAGCACCGGAACGATTGACGCCGCGAACAGCCACCGCCACCCAACCAATGGAAGCCCATAGCGCGTCGCCATCGCCGCGAGCAAACCCCCGAGAATGGAAAATTGCAGCAACGCCGAGAAACGATAGCGCCGTTCCCCGCTCACCCGTTCCGTCAGATAGGTATGGCTGATGCCCCACTCCGCGCCGAGCGAGAGCGACGCCAGCAATCGAAAGCCAAGCAGGCTCTCATAGCTCCACGCGAGGCTCAGTCCGGCTATGCCCGCCACATACACGGCAAACACCGCCAGCATCAGCCGGCCCCGGCCGAACCGATCCGCCAGATAGCCAAACACCAGCGCACCGACACCGACCCCCGCCAAACCCGTAAACTGCAGCCAGCTGCTTTGCGTTGCTGTCAGAGCAAACTCCTTCACCAACACCTTCTCCAGATAGACGAACAGGTAGAGATCGTAGTAGTCAAAAAACAGACCGATGAACGCCGTCCAATAGACACGCAGCGGCGACTCGGAGGGTTGGGTCACGGATAGCACGGATGGCCACCGATAAGCCCGACCCTGCCGTTACCGTCAACGAGCGAGTGACCCGGCCTAACTGCTTCCGCGCACCGGCCCGGGTCATCCCCGGGGCAAACCACCGGATAACGCTTATATAACCCCTACTTGACCTTTCCCCGCTCGCGATAACCTTTCCAACTGCTCCATGCGGAATTCCTCCATCAGTCTGCGTGCCCGGCTTGCACCGGCGTTCCGCTGGTCGGCGGTCTTTTGTGCGCTGGTCGTCTGGGGGCTTGGTTTGCTCGCGATC
>CXWL01107911.1_pt1 | contig 25036 bp, 22 predicted proteins | sample 590931 | NCBI WGS metagenome assembly CXWL01 (sample SAMEA3498368, study PRJEB10139) | groundwater metagenome | biome: water well; material: biofilm material | place: Germany | collected 2015-04-27
GTCCAGCGCACTACGTGATCAAAACGACGCTAAAACCCATCAGGTTGAGTGACCATGCTCAGCAGGTGATGCTGAAACCGAAGGTGCTGCCTTGACCTACCGTGCTCTCAACCGTGACAGCGCCATCCATCAAGGCGACCAGACGCTGGCTAATCGCCAAGCCCAATCCGGATCCGCCATAGCGCCGCGCAGTCGACGTTTCCGCCTGCTGGAAGCCTTCGAAGATGTTCTGATATTGTTCGGGCGCGATGCCTATTCCGGTGTCGCGGACAGCGAAGTCCAATCGCACCGGGTGCGGGCCGTGGCGAAGCTCGTCGCCATCTTTCAGCGGAAGCAAGCGCGCCTTGACCACCACTTCGCCTTGCTGGGTAAATTTAATGGCATTGCCGGCCAAATTGATCAACACCTGCTGCAGGCGCATGGCGTCGCCCACTACCCAGTCAGGTAAGGCCGGATCCAGTTCATACAAGATATCGATCTTTTTCTCACCCACGTTGACAGATAAAATCACACCGACCTCACGCAGCAACTGGTCGATGTTGAAGGGTTGGGGATCGAGCGTCAGCTTACCCGCTTCCACGCGAGAAAAATCGAGGATGTCGTTGAGGATGCCCAGCAGGGCGCGTCCGGCGCCCTCCGCATTGCTGGCGTAGTCGTGCTGGCGCGGGTCCAGGGCGGTCTGCTTGAGCAACATTAACATGCCTAGCACCGCATTCATCGGGGAACGAATTTCGTGGCTCATATTGGCCAGAAACGCCGACTTGGCTCGGCTCGCGCCGTCCGCCGTCAGCTTGGCTGCTCGCAGAGCCTCTTCCGCCTCGTAGTGGGAAGTAATGTCACGGTTGATGCCCAACACGCGCACGGCCTCGCCTTGCGCATCGCGTTCGATCGATGCCGCTGCCTGGATGTAGCGCACCTTGCCGTCGCTACGGAAGACGCGGAATACCGGATCGTACTTGTCGGTGCCGGCAATCGCTCCCTTCAACTTGGCGAATGCGCCGTCGACATCGTCGGGGTGGACGTGCGAGCACCAGTCTGCGTAATTTAAGCCACTGCCGCGTTGCGCGAGCGGTACGTCGTAAAACTCGTACATACGCTCATTCCATTCGATCGCATCGTCCGCCAGCGCCCAGGTCCATATGCCAAGCTCAGCCACATCTGATGCGTCCAACAACTGATCACGGGCCGCAATCAGCTTACGCCGATCCTGCTCGCGCATGGAAATATCGGAGGCGATTCCCAGATAGCCGTTGATCGCTCCATCCCCGTCCCTGAGTGCGTTGACCGAGAGTAGCGCCGGGAAGCGCGAACCATCCTTTCGTATATAGGTCCACTCGCTTTCATCGCTCATGCCTAGCCTGGCCTTGGCCACAAATACGTCGAAGCCGGGCACGACCGTCATGGCCAGCTCCTGCGACAAAGCGGCAGCGCGAGCTACTACCTCGCCACTATCGTGGAAAATCTCAGGGGTCTGCTTGCCCAGCATTTCTGCTTCCGCGTACCCAAGCATGCGCTCGGCAGCGGGGTTGAACAGCAGGATGATCCCGGCCGTGTCGGTGGCGATGATGGAGTAGGAAGCATGGGCGAGGATGGCGCGCTGCAATATTGTGACGGATTCAATCTGCCGGGTGCGCACCCGCACCTCGGCTTCCAGCATGGCATTCAGCTCGCGGATGCTGCGATTGGTCGCCACTTGCTCGCTAATGTCGCGCACAGTCTTGGCAGCGCCGACGATCTGGCCATCGCCTGCCTTGATAGGCGAGGATGTCACCGACACGTGGAACAGGGTGCCATCCTTGCGCCGCCGGATGGTAGAAAAATCGGCAACCCCCTCGCCCCGTCCAATCCGTCGCAAAATATCGCGCTCCTCCGCCGCTGCTCCGAACGGAATGATCAAGTCCGTCAGATGCATGCCGACCGCCTCTTGTGCGCCATACCCGAACATGAGTTCCGCGCCATGATTCCAGCTGGTGACGATGCCGTCCAGGGTCTTGCCGATGATGGCATCGTGGGAATTTTCGACGATGGCGGACAGGCGCGCCTGGTATTCGCTCCCCAGGCGGCGCTGCCTCAGGTGCAGGTTGGCGCCGCCCAGCAGCAGTACGCCTGCAAGCAGTGCGGCCAGCACTTCGAACTGCGCCACTTTCTTCGCCTCGACCACCGTTGCGTTCGACACAGCCAGAGCAAACACCAGATCACGCTCTGGGTGGTCCGGGTCCAAAACCACCTTTTTTTCGGACACATACATCACTTGGTCAAGGTAAGAGTAGCGTCGCAATATGGTCGGCAAATTATCATCGTCAATCGTTGCCTGGAATTCATCTTGCCAGCGCCAACGCCGTCCAAGATCGAATCCATAAGTACGCGCCGGATCGGGGTGCAGCAGGAAATCACCTTGGCCGTTAGTCAGATAGGCTTGGAAGTACGGAGGCATATTGGCTTGTAGCGGCACCATAATGGTACTTACATCGTAACTAAGAACGAGCACGCCGAACAATTTTCCCGTTGTGTCGTAAATGGACGTCGCCGCTCGCAGCATGGCCAAGCGTGGCGTTTGAACCTGGCCATTTTCTCGATTCAGATTGATGTCTGAGAAATAGGTCTGCCCCGCACGCAATTGAACAGTCGCCTTCACATAGTCGGTATCGCCTTTTGCTTGCAGCTGATCTGAAGGCACAACGACGGGTTTGCCCGCTCGTCGATCCACGCGTATGAGTTCGCGGCCATGGTTGCCCATGCCAATCAGACTGACTTGGAAAATGTCGGGGTTGGTCACGGCATACGCGCTGAAAATGGCCTTGAGCCGCTGATCCCACAAAGAAATAGGCGTATTTTCCGCGGCGTCGTAGCCGCCGTTCCCGCTAGCGCGGACGATGCCTGCTACCGATGGGAGGCTGGCCAAAAATTGCACGTCGCGCCGCAAGTGTTCCACTTGGCGCCCCAGAATATCGGCATTGGCCGTGCTTCTGCCGTTCAGTCGCACCTCAAGCTGGGCCAAGCTACGTTGGTTTTCGTGTCGCCCAACAGCGAAGACCGTGACCGCAATCGCGATCAATAGCAATGCGCAAGCAGAAACAACCCGACGCGTTTCCCGTGTCAAAAACATGGACGACATGAATAGACGCATGCCTGGACTTTCCTCGATGACAACAGGATAGGATAAGCTGAGGTCGAACCATTTTCCCGGTGAAAATAGCTGCTACGTGGCTAGCATAGCCCACGATTGCAACAAGACATGATATTTCTGGCGGAACCGCTGGTGACCGGTAGCCCGTCGCTGGCGGTTCAAGCCGTTACGATGCAGCGCCATTCGGGCTTAGAAGCTTGGTTGCAACCTGGCTCAGGGTGTCGAGTACAGTCCCGGGATTAAATGGCTTGACGATGAAGCCCTTGGCGCCGTCACGCATTGCCGTCTCGACGGTAGCGCGGTCATTGCAGGCGGTGATCATCAGCACCGCGCAAGCAGGCAAGGCCACACAAATCCGCTTCAACAATGCAAGGCCATCCGAGTCGGGCAACATCACGTCGAGGAACACAATGTCAGGACGGAGTTCCGGCAAGCGTGCTATCGCTTTATCTGCTGTAGCGGCATCGCCTACAACTTGGTACCGGTCACCTTGAATCATCATGCGGAGCAAAGTGCGCGTCACTGCATTGTCGTCGACAATAAAGACGCGTAACCTTTTTTCGATCACCACTTCTCGCCTCACAGCTCATGTGTATGATCGAACAACTATAACTTAGATTTCGTTGGTTCGCATCGACAATTTTGCCGGTACGCGGGGATAGACGTGATGCCAGCTTAACCGAACACACAGTCACGCGTTAGCCGCGCCGATTGGGGCGACAAAGCCGATGGAATCACAGGATGCAAGCTCAATCTGGAATGTGCTTCCAATGCCGACCGTACTGGCGACGGTGATTTCTCCCCGCATCAATCCCACCAAATGCCTGGTCAGGGCCAAGCCGATACCGGTGCCTTCTTCACCGCCGGCTTCTCGTCCAAGACGATTGAACGGTTGAAAGATGGCTTCCAGTTGCGTGGCATCGAGGCCGGCGCCGGTGTCCTGCACGGAGATACGAACCCGCCCGGGGTCCGCTGGCACGCAACGGACGGTCACTGCACCGTGCTCGCGGTTGTATTTGATCGCATTCGACAGCAAGTTGATGAGGACCTGCTTCAACCGGGTCCGATCAGCAAGCACACGGGCGCCGGCCTCTTCCGGGAACCGCGCCTGGATGCCGCGCTGGTTCGCCAACGGCTCGATCATTGTTCCACATTCGTGGAAAACCTCCGCCAGCGCGACCGGTTCAAGCGAGAGCGTCATGGTTCCAGATTCGACTTTCGCGAGGTCGAGGATCTCATTAATCAGCGTCAGCAAATGCCTTCCGGACCGCAGTATATGATGGGTGAATCTCGCTTTCTGTTCGGGCGTCGACGGCAAGGTATCCGAACTCAGAATGTTCGCAAAGCCAATAATGGAGTTGAGCGGTGTGCGCAATTCATGGCTCATATTCGCGAGAAATCTCGATTTTTCCTGATTGGCGCTGTCCGCTTGTTTCCTGGCCAGATCGAGCTTCTGGTTCGCAGCATCGAGCTCGGCCGCGTGCTCATGCAATTGCTGTTCCAACAGGGCGTTTTCCATGCGCAGTTGCCGTGTCTCCAGCGCGCGCGCAAGGACCGGAAGAATGGCTGAGAGCTTGAACGGTTTCAGGATATAGTCGAGCGCCCCGACCTTCATCGCCCGCACCGCGGAAGCAATGCTACCTTCGCCGGTCATGATGATGCAGGCAAGGTCGGAATCGAGATTGCGCGCCGCCTGCACCAGTGTAATGCCGTCCATCTCCGGCATCATCAAGTCGGCGAGCAAGAGATCGAATGGCGCCGTGCGCAGCGCGCCAAGCGCGGCCTCGGCCGAAATGAAGCCGACCGTCTCGTAGCCTTGCCCGCGCAAAGTATCGCACAGCGCTCGCATTTGCGCCGCCTCGTCGTCGACAATGAGGATGCGGTGATGCTCCGCGGGTTCCATGACGCACTCTCCTTGCCATTGCGGCGTATTCAATCAACCCTCTTGCAGATAGAAAAACAGGTTTTCCTACAGCGTGGCAGGGCGTGGTCATCCGGATGACGGATTGCAACAATCGCCCAACGCTTCACGCAATTCACTCAGCTTGGGCGGCTTACTGAGCACGCAATCGACATGAAGCGGCAGATCGGCATCTGCAACAATACGTTGTCCCCAGCCCGTGAGCAGAATGACCGGTGTCGACGGCGATAGGTCCTTGATGGCGGCGGCGACTTTGCGCCCATCGATGTAGGGCATCCCGAGGTCGGTAATCACGACGGAGAAGGCGGTACCGTTCGCTTGTGCGGTGCGGAACGCATCAATGCCGGCTTGGCCACCGTCTGCAGCAACGACCATATGGCCATCCCTTCCCAATGTGTCAAGTAATGCCTTCAGCACCAGCGGATCGTCATCCACAGTCAGGATGCGCAGCGGCGATGGGACGAGGTACGCGGCCGCGCGTACGGCAATTTCCGCGCAATTCACGTGCACGGCAAAACTGATGCGCACCGTGGTTCCCTGGTTCAGCGCAGTGTCAATCTCGATGTTCGCGCTGTGCCGCTCGATCATTCCGTACACCATCGCCAACCCGAGCCCTGTCCCACGTTCACCCTTCGTCGTGAAAAATGGCTCCAGGCAGCGGCGCCGCGTGTCGTCGTCCATGCCAACGCCTGTGTCGCTCACCTCGATCTGAACATGACGCAACGGCGCCGCCACCGCGGTATCGGGCGTTGCTGGAGCAACGCTGGTGCGCAGCGTCAGCGTTCCACCGTCGGGCATCGCATCGACGGCGTTGAAAATGAGGTTGGTCAGCGCTTCACGGATTTCACTGTCGACCCCCATGATGGCCGGCAGGTCCGGATCAATCTCGGTAAGCATCATGATCACAATGCCGCGCTGCTGCGGCATGTCGCTCCAGCGGGCGCGGGTGAGATCGACGACCTGTTGTAGCAGGCGGTTGGTATCGACTGGCGTCAGGGTCATCTGCGGTTCGCGCTGGCGGTAGAACTCGCGCATCCGGGCGACCGTCGCGGCGACATCGTCGATGGCGCGCTTGATGACCTCGAGGTAGCCTCGGGTATGCGCGCTAAGACCTGGCTCGGTCTCCAGCAGCGACTCGGTGTAGAGTGCGACCGGCGAGATGGCATTGTTGATGTCGTGGGCGATGCCGCTCGCCATCTGGCCGAGCGCCCGCAAGCGTTCCTGCTGCATCGCGGAATTCTGGGTCTGGCGCATGTCTTCGTAGGCCCGCTGCAACGCACTGTATAGTTGAGCCTGATTCGCAGCCAGCGCGACATGTTCGCTTAATTGGCGTAGAAATTCGCATTCGCCGCTACTGAAACTGTTGACTTGCCGCCTGGCAGTGACCAGTACGCCGAACACTGTGCTCTCGGCCAGCAACGGCGCCATCACCAGCGCACGCAGCCCCCCATTTGCCAGTCGCTGCGGGAAGGAAAACGGCACGTCGCGGATATCGGCCTCGTAGACAAGCTGCCCGCGTACGCACCGCGACAACCCGTTCTCGTCGATAGCAATGCTGGAGTGCTCGGCCAACGCGAGTTCCAGCGCCAGCACTTCGCTGCACAGGCCAACACTGGTGACTATCAGGGTTTGGCTTGACTGGTCATACAGGCACATGCAGGCAAAGTCAACGGGCAGTTGGTCTTCCAGGCTGCGGATAACTACCTGGAATATGCTGCGCAAGTCTTGGCGCTCGCCAATCGAACGGGTAATTTGATGCAACAAGTTCAGGCGCCCCAACTGTGCGTGCGTTTTGTGCTCCGCCTGCTGACGCACGATGATCTCAGTCTGCAGCGCGGTATTGGTTCGTGCCAGTTCGTCGCGCGAGACCGTTGTCCGTTTCAGTTTTTCCGTCATTCCGTCAAACGCGCGCGCCAGCTCCCCCAATTCGTCCATGGCGCTAACGCCGAGCGAAAAATCAAGGTTGCCCGCACCGACGATCGCCGTGCCTTCGCGAAGTGTTTCGAGTGGCCGCACCAAACTCCTGAGTGTGATCAGCGTACTTGCTGCGATGACAAACAGGACCATGCCGCCGAAGGTCACCACCGCAACGATTTCCCGCTGCTGCGCGGCCAAGACGCCCCGTCGGCTTCGCTCCGACAGACTCAGCGCGTCGGAAATCATGGATTGCATCTTGTTCGAAATCTGCCCGGTCACCCGCGACTCCAATTCGTCAAACACCGCGCGCTTTTGCTGGTTGAGTTGTGAGTTTTCGCGATTCGCGGCCAGCAAGGAAAATAGCCTGCTTGCGCTTTCGCGCGTATGGCGCAGCCCATTGATGATAGCCGCATCCTCCATCTCAGTGAACTTGCTCGTGCTCGTGAGGAGTTGCGAGAGCGAGGAATCCCTCAACTGCCATTGAGCTTGTGCACGTTCCCCGTGGTGCAGCGCATATTCCAGTGTGAGGTAGCGCAGCGCCGTGACTGCATGCAGAATTTCCACGGCTGTCTCGTTCTTGATAAGTTCGCGCCGCACTTGCTGTGTCGTCGAAAACAGCATCGCGACAATGAGCGTGACGACTCCTATTGAAAATAGTCCCACCCGCTTGAGGCGTGTCGAAATTCTCACGGTGTTGCTTTCAATGAATGACCGTCACGGCCGAGGGCGCCACCACTTCCAGCGCATCAAGATATATGTAATCCAGGTAGTTGGGCATCTCGGTCTCGTTGGTCAGCTTATTCGTGATCGCCCATCGTGTTTCATCCTCCAGCGCAAGCACCAAGCCTTGGTCGAGAGCAATGTTGAATCGGTATGAAGGCCACAGCACTTTCCACCTGCTCGTATCGATCTTCCTGCCTGCGGCCATGAGCGCGCGTGCCGCATCTGGTTCGACGTTGCAGAAATGCGCACCTCGGACTAAAGCGCGTAGAATTTTCTTGATCGTCTCCGGGTGACGAAGAATATAGTCCCGGGCCCCAGCGATATTGTATGGAATTTCATAGATGTCTTCGCTGTAAAAGCTCGTCCCGTTGCCGCCTAGCTGTTTCAGCAAGTTATCCAGAAACGGCTCCCAGGTGGCAACGGCATCGACGTCGCCGCGCGCCAGCGCTGCGGAAAATTCCTCCGGTTGAAAATTGCGCATTGTCACGTCACTGGGCGCCAGCCTTTGTCGGTTGAGAAAGGCATCGAGAACGAAGTGGCCAGAGGTACCCATCGTAACGCCCACGCGCTTTCCTCTTAGGCTCGAGGGGGAAACCACCCCTCGGTCCCGTCGCCCCACGATCCCATGGTCTTTCTCGGTCCTGAAAATGGTTGCGACGATCGAAACGGGTACACGCCTCATCGCGGCAAACACGATCGGAATGTCCGCAACGGTCCCCAAATTGGCCCGTCCTTGCAAGGCAGCATCCAGCGCAGCCTTGCCGCTTGTATGAGGCTGAATCACAGCCACTATTCCTTCGTTTGCGAAATAGCCATTCGCGTGGGCCACCGCAATCGGACACGTTCCTACGTATTCACTATTCATCGCAATGGTCACCTGTTCCAGCGGTCCGGCAGACGACAAAGTTCCTGCGTTCCACGCGTATCCGGCCAGCGCCACGGTTCCCATCAGCACTAGCACGCATGATATTGCGTATATGCGGATTTTCCCTTTGAATCGCTTCGTTGCCGTACCTGTCATCGCGAATCACCTATCCACCGATCATCTTGCAACGCTCTTCGTGCAAACCGGAACTAGCTAAAGCGCCAGGCAGACGATATCGCGGGTATCAGCACTTCGTATGAATCAACTAATGGATCGCAAAGACTTCTTCAAGCCCGCCAGGTCAAGTAACTATTGGCATTACCCCCACATCCTGCTTATGGGGGAATCGCACTAGTCAGAACTCCGCCCAATCCGCGGCATCCTGCGCTTCTGCATTCTTCCTCATCGATCGTATCGGTGCTGGCTTCGAATCGGTAAATTTGCCTCCGGTTGCAGCTCACCTTGCGTGCAGTCTTTGAGTCATCAAAAACGAGGACGGTCGAAGCCACGGTTGAGTCCTTAGCCAAAGAATGGCACGCGTCGGCGAGTATCAACAAGCATCCGAGTCAGTCGATTTTGTGATCGACAGTTGGGATCGGCCGTGGCCAGCGAAAGTTCCGAAGTTGCAAGGTTCTACTTCAAGCAACAATCATGCTCCAATTTGCAGGATTGTCAATTTTTTTTCCGTCAACTTTCTGACCGTTATCAATGAATTCGCAGATTTATTTAACTGATGGTTGCTCGCGTCGGGGGCTAGCATGCAGGCTCTCTGCATAGCGCCTGCAATACCAACAGGGATGGCGCAGCAGCGCAAGAGCGAGCACAGGGCGTGCTAAAGAAAACGGACGCGTTCCTTGCCCTTGGTCATGATGATGTCGAACGGTATGGCCGTCACGACAGCGTTGGGCGCTCCGTGTGATCGGCAATGCGCCTGCGGCTGACGTACAGTTCGGCGAACTGGCCGCGTCTTCGGATGGAACGTTCATATTCGTCGGCGGACCTATTTGATTGAAGGATGCTCCCGCTCCACGCGCGGATCATCTCCGGTACCGGTTGATTTCTCACCCGAGTAGCAATCGGACATTCTGGGGCACAGACTCGATTTCGGCCATCGTCGTGGAGCGCGTCGCCTCCAAACGCAAGCGGGTACGCTGCTCTTGGGCACGGTAGGGACGCTTCCAATTCCCCATACCTTTTCAGATGCAAGATTGAGGGCGGCGGTGCTGTCGCGCTCATGGCCCCTAGCGTCAGAAACGAGCTGCCAACCCGACACCAAACCGGCGCGGATACGGTACGGTCGTGAACTTCGTTTGGGTTGTCGGATCGATCGCCATGCCGTTGGCGACTCGGTTATCGGTCAGGTTCTTGCCATAGATTGCAAATTCATATTTTTTCGATGGACTAAGCAATGCGATCCGCGCCGCGACGTCTTGGGTTGCCCCAATCCTGGATGCGGCCGTGTTGGTGGCGAGGAAAAACTGCTCCCCGACATACGTGGTGTCGGCATGAAAGCTCAGCGCGTAGGCTCCAACCGGCATACTGTAGTCGCCAGCTAGATTGGCAGTGTGGCGCGGCGCCTCGATCATGCGATTGCCGCTCAGGTCAACGCCGCTCAGCAGCAGTTTTTTGTAGACACTATCAAGCAGTCCGACGCCCGCGCTCAGGCGCAGGCCAGTGGCCGGGATCAGAATCGCTTCCATTTCGAGGCCTCTGATGCGCGATTTTCCGGCGTTGACCAGCTGTTGTGTTCCGATACCAACTACGTTGAGAAACTGCTGTTTCTTGAAATCGTAAAAAAAAGCCGAGGCATTCAGCGTCAACGTGCGCTGGAACAGCTGCGACTTCACCCCGATCTCATACGAGTCCAGGTGTTCAGGTTCAGCGACGTTCAGGTCCGCAGGATTGGTCAGCGCGCCGCCATTGAATGCACTGCTGCGGTAGCCGCGGGCGTAGTGGCCGAAAACCATCAAGTCCGGCGAGAAGGCCGCACTCATGCCGATCCGCCCGGTTGGCTGGCCGTCACTGTAGGAACGGTCGGTCTGCACCGGAATGATGGGGTCGACCTTAAAGTTGTTCAACCGCCCTTCGTCGCGCGTGTAGCGGACACCTCCATATACGCTCAGGATCTTGCTCAGCTCGTAGGTGCCGTCGATGTAGGCCGCGTACGAGCGGCGCGCCTGATGGTAACTTTGAGTCAGGACCGGCAAGACCGGCGGGCCTCCCAAAATTGTGTAGACCGTGTTCGGATCGATATCGTCACGCTGGTGATACAGGCCGGCGATGAACCGGAATGGTCCGTCAAAGCTGGTGGCGATACGCAAGTCCTGGCTCCACTCCCTGCTCTTCGCCCCGAAATTGACATGAAGAAGCGGAGCCAGCGTGCCATCAGCGTCGACCAAATTCAGGAAACGGCCGTCAATGTACGAGGTGATCGACGTCAGCGTCCCGAAATCGAGCGCCTTGTTGATCGTTAGGTATCCGCCACTGCCTCGCACTTCAATCACACCGGATCGGTCAGTGGCCACCTGGCGGCGCGAAAGCGGAGTGCCATTGAACGGATTGACGCGCGGGTTCACCCCAAATGCATTCAGTCCGCCGGGTCCAGTCCCCTCGTTGATTCCGCCGTTTGCACTCGGATTGTCGTTCACGTCAAACAGTCTGAGCGTTCCGTTGAAACCGCCGCTATCCTTGTAAGCCAGAGTCAGCCTGGCCGCCTTGCGGTCGATGCTCGAAAGATTATGGCCGGCAGGGTTAACGTTTTCAATGTAACCGTCCGAACGGGCGGCAGCGAAGGCCAACCTAGCACTGAGGCGCCCCTGAATCAGGGGCACCTCGAAGGCGCCCTTGGCCTCCTTGTAGTTGAAGCTGCCGTAGCCGACGCTAATTTCGCCCTCATCGCGAAAAGTTGGCTTTTTCGAGATGAAGTTGATCGCGCCTGCAGTGGTGTTTTTTCCGAACAGCGTGCCCTGCGGTCCGCGCAGAACCTCCACCCGCTCAATATCGAAAATTTGTGCGCCTCCAAGAAAGGACGCGCCCACATAGACTTCATCAAAGAACACCCCGGTGGCCGAGATCGCGTTGAGGTTGAACTCGGGGGTCGAAATGCCGCGTAGCGAGAATTTCGGCCCCGATTCGTCTGTCAGGATCGAGACGCGAAGGTTGGGCGTCTGTCTCGCAATCTCGGCGCTACTGTCAATTCTTGCGTTCTGCAGCGCCGTCGCGTTAAGGACCGTCACTGAGATTGGCACCTCCTTCAGCAACTGCTCGCGCTTTTGAGCGCTTATCACGATCGTGTAAAGGTCTTTCGACTCCTCGACCTGCTGCGCGTGTGTAGATCCAGCGAGGCTGAGCGCGATCACCATCCCACGGAGTTCCTTTGAATAATGCATCTCATTCTCTTTCTTCCTTGCCGCGTTTACTGCAGGCGCAATTGTCAAGAATGATCGACAAGGACCAGGCGCTCAAGCAGGAGAAATAACACACTGCGTTGGGGACCGGCATTTGCACTCGCCCTGCGGCAAAAAAATCGCGCCGAGCTCACGTTCCGCTCGTGCAATCCGGTCGCCTTACTTGCCGTCACTTCCGCGTGCCGCTATTTTTCTCGCTTGACAGCCTACTCGGCGCCGCAGGTAAGGCCTGAAGATAAGCCGATCACGCAGTACTGCCGCCCGGCCGCAAATACATACTGCACCTTGCGCACTACTGGTGGGCTGCGAGGTCAGCCTGCTTATCATGGCGTGGACCGCGAGCAATTGCACCGGACTCGAATGCATAGTTGATGCCGGTATAGCCATACCAGTCCAAGCATCCTTGAGGATTGAACGGCACACTGGAGGCATTTACCTGCGGATACATTATGCAAAACCCATAATCACACACAAGACTACTGGCTGAAACCTGTTCTTCTATGAGTTGTAAAAATACAAATTTTCAGCGGCATTATCCTTTGCTGCTCGGCATGTGTCCTTCCCCAACCGGAAACATGGGGGCACGTCTAGTGTTGCCGGTTAAATCTCACTTGCTGATGGCCACGCGCCTGCCGTTGACCAACATCAAAAGGGCGCAAATTTTCCAAGTTAAAACTGACTCCCTGCAAGGGGGGTACTATGGGATTTGAGCAACTTCGTTCTGCGAACCGGCAGTATTTGGTCTTTCTCGGCGCGGCACTCATCGCCGTGGGACGTTCACTTCACGAGAGCCATGGAGCGTTTTTCGCTTCTGAATTTGTTGATGAATACGGAAGCGCTATCGAGCGCTGAGTACGCCCGTCGTCTTGTGGGCCGGCTGGCCATTTTTTATTCGTTGGGCGCAATCGATACGCAATCGCAGTCCGAACATGTGGACACTGATTGGGTCGGGTGTCGCCGCTGCATACGGCTACAGCGTCGTCGCCACATTCGCTCCCGGCTGGTTCCCTCTACATTCGCCGTTCACGGCGGCCGAATTGGCACCTATTACGAAGCTGCTGCTGTCATTGCTTCCCTGACCCTGCTGGGACAAATTCTCGAGCTGAGGGCGCGCTCCCAAACCTCGGCGGCGATCAAGTCGTTAATGGGACTCGCGCCAAAAACGGCACGGCGCATCCGTGAGGATGGCACCGAGGAGGACGTGCCGCTAACTCATGTACACCTTGGCGACGTCCTGCGGGTGCGTCCTGGTGAAAAGGTGCCGGTAGTGCGGGGCCGACGACGTAGGGCCCCACCCTTTCCGCCCGTAAACCAAAAAAGCTCCCATCCGGGAGCTTTTTTCGTCTTACCACCCGCTACCCATCCTTTTACCCATGTTGACGTCGGATTTCAATATTACGTGATCGGCCCGGAGTGACCGGGTCGATCACCGAGATGTAATTTTCGCCGCGCACCACGGCCCACACTTCGCGGCCATCGGCGGTGAAGAAACCTTCGTTCTCGAAGGCGAACGCGGATGCACCGTCGGCCAGTTGCGCCTGTTCGCCAGGTCGTGCGGAGCGGCCGCAGGTCGGTACCGCGCTCGATTCCGCCCTGCCGGAGCGCACCCCGCCGCGTCCGTCCCATGCGCGGCGAATGCTAATGAATGGTGCCGCTCGGCACATTGCCGCTTACGTCGCAGCGAGTGTGCAAAGAAAAATTTTCCCTACTTAAATGGTGAGTTGAGATACAGATGCAATACCAATTTGATGGCGGTGCAATGAGCAAATGTCGAATTGAACTGCGGACTGCGGGCAAGCATGGCTTTGCTGTTCTAAAAATTTTTCAGATTACTTGCCTGGAAACGCTATCGACGCCGATTTTCACGTTTCGTTTCAGGTCGCGCGCAGCTGAACTGCCCGCCACACGACGTTTGCGTGGCGCCTTCAGTGAGAGGCCGTGCGCGCTTCCAGTAGTTCGATCATGAAGTAGGCCAGACCAGCGAGCGGAAACAACATGCCGGCGACCAGCACGCCGTGCCAGCCATACACCGCGTGCACCCAGCCCCCAAGAGCCGAACCGAAGGCGCCGCCTGCAAAGAACAGCGCCATATAGAGCCCGTTCAGACGGCTGCGCACTTCCGCGCCGAGCGCAAAAATCGTGCGCTGTCCCAGCACCAGGTTGGCCGCCACGCCCATGTCGAGAATGATCGAGGCCAGCGCCAGTACGCCGATCGCAACCGGCCGGCCGCCTTGTATCGCAAGCGGCAGGATAAACCCCAGCACCCCAAGCGACATGGCGACTGCGGTCGCGATGCGGGTGTGTCCCTTGTCGGCCAGTCGGCCGGCGATCGGCGAGGCGATCGCGCCCGCCATACCGACCAGCGCGAAGATCGCAATGCCGGTCTGCGACACGTGGAGCTCCGGCCCGGCCAAAGCCAGCGGCACCGTGGTCCAGAACACGCTGAACGCGCCGAACATTGCTGCCTGGTAGACGGCTCGCCGGCGCAGCGCAGGCGTTTCCACCAGGAGCCGCGCCATCGACGCCAACAGGGCGAGATAGCCGATGGGGGCGGTCGGCACCCGCGCGGGCAGGCGCCGCCTCAACACCAGCGCAAGGCCGGCCATCGCAACCGCGCCAACAATGAAAATCGCATGCCAGCCCAAGTGGTCGGTCACCAGGCTTGCTGCCGGCCGCGCCAGCATGATCCCGAGCAGTAGCCCGCTCATCACCTTACCGACCGCTTGGCCGCGGGTCTCTTCGCGCGATAGATGGGCGGCGAACGGCACCAGCACCTGCGCCGCCACCGAGCCGAGGCCAATGCCCAGCGAGGCTGCAAGAAACAAGGCTGCGCTGCTGGTACTGGCGGCGGTCGCCAGCGCCACCGCGCTCACGCCCAAGGCCACAATGACAAGGCGCCGATTTTCCACCAGATCGCCGAGCGGCACGATGAACAGCAGGCCAAGGCAGTAGCCGGCCTGGGTCAGCGTGACGATGAGTCCAGCCGCCTCCGGCGTCAATCCGGTGGCCGCGCTAATCGGGCCGACCAGGGTCTGCGCGTAATACAGGTTGGCGACGATCAGGCCGCAGGCGACCGCCAGCAGCCTGATCATGCCGGGAGAAATATCCGCCGGGGCGGCGGGCGCTACGCGCATGGAAGACTCCGAAAAGACAGAAGGGAAAGATCATAGCTCAACAATAAGAATCACATCGGCAACTAGAAGGAATCTCGTGAAGCCGGGCACGAGCAGATCGCGCTGAACCGCGGCATTCATGTGCTCATTGGTTGAACTCTGTCGGCGGCACCGGCAGATCTTTGCTCTGTATTCCCTCTGACCACTTCCCGGGCAGACCATCAGACAAGGGCCCGCCCAACATGGGAACGCCACGCGGTATTGATGAACTTCTCTGCGTGGCGAAACCAAAGAACCTTGGATCACTTGTCGTTGGAAAACTGAATCCCCGCCGTGCCGCCAGTTTCAATAAATAGGTCAATGAACGCGGGAACGGTTTCGTGACGAGCCCAGTCGCGTTGCAGCTCACAGAACAGTTGCACCACGCTGATCATTTTTCCACCAGCCTGTTCGATGCGCCGCAATGCCGCTTCGTGCGCTGCCACCGATGTTCCACCCACCGCATCGACGACAACGTAGACCTCAAATCCTTCCTTCAGCGCGTCGAGCGCGGGAAAGGTCAGGCAGGCCTCGGTCCACAATGCTGTCATGATGAGCTTCTTCCGGCCCGTCGCCTGGACGGCAGCGCGGAACTCAACGTCCTCCCACGCATTAATAGTCGTGCGGTCATAGGTCGGAACACCCTCGAGCACCTTCCGCAGTTGTGGAATCGGCGGTTTATTGAGGCCGGTTTTGACATTGACGGTCGAGTGCACAATGGGCAAACCGTAAGCGATCGCGCCCTTTGACGTGCCGACAATATTGTTCACCAATAACTGCCGGTCCATCGACGCAATCGAGTTCACCTGTACTGGCTGGTAGTCGATGATAATAAATGCCGAGTTCGCTGGCGTGAGGAGGTGGTCCTTGCCCGCGTCGCGGATGGTTTCACTGGTCATAGTCGTCTCCTAAAAAAATAAACTGATGTGTTGAAGCGCAACACCCGCGGTTCTTCTTAAGCGATTGCCTCAGTTCCTCTAAAATGCACGAACAGCGCTACTTCGTGCGCATGTCGGAAGCGCCTGCCGGCTATGCGAGCCCGGCATTTTCGGCATTTTGACTTAGTTGCGCGCCGAATCCAGTTGCTCATTCTTGGTAGCAACTTCCATCGCTTTCGTGTAGCTGTCGATCAACAGTTGATATTCCGGGAATATCTTGGTGTACACCTCCGCCCACTGTTGCGCGTCTTCGCGGTGCCATGTCTTCTGAAGTTCCGACGCCACAGCCGCGGTATCCATCGGTACCACGCCAGCCTGGACGACGCGTGCCAAGGTGATCTCTTGAGCCATCTTCGAATAGGTGCCGGAGGCATCGACTACCGCGAACACCTTGTAGCCATCGTACACAGCGCTGATGGCCGGAAAGGCCATGCACACACTGGTGATCGTGCCGGCGATGATCAGGGTCTTGCGTCCGGTGGCCTTGACGGCAGCGACGAAGTCCGGGTTGTCCCAAGCGTTGATCTCGCCCTTGCGGGCGACGTATTGAGCGTGCGGAGCGTTCTCGTGGATTTCCGGAATCAGCGGCCCGTTCGGCCCTTGCGGAACCGACGCAGTGGTGATCACGGGGATTTTGCACAGCGTCGCCATTTTGGCCAATGCCGCCGCGTGGGCACGCAGCTTTGGCATCGGCATGTCATTGATGGTCTGGAACAGGCCACTCTGGTGGTCGATAAGAAGCATCGCCGCGTCGCCAGGGTCGATGACCGGGCGCGCGCCGTCAAAATTTGCAATGTTGTTTGGAACACTCATTTCAATTCTCCTCAGGATGATGTCGTCGGCAACAGCGCCGACTCTCCAGGCAAAATGCCCGGATTCGCCCCGACCGGTCTAATGCCGGGGCCTGGTGCTCATATTCGTCCGCATGGCGGCCGAACGCGACCAACACGTCATTTGCTCATCTGGCCGAATCGACCGCTGTTGAAGTCAGCAAGCGCTTGTTGGATTTCTTCCTTCGTGTTCATCACGAACGGCCCTTGTGCAACCACCGGTTCGTCAATGGCATCACCGCTCAATAACAAGACGGTGGCATCGGTTTGTGCCTCGAGAGACACTGCTGTACCTTCTCGTCCCAGCACGACCAATTGCGCTTCGTGGGCCGCATGGTTATCGTTGACCACTACGGTGCCGCGCAACACCACCAGCAAGGTATTGCGTCCCTCGATTTGATCGAGCTTAGTGATGCCGCCTTGATTCAGCCGCAAGTCCCACACATCCATTGGTGTGAACGTGTGTGCCGGGCCACGCTTGCCCAGGAATTCCCCAGCGATGACACGAACCCGGCCTACGTCGCCAGGAAGCGATACACAAGGGATATCCCGGTTGAGCACCGATTGATAGCCCGGAGCCGCCGACTTGTCTTTTGCCGGCAGGTTGACCCACAATTGGACCATTTCCAGCGTGCCGCCGTTCTCCGTAAAATCCTTGGAGTGAAACTCTTCGTGAAGAATCCCGGATCCCGCAGTCATCCACTGCACGTCCCCAGGACCGATGAGCCCACCGCTGCCAGTGGAGTCAAGATGCTCAACCTCACCTTGGTAGACGATGGTCACCGTCTCGAAGCCGCGGTGGGGGTGCTGGCCAACGCCACGCGATTGCGGTACCGGAGCGAACTGGGCCGGCCCGGCGTAGTCCAGCATCAGAAAGGGGCTGACGTGCTGTCCGTGGGAGTGGTGAGAGAACAAGGTTCGAACCGGAAAACCGTCGCCAACCCAATGCGGCCGGGCACTGCTGTAAATACCGAGAACTTTCTTCATGACTGACTCCTTGTTTGCTGCGGCATGTGCCGATCTGCGATAGAAAGATACTAATCCTGAACAAGTTGCGTCGGTAGTCCGCACAATTTATACTCAGTGTCCTATTGGTGGAACACTGGAGACCGCATGGAGCAAGACCTCAACGATCTCTTTTTCTTCGCGCATGTGGTTGAATGCCGGGGATTTTCGCCTGCGAGTCGGGAGCTAGGCGTACCAAAATCCAAGCTGAGCCGGCGCATTCGCCTGCTTGAAGAACGGCTTGGTGTTCGGCTGCTCCAGCGGTCCACGCGGCATTTTTCTGTCACTGAAATTGGTCAGAGCTATTACACCCACTGCAAGGCAATGTTGGTGGAAGCCGAGGCCGCCCAGGAAGCCGTTGACAGGACGCGTGCCGAGCCGAGGGGCATCGTTCGCATCACATGCCCTATCGCGCTCCTGCATTCACGGGTGGGCTTGATGCTTGCTGAGTTCATGACCGAGTATCCATTGGTCACATTGCATCTGGAGGCGACAAACCGCCATATTGATGTGGTAGCCGAGGGAGTGGACGTGGCCATTCGCGTCCGAGTTCCGCCATTGAAGGACAGCGACTTGGTGATGAAGGTGTTAAGTACACGACGCTGGTGCATTGCTGCAAGTCCCGTTCTGCTCAAGCGATTCGCAGCTCCGGAGGTGCCCGCGGATTTGAGTGGCCTGCCGACCTTGGACTGGGGTTCGCCCACGTCTCAGCATGTATGGCATCTTGACGGCCCCGATGGCGCCGTTGCCACCATTCACCACACGCCACGCCTCGTCACCGACGATATGATTGCGCTGAGGACAGCGGCGGTTGCCGGGGTGGGGGTGGTGCAACTACCGATGATGATGATCACAGAGGAGGTCCAGCAGGGCAAGCTGGCAGTTCTGATGCCCGAATGGATACCCAAAGGCGGAACCATTCATGCAGTCTTCCCATCCCGGCGAGGGCTGCTTCCGTCAGTCCGCACGCTGATAGATTTTTTAGCCACCCGATTTGAAGAGTTGGATGAGCTATGAAGAACTGAGCGTCCGTGCGCGATGGCACCGGGTTCAGAGAACCCGGCAGACCCGAATCGCCATCGCAGGTTTGGCCGGCATGAGGCTGCGAATGAAGGAAAAAGGTGGATGCGCCGCTATGGTTCGCGCCGCGCCGCGCGGTAGACCCGCGGCAGCGCCGCCCCGCCGATCATCCCGATCAGGCTGGCCAGCGTCACCATTGTGGCCACCAGCGTCAGGGATGCCGGCGCGGCGCTGTGCGACACCAGTTGCCCGGCCGCGAAGGCGGCCGCGGTGATGATAAAACCCGACAGCGCCGCCGCCTGCCCTGCGTGCTGCGGAAACGGCGCCACCGAACCGCCCTGGCCGCAAGGCTGGTGAATGCCGTGCCCCAGCATGTACACGCACTGCGGCAGCAGCAGCGCCCATACGGTGCGCACCCCGGCCAGCCACAAGGCCAGCTGGCTGAACGCCCCGAGCATCGACAGCATCGCGCCGAGCCGCACCACCTGCGGCACGCTGCGGCGGCGCAGAAGCCAGCGGCACAGCAAGGTGCCGAGCAGGAAATGCAGGGTGCAGGCGGCTGGCACCAGTCCGTAGGCGGCGCGCGTCATGCCGAATTCGCCGATGAAGGCAAACGGCGACAGCAGCAGGAAACAAATGGCGCCGGCAAAACTGCAGGCGGACAGCAGCGAGGAAAACATGAACTGGCCGTCGCCGAGGAAGAAGCGGTAACGCGCCGGCGCCTCGCTGCGCTCGGACCAGGTATCGCGAAAGCCCTGGTACACCGCCAGCCAGGCCAGCGCGCCGGCCACGGCCCACCAGGCCGAGCGCGAACTGCCAGCCGAACAGCTGCGTGGCCAGGCCGCCGGCGACCGGCGCCAGGCAGCCGATCGCGCCCATGCCGGCCATGCTGCGGGCGATCACGCCCATCCCGGCCGCGCTGCAGAAGCGGTCGCGGATCACGGCGCGGGCGCCGACCGCGCAGGCGGCGGTCGCCGCGCCCTGCAAGGCGCGGCAAACCAGCAGCACAGGCAGGTTCGGCGCCAGCGTGCAGGCGCCCGCCGCCACGGTGTACAAGCCGAGTCCCCACAGCAGCGCGTTGCGGCGCCCGTAGCGGTCCACCAGCCGCCCTGCCCCCAGCTGCGCCAGTCCGAAGGCGAACATGTACACCGTCAAGGTGCGCTGGGCCAGGCCGGCGTGGCCGCCGAAATCCTGCGCAATCTGGGGCAGCGCGGGAAGGTAAAGGTCGGTGGCCAGCGGCTGCATCGACAGCAGCAGCACCAAAATGACGCCGATGGGCATCAGGCCGGCATCATTGGAACTGCTCGTTGCCGACCATGCCGATCTTGGTCACGCCGAGACGCTGGGCCGAGGCCATCACGCCGGCCACATACTTGTACGACACCAGCTTGTTGGGCCGCAGGTGCACCTCCGGCTGGTCGGCCTGGGCGGCTAGGCCGGCCAGCTTGGCCTCCAGCGCCGCCCGGTCCGGAACGGCGACGTTGTCCCACAGGATCGTGCCGTCGAAATCGACATCGATGGTGACGACCACCGGCTCCCTGGTCGGCGGCGGCGGGTTCCCGACCGGCATGTTCAAGTTGACCGAATGGTTCTGCTTCGGGATCGTGATGATCAACATGATGATCAAGACCAGCATCACGTCGATCAACGGCGTCATGTTCATTTCCATCATGGGTTCCGGATCGGCGTTCTTGCTGCCCGATCCGGAACCGACGTTCATACTCATGGCGTGTCCTTTGTTAGCCCTTGTCGGGCGGTTCGGTGATGAAACCCACCTTCTGCACGCCGGCGCGCTGCGCGGTGTAGATCACCTTGCCGATGTATTCGTAGCGCGTTTCCTGGTCGCCGCGCACATGCACTTCCGGCTGCGGCAGCGTGATCGACTCCTTCTTCAGGAACTCGAACAGTTCGTCCGTATTGGCCAGCTTTTTCTGGTTCCAGTACATGTCGCCGTCCTTGTTGACGACGATATTGACGTCGTCCGGCATGGTCTTGGCAGCCTGGTTGATCTCGGTAGGCAGCTGGATTTTCTGCAGCTTGAGCACCACCGGGCTGGTAATCAGGAAGATGATCAGCAGGACCAACATGATGTCGACCAGCGGCGTCGTGTTGATCTCGGACATGACAGCATCTTCTTCTCCGCTCTCGGAGCCGACACTCATCGACATGATTTATCCGATCTTCTTCGCGCCGGCCAGGCGCCCGGCTTCGCTGGTCGACATCGCGCCGGAGATCAGCACCGAATGCACGTCGGCCGAAAACGAACGGACATCTTCCATCGCGCTCTTGTTACGACGTACCAGCCAGTTGTAGCCCAGCACCGCAGGCACGGCGACGAACAGCCCGAAGGCGGTCATGATCAGTGCTTCGCCGACTGGACCCGCCACCTTGTCGATCGAGGCGTTACCGGTCATGCCGATGTTGGTCAGCGCGCCGTAGATGCCCCACACGGTACCGAACAGGCCGATGAACGGCGCCGTCGAACCGACGGTGGCGAGGAACGACAAGCCGTCCTGCAGGCGCGACTGGACTTTCTCGACCGCGCGCTGGATCGACATCGTCACCCAGGTCGACAGGTCGATCTGCTCGAGCAGGGCGCCGTCGTGGTGCTGGGTCGCCTTGGTGCCGGTTTCGGCGATGAAGCGGAACGGGCTGCCCTCCTTCAGCGCAGCGGAACCGGCCGCGATCGAGCTGGCTTTCCAGAACTTGGCCGAAGTCTCTTTCGACTGCTTGAAGATCTTCATCTGGTCGAGCAGCTTGGTGATGATGATGTACCACGAGCCCATCGACATCAGCGACAGGATCACCAGCGTGGCGCGCGGCACGAAGCCGCCCGCCCACACTGCCTGGATGCCGAACGGATTCTCGACTTCTTCCTTGCCGCCGCCATGGGCGGCGGGCGCATCGGCCGCGGGCGCCGCCGTTTCAGCGGCCGGTGCGCTGGCCGCAGGCGCGCTTGCAGCTGCGGAAGCGGGAGCCTCGGCGACAACAGGCGCTGCAAGCGCGAACAGGACGGCCGCCAGGACAGCGGACAAACGGATATTCTTGAACATTCTGGTCTCCAGGTGATTGGTTCGATGTGTTGGGTGCTTATTCGAGCGTCCAGACATACTGCATCTGCATCCATGCCTGTTCCGGCTTGCCATCGGTCAGGCCGGGTTTGAACCGGCATTTGCTGATGCCGGTGACGGCAGCCTTGTCGAGGTCGCGGAAGCCGCTCGATTTCAGGATCTTCGAGTCCGCCACGCGGCCATCGACCCCGATCAGGAACGACAGCGTCACGGTCCCGGTTTCCTCATTGCGCAGCGAGGCTTTCGGCCATTCCGGCTTGGCGCAGGTGTTGAAGTCGGCCACCGCGGCGACGCGGACAGGATTCGGGTTGGCCGGCGCGGCGGCCGCAGGAGCCTGCGGTTTCGCCAGCTCGTTGCTCGCCGGTTTCGCCGACGACGACACCGCGATCGCGCTTTGCGCCGGCGCCGGCGGCTGCACGTTGACCTCGACCGGCGGAATGAACGGCGGCGGCGGCGCCTTCATTTCCGGCGGTGGCGGAGGCGGCGGCACTTCTTTCGGCGGCGGCGGCGCCTTCTCCTCGATGATCTTGGTCTCGACCGCTTCGGCCATCCTGGTGACCATCCGTTTGCCCAGGCCGGTGACGATCCCGTAGGCGACCAGCACGTGCAACAGGATGACGATGGTGATGCCGGTGACATTTTTCCCGGGCTGCCTGTCGTGCGAAAAATTCATGCGTGCTTTCTCCGATAGAAGCTAGAAGACGTTCAGCCGGGCACAGCCCGGCGCGGACGAACCAGCCAGATCCACACCAGCGCGACGAAATAGGTAGCCGGGATCATGGTGAACAGCAGCGTGTAGTTGTTGCCGCTGCGGGTCAGGACGAAGCCGACGATCTGGGTCATGAACATGCCGCCGATGGCCGAGCACATGCCGCCGATGCCGAACATCGACGCCACCGCATTTTTGGGCGCCATGTCCATGGCCAGGCTCCAGATGTTGGCGGTCCAGGCCTGGTGGGCGGCGATCGCGATCGCGATGTAGCCGACCGCCAGCCACAAGCCACTCGCCGAAGAGACGAATACAACCGGCGCAATGCACAGGCCACAAAGAAGCATGGTCGCCAGCCGCGCCGTGACCGGCTTCATGCCGCGCACGATCAGCAGCGAAGAGAAGGCGCCGCCCAGGACGCTGCCGATGTCGGCCATGAGGTAGATCACGATCAACGGCGCACCCAGCTGGGTGATGCTGATGCCGAGCTGGTATTGCTGGTTCAGGTAAGGGGGCAGCCAGTACAGGTAGAACCAGAACACCGGCGCCGTCAGCATATGGCCGATCGCAAACGCCCAGGTGGCGCGCATCCGGATCACTTCGCGGAACGGGATCTTGGCCGCCGGCGCCTCGGCCTCGCCCTCGATGTGCGCCAGTTCGGCTGTCGTCACGCTCGGGTGCTGGTCCGGATCGTGGTAGTTGCGCCACCAGAAAAACAGCCACAACAGGCCGGCCGCGCCGATCACATAGAACACCTGCTGCCAGCCCCACACCGCCAGCACGAACGGCACCAGCATCGGGGTGATCATGGCGCCGACGTTGGTGCCGGCGTTGAAGATGCCGACCGCGATGCCGCGCTCGCCCACCGGGAACCACAGGCGGGTGGTCTTGATGCAGGCCGGGTAATTTCCCGCCTCGGACAGTCCCAGCATGAAGCGGCAGATCATGAAGCCGCCGACGCTGGCCGCGAAGCCATGCGAGGCCGCGGCGATGCTCCACACCAGCACCGCCAGCGCGAAGCCGCGCTTGACGCCGACGGCGTCCATGAAGCGCCCTTGCAGCACGTAGCCGATCGCGTAGCCGACCTGGAACCAGAAATTGATGTTGGCGTAGTCTTGCGCAGTCCACTGCATCGACTTGGCCAGCACCGGCTGCAGGATGCCCAGCGCCGCGCGGTCGATGTAGTTGAGGGTGGTGGCGAAGAATACCAGCGCCAGCATGGCCCAGCGCACCCTGCCCCGGCCCGCCTTGTCGCTTACCAGCGTGCCGGCCGGATTGCTCGCAATGTTCATCTTGTCTCCTGAATATTATTATGCTAGCCGGCCCGGGTGTTCCCGGTGCCGGAAAATCCTTGCTAGGCCATCTGCAGGCCCCGCGTGTCCTGGCGGATCTGCAAGCTGCGCCGCAGCACCTGGTCGGTTACCCACTTGGCGGAACGGCGCGCGCGCAGCGCCACCAGCTCCGGCGCCATCTGCAGGTAGTCGTCGTTGAATACTTCGAAGCTGTAGTCGCCGCGGTAGCCGGCGCGGTCGAGGCTGCGCACCAGCGCCGACAGTTCGGCCGAGTGCTCGCCCTCGCCGGGGAAAACGCGCAGGTGGCGCGCCGTCTCGAGCCGCTCCTCCGAAGAGCGGATCTCGCGCCACATGAAGTCCGACAGCTGGACCATCGCTATCTTATTCCACGGGATCTGGCCGATCGTATCGAGCTCGGCCTTGTTGGCCAGCATGTGGAAGGAATCGATCACCACGCCCAGGTTGGCGTGGTCGGCCATTTCGACCACTTCCCAGGCCTGCTGGTACTCGCTGATGTTGCGGCCCCAGGACAGCGCCTCGAAGCCGACCCGCACGTTCAGCGGCACGCCGAGCGTGGCCAGCTTGGCCAGGTCCTGCGCAACCTTGGCCGGCTCGCCGCTGGCGTGCTTGGAAGTCGACGAGCACACCATCAGCAAGGGCGAGCCGACCGCGCGGCAGATCTGCATCATGCTCTTGGCGATGTCGACCTTGTAGTCGTGCAGCGTCCCGGAGAGCCCCTCATAGTCGCGCATCACCTGGATCCCGGTCACCCGGATTGCGCTGTTGCGCACCAGCTGCACCGCCGCGTCGAGACCGCCCGGATAGTTGACCAGGTCCTTGGCCCACAGCATCAGCTGCGAAAAGCCGGCCACCCGCGAGGCGTCCAGCTTGGCCTCGAGGGTGCCGGCCAGCGTGATGGTGTCCATGCCAAAATTGCTCAAGTTCATGATATCTCCTGGCTGATCACTGTGCCGATTTGCTCGCCACCAGCTCGAAGTTGACGCTGCCCCGGAACATCTGGGTCAGCGCGCCTTTCTCGCTCGGCTGCACCGGCGCGCG
>CXWL01031612.1_pt1 | contig 25002 bp, 29 predicted proteins | sample 590931 | NCBI WGS metagenome assembly CXWL01 (sample SAMEA3498368, study PRJEB10139) | groundwater metagenome | biome: water well; material: biofilm material | place: Germany | collected 2015-04-27
TCGTGGAACAAAGTTGAAAAAGCCGGCCTGAAAGTGGCTGAAGTGAACGACGCGATCAAGGCCGCCGACATCATCATGATCCTGCTGCCGGACGAGAACATCGCCCAGGTCTACAACGAGAACGTCGCGCCCAACGCCAAACAGGGCGCGGTACTCGCATTCGCCCACGGCTTCAACGTCCACTACGGCCAGGTCGTGCCGCGCGCCGACCTCGACGTCATCATGATCGCGCCGAAGGCGCCAGGCCACACCGTGCGCGGCACCTACGCCGCCGGCGGCGGCGTGCCGCACCTGATCGCTGTCTACCAGGACAAGTCCGGCTCGGCGCGCGACATCGCGCTGTCGTACGCGATGGCGAACGGCGGCGGCCGCGCCGGCATCATCGAAACCAACTTCCGCGAAGAGACCGAGACCGACCTGTTCGGCGAGCAGGCCGTGCTGTGCGGCGGCGCGGTCGAGCTGATCAAGGCAGGTTTCGAGACGCTGACCGAAGCTGGCTACGCGCCTGAGATGGCGTACTTCGAGTGCCTGCACGAGCTCAAGCTGATCGTCGACCTGATCTACGAAGGCGGCATCGCCAACATGAACTACTCGATCTCGAACAATGCCGAGTACGGCGAGTACGTCACGGGTCCGAAGATCGTCACCGAAGACACCAAGAACGCGATGCGCCAGTGCCTGAAGGACATCCAGACCGGTGAATACGCCAAGAGCTTCATCCTGGAGAACAAGGCCGGCGCCCCGACCCTGATCTCGCGCCGCCGCCTGACGTCCGAGCACCAGATCGAAGAAGTCGGCGCCAAGCTGCGCGCGATGATGCCTTGGATTGCCAAGAACAAGCTGGTGGATCAGTCGAAGAACTAAGCTTCGCAGCGTCGTCCTCGCGCACGCGGGGATCCCATTTGCGCCGTGCAATGGGATCCCCGTATGCGAGGATGACGGTAATCGGCTAGTGGTAATTTGCAACTAATCATGTCCGTCGCGCGCCGTCGCGCATTTTCCGGTTATCTTTCCTGATAATTAAGTCCACTCTGGAGAGAAATCACATGTCGCTACCAAAACTGCTCATCGCCGCCACCCTCGTGCTGGCCGCGCAAGTGCACGCGCAAACCACCAGCGGCACGCTGGTGATCGTCCCGGCCTCGGGCGAAGTCACGCACGCCAACGACCAGGCCGTCGCCATGTTCATGATCGAGGAACAGGACAAGGACAAGGCCGTTGCCGCCTCGCGCGTGAACCAGAAGATGAAGCAGGGCACCGACATCATCCGCCGGGAAGACCCCCAGGCGACCTTGAAAACCCAGGGCTACTACACTTACCCGGTCTACCCCGCGCAGCGTCCGCTGCCTAATGGCACCATGCCGAAACCGGTGCCCACCGGCTGGCGCGTCGGCCACTACCTCGAAGTGAAGACCACCAACCTGGCCGGCCTGCCGAAAACCACCGCCGCCGCCCAGAAGATCCTCGCCCTCAACAGCCTCGGCTTCGGGCTGGCCCCGGCCACCCTCAAGAAACTCGACGACCAGCGCATTGCCGCCACCTACAAGAACCTGACCGAACGGATCGCCTCGATCGCCGGCGCGATGGGCCGCAAGGCGTCCGACGCGGTGCTCGATACGGTCGACTTCGAAGGCTCGGGTAACTACGCGCCGCAGCGCGGCGAGGTCGTCATGTCCGCCATGCGCGCGCAAAAGATGGATTCGGCCGAAGTCAGCGAGCCGACTTTCGAGCCGGGCGAAACCACGCTGCAGATGCGTCTCGTAGGAAAGGTTAAGTTCAGGTAATAGTATCCGTTCGCTATGTTAATCATTCGCCCACTATAATAAGGGGGCGAAGGCAGGTCCGACCCGGGCAGTGCCGCACGCAGCGAGTCGATTACTTGAAACGGAAACATATGCAACCCTTCCCCCGTCGCAGAAAACCAGGCGCCAAAAAACTGTCGCGCTTCAGCAATTTTGGCCGTCAAAAGTTTGACGCCAGCGGCAATCCGGTGCGCCGGCGCGGGATCTACCTGCTGCCGAACGCGTTCACCACCGCCGCGCTGTTCTGCGGTTTCTACGCCATCGTCATGGCCATGAACCAGCGTTTCGAGCACGCCACGTGGGCGATCTTCATCGCCATGGTGCTCGACGCGCTCGACGGGCGCGTGGCGCGCCTGACCAACACCCAGTCCGAGTTCGGCGCCCAGTACGACAGCCTGTCCGACATGGTCTCGTTCGGCGCCGCGCCGGCACTGGTGATTTACGAATGGTCGCTGCGCGGCCTCGGCAAGCTCGGCTGGATCGCCGCGTTCGTCTACTGCGCCGGCGCCGCCTTGCGGCTGGCGCGCTTCAACACCAATATCGAAGTGGTCGACAAGCGCTTCTTCCAGGGCTTGCCCAGCCCGGCCGCGGCGGCGCTGGTGGCCGGCTACATCCTGATGATGACCGACCTCGAAATCAGCGGCATGCAGATGCCATGGCTATCGTGGGGCATCGCGCTGTTCGCCGGCCTGACGATGGTCACCAACGTGCCGTTCTACAGCTTCAAGGACGTGAATTTCCGCAAGTCGGTGCCGTTCATCGCGGTGTTCCTGATTGCGCTGGCGTTCGCGCTGGTGTCGATCGACCCGCCGAAAGTGCTGTGGCCGATTTTTGTTGTATATGGTTTATCCGGTTATGTGGTGTATTTCTGGCGCCTCGCAAAAGGCAAGCCGGTCAGCATCATCCAGACCGACGATGAACCGGTCGATCGAAGCGAGCGCCGCTGACCGTCGAAGGAATCGATGGCGGTGCGTTCGCGTGTGTATTACCACCGCTAACTGGAGCCGCCATGTCCGACCCGAATCGCCTCATCATTTTTGACACCACCTTGCGCGACGGCGAGCAATCGCCCGGCGCATCGATGACGAAGGATGAAAAAGTGCGCATCGCGCGCCAGCTCGAGCGCTTGCGCGTCGACGTCATCGAGGCCGGCTTCGCGGCCGCCTCGCCGGGCGACTTCGATGCGATCCGCGCGATTTCGGCCGCGATCAAGGATTCGACCATCTGTTCGCTGTCGCGCGCCAACGAGCGCGACATCGCGCGCGCCGCCGAGGCCCTGGAGCCGGCCGCGCGCAAGCGCATCCACACCTTCATCGCCACCTCGCCGCTGCACATGAAAATGAAGCTGCGGATGGAGCCGGAGCAGGTGCTCGGGCAGGCCATCCAGGCGATCCGCTACGCGCGCCGGTACACCGACGATATCGAATTCAGCCCCGAAGACGGCAGCCGCTCCGAGGAAGACTTCCTGTGCCGCGTGCTCGAAGCGGTGATTGCCGAAGGCGCCACCACGATCAACTTCCCCGACACGGTCGGCTACGCGGTGCCCGAAGTATTCGGCCAGACCATCAAGCGCCTGCGCGAGCGGATCCCGAACTCGGACAAGGCCATCTGGTCGGTCCACTGCCACAACGACCTCGGGCTGGCGGTCGCCAATTCGCTGGCCGGCGTGATGATCGGCGGCGCGCGCCAGATCGAGTGCACCATCAACGGCCTGGGCGAACGGGCCGGCAACACGGCGCTGGAAGAAGTGGTGATGGCGCTGCGGACCCGCGCCGACTACTTCAAGCTGCAGCTCGGGATCGATACCACCCAGATCGTCGCCGCTTCCAAGATGGTGTCGCAGATCACCGGCTTCGCGGTGCAGCCGAACAAGGCGGTGGTGGGCGCCAACGCCTTCGCGCACGCCTCCGGCATCCACCAGGACGGCATGCTCAAAGCGCGCGAGACCTACGAGATCATGCGTGCCGAAGACGTGGGCTGGGCCGCCACCAAGATCGTGCTGGGCAAGCTGTCCGGCCGCAACGCCTTCAAGCAGCGCCTGCAGGAATTGGGCATCGAGCTGGAAACCGAAGCCGACGTGAACGCCGCCTTCGCCCGCTTCAAGGAGCTGGCCGACCGCAAGTCGGAAATCTTCGACGAGGACATCATGGCGCTGGTGTCGGACGAGGAGCACGCGCACGAGGGCGAGCACTATCGCTTCGTGTCGCTGTCGCAGTGTTCGGAAACCGGCGAGACGCCGCGCGCCAAGGTGGTGTTCGCGATTGGCGGCATGGAGTTCAGCTGCGAAGGGGAGGGCGACGGCCCGGTCGACGCCACGGTCAGTGCGATCGAAAAGGAAGCGCATAGCGGCGCCGAGCTGGTGCTGTTCTCGATCAACGCGATCAGCAATGGCACCCAGTCGCAGGGCGAAGTCACGATGCGCCTGTCGCGCTCGGGGCGCATCGTCAATGGCGTGGGGGCCGATCCGGACATCATTGTGGCCTCGGCCAAGGCCTACCTGTCGGGCCTGAACAAGCTGCACTCGAAGATCGAGCGGGTCAATCCGCAGCAGTAGCGGGGGCGGGCCGCCGATGCGCCCGCGACTCGCCCATCACCAGAAAAACCGCTTCTCCTCGTACATCGGATCGGGCCCGTTCTGCATCATGCGCACCACGCCGCTGCGGTCGAAGTGCACGTGCATCATCGAGTTCCAGACCCCGTTTTCCTTGTAGCGGTACGACCAGACCTCGAAGTCGCGCAGCGGCAGGTACGATTTCTCGGCCGGGCGGCCGATGGCGTGCAGCACATCGTCGTGGGTGGCCGAACCGACCTTGATGGTGGCGAACTTCTCGCCCGTGAGGACCTGCTCGAACCGGGTCAGGCGCCCGTCCGCGCCGATATGCGCCATCCAGGTGCTCTGGCCCATCGGCCCGGTCGCGTATTCGAGCAGCTGCTCGGGCCCGGCCGAATACGAGGCCGTCGGCTGGCCCAGTTTCAGCTTGACCGTGTCGATCGAGTCGCCGGCCAGCGGCGGCGGTCCGCCCAGGCTGGCGCATCCGGCCAGGGTCAGCGCAGCCGACAGCAGTGATATTCTTATCATTTTTCCCATGGTTTCCACCTCAAAAAGCCGCAAAAAACCTATGATGCCCGACTCGGCCGCATTCAGCACTGGCTGCACGCACCGTTTTCGCATATACTTGCGGGTCTGGCCATTTGGACCAGCTTGTTAATCGAAGTTCACGGTGCGCTGGGTTGCGACTCTTGCACCGCATGTGAAAGGTAATATCATGACCGTAGAAAACATCAACAAAGCCGCCATTATCGCGGACAACGCCCGTGCCCAGAACGACACCGGCTCCCCGGAAGTCCAGGTCGCACTGCTGACCGCACGCATCAACGAACTGAACGGCCACTTCAAAGCCCACGCCAAGGATCACCATTCGCGCCGCGGCCTGATCATGATGGTCAACCGTCGTAAGAGCCTGCTGTCCTACCTGAAAAGCAAAGACGCTACCCGTTATCGCGACCTGATCGCCAAGCTCGGTCTGCGCAAGTAATCTTTGCCACCCACGATTTAATCGAAAATGCCTGCGCCAGTCTGACTGTCGCGGGCATTTTGCATTTCTGAGTAGTAGTAAGTTGCAGCAAAGCAGTAAAGGCAAATGGACTTTTGCCTGTGGTGAGGTGAACGACAGCCCCTGAAAATCTGTCGGCAAATAGAAAGGGATTACCCATGTTTAACAAAGTTACGAAAACCTTCCAGTACGGCCAGCATCAAGTCACCCTGGAGACTGGCGAGATCGCTCGTCAAGCATCCGGCGCCGTGCTGGTGTCGATCGAAGACACCGTCGTCCTGGCGACCGTGGTAGCGCGCAAAGACGCCAAGCCGGGCCAGGATTTCTTCCCGCTGACCGTCGATTACGTCGAGAAGACCTACGCAGCCGGCAAGATCCCGGGCGGCTTCTTCAAGCGCGAAGGCCGTCCTTCCGAAAAAGAGACCCTGACCTCGCGCCTGATCGATCGTCCGATCCGTCCGCTGTTCCCGGAAGGCTACCTCAACGAAGTACAGATCATCATTCACGTCCTGTCGGTCAATCCTGAGATCGATCCGGACATCGCCGCCATGATCGGCGCATCGGCCGCNNCCGACCACCACCCAGCTCAAGACGAGCGAGATGGACCTGGTTGTCGCCGGCACCGAAACCGCCGTCCTGATGGTCGAGTCCGAAGCCAAGCAGCTGTCCGAAGAAATCATGCTCGGCGCCGTCGTCTTCGGCCACGACCAGATGAAAGCGGTCATCGACGCGATCCACGACCTGGTGCGCGACGGCGGCAAGCCGGAAGTCCAGTGGACGCCGCCTGCCAAGAACGAAGCGCTGATCGCGCGCGTCAAGGCATTCGCCGACGCCAAGATCAATGACGCCTACCAGACCAAGGACAAGCAGGCGCGTACCGCCAAGCTGAAGTCGGCGTTCTCGGAAGTGATTTCCGACCTGACCGCCGAGTCGATGGCCAACAACCTGGGCGAAATCGACAGCTCGGAAATCGGCAACATCCTGTTCGACATCGAAGCCAAGGTCGTCCGTTCGCAGATCCTGAACGGCGAGCCACGCATCGACGGCCGCGACACCCGCACCGTGCGCCCGATCGCGATCCGCACCAGCATCCTGCCGCGCACCCACGGTTCGGCCCTGTTCACCCGCGGCGAAACCCAGGCGCTGGTAGTTGCCACCCTCGGCACCGCGCGCGACAGCCAGAAGATCGACGCGCTGATGGGCGAGTACACCGANNCCGTTCGCGACCGGCGAAACCGGCCGCGTAGGTACGCCTAAGCGCCGCGAAATCGGCCACGGCCGCCTGGCCAAGCGCGCGCTGCTCGCTGCCCTGCCTAACCCTGAAGACTTCAGTTACTCGGTGCGCCTGGTTTCGGAAATCACCGAATCGAACGGCTCGTCGTCGATGGCTTCGGTGTGCGGCGGCTGCCTGGCGCTGATGGANNACCGCGCTGCAGATGGACATCAAGATCATGGGCATCACCAAGGAAATCATGCAAGTGGCGCTGGCGCAAGCCAAGGAAGCTCGCCAGCACATCCTCGGCGAAATGCAGAAGGCGATGCCGCACGTGAAAACCGAACTGTCGGACTTCGCACCGCGCCTGATCACCATCAAGATCAATCCGGAGAAGATCCGCGACGTGATCGGCAAGGGCGGCGCCGTGATTCGCGCGCTGACCGAAGAGACCGGCACCCAGATCGACATCAGCGACGAAGGCGTGGTCACCATCGCCTCGGTCGANNGGCAAGGACGGCCTGCTGCACATCTCGCAGATCGCCAACGAGCGTGTGAACGCGGTTGCCGACTACCTGAAAGAAGGCCAGGCAGTGCGCGTTAAGGTCCTCGAGACCGACGACCGCGGCCGCCTGAAGCTGTCGATGAAGGCTGCTGAAGGTGCCGAGGGCGCCGCCGCTCCTGCAGCACAGTAAGCAATCGCCCGGCTTCGGCCGACAAAAAACCGCCAGCGCGCAAGCCCTGGCGGTTTTTTTATTTCCCCGAACTATCGTTGGGCATAGGGCTGAAATTTACGCATACCAAAACGAATATATCAATCTTGAAGGCGGCTGGCCCGAAGTGAGCATGTCGTCGCCTTATCTGGTGCGAAGCAAACGATGAGCAAGGAGGTGCATCAAATGGAAATTCCGGTGGCAATTCATAAAGACCAGGATAGCGTGTATGGCGTTTCAGTACCTGATTTGCCCGGCTGTTTCTCGTGGGGAGACTCTATCGAATATCAAGGTGAGCATACCGCGCTTTCTGCTGAGTCGAATTGATGCGTATGCCGCATCGCGCCACGAAACCCGGAGCGGATTCCTGACGCGCGCAGCTCTCAGTGTGATCGATGCTGAAACGAAACCCCCGGAGACTGCTGATGCCCGGATTTGACGAAATGGTGCCAATATTGATGCCATTGTCGAATGGCGCGCTTTGCTAAAATCGTTGACCAAATGCGGCGGGAACCAACCAACGTTCGCTTCTCGGATGTGCTAAAAGTCTGCGAAGAGTCCTTCGGAACGCCGCGTCAATCCGGTACAAGCCATGCGGTTTTCAAGACGCCGTGGCTCGGCGACCCGCGCGTGAATATTCAAAACGACAAGGGCAAGGCAAAGGCGTATCAGGTGCGGCGAGTACTTTTGGCCATTGCGAAGTTGACGGAGCAGATGAATGAACATTGATCACTACACATATCGCCTGACCTGGTCGCCCGAAGATCGAGAGCATGTCGGTTTATGCGCGGAACTTCCATCGCTCTCGTGGCTGGCGCCGACTCAGGACGGGGCGTTGTCGGGGATCCGGCAACTGGTTGCAGATGCGGTCGTCGATATGCAGGCGAATGGCGAGCCGGTGCCGGAGCCTTTGGCTGACAAGCGCTACAGCGGGGAATTCACGGTGCGTATTCCACCGGAACTGCATCGGGCGCTGGCGCTGCAAGCGGCCGAACAAGGCATCAGCCTCAACCGGTTGGCGAGCGCCAAGCTGGCCGGTGTTTTGATCGGATAACTCATTGCCGGGCCGCCCGGTCACGGTGCCGCCAGGTGCTCGCCGAGGCGCACGCCCAGGCACAGCAGCGTAAGCGTTGGCGGCAGGCCCCACGCTTGCGGGATGACGGACGCGTCGCACACGAACAGGTTGGCCACGCCGGTCTGGAGGTTGCTGTCGACACCGTCGCCGATGCGCACGCTGCCGCCCGGGTGCGCCGCAAAATGCCGGCTCTGGAACACATGCGTCGCGCCAACTGCGGCCAGGATCTCGCGCGCCATTCCCACGCCCGTGTCGAGCTTTTGCCGATCCGACGCCTGCAGCGGCTTGCTGGCCCAGCGCGGGCCGACCGCGCCGCCGATTTCGTCGCGGATCTTGACCATGATGCTGAGCGTGCGGCGGTGCGCAAACAGGCGGTCGAGCCTTCCCGCCTGGGCGGTGAATCCTTGGTACATCGGTTTCGGCAGCGTCATGTCGGCCAGCGAGATGCCGTCCGCGTCGAAGCGCACGCCGGCCGCCATCGGCACTTCGGCGCCGCCGTCGATGTCGTCGACGCTGCCCATCACCGCTATCACCGGATCGCTGAAGAAGCTGCTGTCGCCAGGCCGCAATCCGGAACTGTGAAGCAGCCGGGGACTGCCGACCCCGCCGCCGGCCAGCACCACGACGCGCGCCTTGGCGCTTTGCAACTGGCCGTCACGCATGAATTCCACGCCAGTGGCGCGCCCGTCTTCCAGCGTCACGCGCAGCACCCTGGCGCGATCGAGCAGTTGGGCGCCATGCTGGCCGGCCTCGTCGAGGAAATCGCGCGCGCTCCATTTGGCGCCGAACGGACAGCCGTACGCGCAACGCCAGCAGCCGCTGCGGCAAATCTGGGGGCGGATCATCTTGTCGAGCTTTTGCCAATCCAGTCCGAGCCCGCGCGCGCCTTGCATGATGCGGGTCGCCATCGGCCCCACCAGGGTGTCGGGCAGCGGGCCGATCGGCAGTTCGGCGCGCAATTCGCGCAGCGCCGGCGCCAGGTCGATGCCGTACGCTGCGAACATCTCCGGCGGCGGCGCGGCGGCGGTGGCGAAGTTGACCGCCGAGCTGCCGCCGGCGGTGATGCCTTGCACCAGCAGCGAAGCGTCGCGCTGGATGAAGACGCCCTTGCCGGGCACTGCGGCCATCTTCGCCATCTGGCCCAGCGTGCCGGTCAGCGGCGCCGCGCTGCCTTGTTCCAGGACCAGCACGCGGCTGCCGCGTCGCGCGAGCTGGCGCGCGACGGTCGCGCCGCCGGGGCCGCTGCCGACGACAATCGCGTCGTAGGATGGGGAAAGCGCTGCATTCATGGGGAAACTGGTAGGGTGGGCCGCAATATCCGACAGTATCCGCGCCGGCGCCTGCGCCGTCAAAACCACGGTTAAAATAAGCAGGGCCGGCAACTGCCGGCACGCCGTTCCAGCCAGGTCATCGCCAGCCATGCCTGTTATCGATCCGCGCATCGCGCAGGCGATCGAATGGATCGCCGAAGGCAAGGGGGAGCCGCCCGATACTGCCAGAATCGGGCGCGGTCGATTCGGTTTAGTGCTTTCGCCTCCGGCTTTGCGCCAAGTTGGTGAAGCCGCGCGCGGAAAACCTGTATTTTTGCTGGCATGGAATATGCGTTTGCTTGTTGCATCCAGCGAGAGAAAGCTGGTTTTGCGACATATCGGATGGAGTTCACCATGACAGCCCAACTCACCACCACCATCGCACCCGCGGGGGCCGAGGTGGCCGCCAAAGTACACCTGTCGGGCGACGTATTCGGCGCCCTGATCAACCTGTCCGGCCGGCGCCGCTTCACGTCCCAGCGCGTGGTGCTGTACGCGGTGCTCGCGTCGATGGGGCATGAGGGCGCAGTGGCCACCGCGCGCGACACGCTGGCGCTGTTGCGCGACGCCCACCTCATCCTGATCGAGGGCAAGGGTGGCTTGCCGGGCATATTCTGCGGGCAGCTGCGCGACGCCTACTTCGGCACCCTGGAGGGCGACCGGGTCATCCGCGATTTCATCGGGCTGGCCGAATCGACGCTCGACGGTATCGTCGGCAACGCGCGCGGCGCGCCGGGCCTGCTCGATGAACTGGTGCGCAGCGCGACACCGCTGCTGAGCGTCCTGAACGGGCTGACCCTGGTCTACGAAGAGCAATCGAAGCGCCATGCCCAGGCCCAGAGAAGGCAGTTGCAGGACATGATGGGCGACATCAAGACCATCGCCCGGCAGGCGCGCATGGTGGCGTTCAACGCGCAGATCGTCGCGGCGCGCGCCGGCCCGGCCGGCAAGGAATTCGCCGTCGTCGCCAGCACCATGACCTCGGTCACGTCGGAAATCGACGAGCTGGTGCGCCAGGCCTTGAGCAGTTCGCTGGCGCATTGAACGCCGGCGTGGCGGCCCGTCAATCGGCCAGCGGCCAGTTCAGTTCGGTTTTCCAGGCGGCCGGGTCGGGGGTGTCGCCGGGACCGACCTGGTAGTTCTCCCACAGGAAGGGCTTGGCGGTGATCCCGTTCTCGCCGATCCAGGCGCGCAACTCCCCCCAGGCCGCACCCAGCCCTTCCATCGGGCCCCGGTACACAGTCCGCGCGACTTTCATCGCGGGCAGTTCGGCGGCGAACACGCGCCCGCTGGCCTTCACCTCGGCGCCGACCGGAAACCCGATATCGAGGTCGAACTCCTCTCCCGGCATTTGCAAATGGTAGCTATACAGCGGGCCGGTCACGTCCACCCCTTGTTCGTTCAGCGCCGCCAGCAGTTCCGACACCGCCGGGGGAAACACGTTCTCGATCTCGCTGCGCGGGACCGTGACGTGAATGGCGGCGGTGCGCTGTTGCGTTGACTGTACGATTGCGGGCGTGTCGATCATGGCGTTCTCCGGTCGTGGACTTCGATTGTCGCAGGGAGTACTCACAGTGATGCCGTTGGCGCGCGATGTCAATCGCCGCGTGTTCGCGCGCGCACAGCGCGCCGGGTAGCGGTTATTGGTAGTTCAGGTGGCTAAAAATGCATTTCATCGCAATCCGATGGAGCCGGGCAGGGCCTGTGGCTATAGTCACACCATACCGAAACCGCTCTGAAGGAGCCGAACATGAACATCGCTAAAAACATGGAAGCCGTCTTTATCGCCGCAATCGCGCTGGTCGCCGCCACCAGCATCGCGACCGCCGCCGTGCCGGCCCGCCAGCAAACGACCGTCGGCGCGACGCAGTCCGAGGGCAAGATGCAGGTCGTGACGATCGTCGGCAAGCGCTTGAGCGCGACCGCAACAGCCGCCTTGAATCAAAAATAATTTGCTGGAACGCCGGGCAGCTTGCTGCTAGTGTATTGGCAACGACGGCCCCGGCGGCCGGAAGGGCAAGCGGCATGTTGGCCGGGGAATGCGGTCCAACCAAAAAAAACAACAACATCGGGAGATTGTCATGAACATGGTCCTCAAATTCGGCTGCGCCGGCGCGGCGTTCTGTGCGCTGACCGGCATCGCGCTTGCCGCGCCCGAGGAGAGCGGCACCGAGACGCGCGCGATCGATGCGCGCGTGGTGCGGGTCAAGCTGGACGGCGTCATCGACCTCAAGCTCAAGCAGGGGCCGGTACCGCGGCTGGTGATCAGCGGCGACACCCGCTATCTGGCCAAGACCACCACCATCCAGAGCGGCGACACGCTCAACATCGATACCGAAAACCATGGCTTCAAGATGCGCACGCAGGCGCGCCTGCGCGCCGAGCTGACCTTGCCGCAGCTGCGCGAAGTGTCGTCCGAGAGCGTCGGCTTTACCGAGATCTCGGGCTTTTCGGGCGATGAACTCGAGCTGACGCTGGACGGCGCCGGGTCGATGAAGGTGGTCGCCGACTACAAGGTCGTGAGCGCGCGGCTGGGCGGCGTCGGCAGCATGAATATCCAGGGCGTCAACAGCGACGGCATCGACCTGAACCTGCGCGGCGCCGGCTATGTCACATTGTCGGGACGCAGCAAATGGCTCAAGGCCAGCCTCGGCGGCCTGGGCGGCCTCGATGCCCAGCAGTTCCAGGCCGAGACGGTCACGCTCGAATTGAGCGGCCTCGGCAACGCGACGGTGACGGCCAGGCAGAGCGCCAACCTGAACCTGTCGGGCCTCGGTTCGGTCACGGTGTACGGCAAGCCGCTCAACCGCAGCGTCAGCGTCGACGGCCTGGGCAAAGTCAGCTGGAAATAGAAAAATAATGGAACCTGGCGTTCACCACGAGACATGAAAAAAATAATTGTTGCCATCACATTCGCACTGGGCCTTCACGGCAGTGCGATGGCCGGCTTTACCGAGGGCGCGAACGCGTACAACGCCCGCAATTACACGCTGGCGCTGAAGGAGGTCACGCCGCTGGCCAAGGCCGGCCACGTCGACGCCCAGCATCTGCTCGGGCTGATGTACTACATGGGGCGCGGCGTGCAGCGAGACTACAAGCAGGCCATGGTGTGGCACCGCAAGGCGGCGCTCCAGGGCAAGGCCGACGCGCAATACGTGGTCGGCGCCATGTACTACACCGGCAACTCGGTGCCGCAGGACCAGAAGCTGGCGGTGTCGTGGTTTCGCAAGGCTGCCGAGCAGGGACATGCCGAGGCGCAGCACGCGCTCGGGCTGATGTACCGCTATCACGTGGCGGGCATGCCGCAGGATGTGGTGCTGGCCTACATGCTGTGGAACCTGGCTTCGGCCAGCGGCAACATGAATGCGACCGAACAGCGCGCCTCGATCGCGCGCCAGATGAGCCAGGAGCAGATCGAGGAAGGCCAGGCCATGTCGCGCGCCTGGCGCCTGGGCACGCCGCTGCCGACCCAGTCGCGCACGGGCGGCAATTCCTGACCAGCCGTGACCCGCTGGAGCGCCGCTTCCCCTTGCGGCGGCCGGTGCGAAACCGGGATCCCCGCACGTTCAATCTACGTCTCCTGCGCTCGCCCATCAAGAGCAGCGCGGCCGAATCATTGCGCCAGGTCCAAGGTGGTGCGCGAATCGGAATCCCGCCAGAATCTGTTTGCGAAACAGCACAGGATTGCCGCCCGCCGCGCCATTGTTTGACCGCCATGGTATCGGCGGTTAAAATAGCGGGTTAATCAAATCTGGGCTACTATGCGTCGCAAACTCGTCGTAGGCAATTGGAAGATGAATGGCAGCCGTGCGGTCAACGCCGCGCTGTTGTCGGGCATTGCCGCTGGCCTGGACAGTGCGGCCGCCGCCTGCGCGGTGTGCGTGCCGGCGCCTTACCTGGCCCAGTGCGAAGCCGCCTTGTCCGGCGGCCCGGTCGGCTGGGGCGCGCAGGATGTCTCGGCGCACGCCGCCGGCGCGTTCACCGGCGAAGTGTCGGCGGCGATGCTGGCCGATTTCGCTTGCCGCTATGTCATCGTCGGCCATTCCGAACGCCGCGCCTTTCACGCCGAGAGCAATGAACTTGTCGCGAAAAAGGCTGTCGCAGCATTGGAGGCGGGACTCAGCCCGATCGTCTGCGTGGGCGAAACGCTGGCCCAGCGCGAAGCCGGGCAAACCGGCGCCGTGGTGTCGAGCCAGCTCGAGGCTGTATTGACGCTGCTCGACGACGCGGCGCTCGCGCGCATCGTGCTGGCNNGTACACGCCCAATTGCGCGCGCAACTGAAGCAAAAGAATGCAGTAGCGGCCGACACAGTGCAGATTTTGTACGGCGGCAGCATGAAGCCCGATAACGCCAGGGAATTGATGGCCCAGCCGGATATCGACGGCGGCCTGATCGGCGGGGCGGCGTTGAAGGCGGCGGATTTCCTGGCCATCATCCACGCAGCCAATTAAATATTTAATCTTGTAGTCAAACTTGGAATGGAATAGCAATGAACACTTTGTTCAATCTGATCGTCGTCGTACAGGTGTTGTCAGCCCTGATCATCATCGGCCTGGTGCTGCTGCAGCACGGTAAGGGCGCCGACATGGGCGCGGCCTTCGGCTCGGGCGCCTCGGGCAGCCTGTTCGGCGCCACCGGTTCCTCGAACTTCATGTCCAAGTCGACCGGCGTGGCGGCGGCCATTTTCTTCGCCTCGACCCTGACCCTGGCTTACTTCAGCTCGCAGGGCGGCGTCACCGCCGGCGGCGGCGTGATGGAGCGCGCGGCCATGCCGGCGCCCAAGGCGCCAGTCAACGGCGGCGCCGCCGTGCCGGCCACCACCACGCCGCCGGTCGCGCCGACGGCGGCTCCGGCAGTGGTCCCGGCTCCCGCGCCAGTGCCGGCCGCTCCGGCGAACCAGATTCCGAAGTAAGCTGCACATAGTTTCAGCAGTACCGGCGCAATGACTGGCCAAGAGTGAAAAGATTTACAGATTTACCCGTGTTTCCCTGTTCTGGCGCAACTTTTGCATTGAAAGATAGTGCTAGGACAGGTTAGAATAGCGGTCTCAATGCCGACGTGGTGAAATTGGTAGACACGCTATCTTGAGGGGGTAGTGGGAGCAATCCTGTGCGAGTTCGAGTCTCGCCGTCGGCACCAAGAAATTTAGAAGCCAGCAAGGGCTGTGCGCCTGAGCTGGCTTTTTTACGAGGATCAGTCGCGATCTCCTGTTGGCAGGCTTCAAGCCAGGGTCGCGCGACAGGGCGCTGCAAGCAGGCAGTGGTTCATTAACCGATCATTCAACATAGGCTCATCAATCGTGAACCTCGAAAATTATTTCCCCGTATTGATGTTCATCCTGGTCGGCATCGGCGTCGGCGTGGTGCCCCAGCTGCTGGGCAAGCTGCTCGGCCCGAACAAGCCCGACGCGGCCAAGCTGTCGCCTTACGAGTGCGGCTTCGAAGCGTTCGAAGACGCGCGCATGAAATTCGACGTCCGGTACTATCTGGTCGCCATCCTGTTTATTTTGTTTGATCTGGAAACGGCGTTTTTCTTCCCGTGGGGCGTGTCGATGCGCGAACTGGGCTGGTCCGGGTTCGTCACGATGATGGTGTTTATCGCTGAATTCGCGGTCGGGTTTTGGTATATCTGGAAGAAAGGTGCCCTTGATTGGGAATAAGCCATGTCAATTGAAGGCGTATTAAACGAAGGTTTCATTACCACCACAGCCGACAAGCTGATCAACTGGGCCCGCACCGGATCGATGTTTCCGATGACGTTTGGCCTTGCTTGCTGTGCGGTTGAAATGATGCACACGGGCGCTGCCCGTTACGACATGGACCGTTTCGGCGTCGTGTTCCGTCCGTCGCCGCGCCAGTCCGACGTGATGATCGTGGCCGGCACCCTGTGCAACAAGATGGCGCCGGCGCTGCGCAAGGTCTACGATCAGATGCCGGAGCCGCGCTGGGTGATCTCGATGGGTTCCTGCGCCAACGGCGGCGGCTACTACCACTACTCCTACTCGGTGGTGCGCGGCTGCGACCGCATCGTGCCGGTCGACGTGTACGTGCCGGGCTGCCCGCCGACCGCCGAAGCTCTGCTGTACGGGATCCTGCAGCTGCAGAACAAGATCAAGCGCACCAACACCATCGCACGCTAACAGGCGCTTTCACCATGACGACAAAACTCGAAGTCCTTCAACTCGCCCTTCAAAAAGCCCTGGGCGAGGGCGCCGTGGTCAGCGCCGCGCTGGGTGAAGTGACGGTGGTGGTCAAGGCCGCCGATTACCTGGCCGCGATGCTGACCCTGCGCGACGACCCGGCGCTGAAGTTCGAGCAGCTGCTCGACCTGTGCGGCGTCGACTATTCGAGCTACGGCGAAGGCGCCTGGGACGGGCTGCGTTTCGCCGCCGTGTCGCACCTGCTCTCGCTCGAACACAACTGGCGCGTGCGCGTGCGCGTGTTCGCCCCGGACGACGCGATGCCGCTGCTGGCATCGGTGGTCGGCATCTGGCGCGCCGCCAACTGGTACGAGCGCGAGGCGTTCGATCTGTACGGCATCCTGTTCGAAGGCCACAACGACCTGCGCCGCATCCTGACCGACTACGGCTTCATCGGCCATCCGTTCCGCAAGGACTTCCCGGTCACCGGCTACGTCGAGATGCGTTACGACCCCGAGCAGAAGCGCGTGATCTACCAACCCGTGACGATCGAGCCGCGTGAAATCATTCCGCGCGTGATCCGCGAAGACACCTACGGGATGAAATAATGGCTGAATTAAAAAATTACACCCTGAACTTCGGCCCGCAGCACCCGGCCGCGCACGGCGTGCTGCGCCTGGTGCTCGAGCTCGACGGCGAAGTGATCCAGCGCGCCGATCCGCACATCGGCCTGTTGCACCGCGCCACCGAAAAGCTGGCCGAGACCCGCACCTACCTGCAGTCGGTGCCGTACATGGACCGCCTCGACTACGTGTCGATGATGAGCAACGAGCACGCCTACGTGCTGGCCATCGAAAAGCTGCTCGGCATCGAAGCGCCGATTCGCGCCCAGTACATCCGCGTCATGTTCGACGAAATCACGCGCCTGCTGAACCACCTGATGTGGCTCGGCGCGCACGCGCTCGACGTCGGCGCCATGGGCCCGTTCCTGTACGCGTTCCGCGACCGCGAAGACCTGTTCGACGTGTACGAGGCGGTGTCCGGCGCGCGCATGCACGCGGCCTACTACCGCCCGGGCGGCGTCTACCGCGACCTGCCGGACGCGATGCCGAAGCACAAGGCGTCGATCATCCGCAGCGCCAAGGCCATCGACGCGCTCAACGAAGCGCGCCAGGGCTCGCTGCTCGACTTCATCGACGACTTCTCCCGGCGTTTCGTGACCTACGTCGACGAATACGAGACCCTGCTGACCGACAACCGGATCTGGAAACAGCGCACCGTCGGCATCGGCGTGGTGTCGCCAGAAGCGGCCAAGGCGATGGGCTTCACCGGCGCCATGCTGCGCGGTTCCGGCGTCGAATGGGACCTGCGCAAGACCCAGCCGTATGCGGTGTACGACAAGATGGATTTCGATATCCCGGTCGGCACCAACGGCGACTGCTACGACCGCTACCTGGTGCGCATCGAAGAGATGCGCCAGTCGAACCGCATCATCAAGCAGGCGTCAAGCTGGCTGCGCGCCAATCCGGGCCTGCCGGTGATGGTCAACAACAACAAGGTGGCGCCGCCGTCGCGGGTCGACATGAAGACCAACATGGAATCGTTGATCCACCACTTCAAGCTGTTTACCGAAGGCATGCACGTGCCGGCGGGCGAAGCGTACGCCGCGGTCGAGCATCCGAAGGGCGAGTTCGGCATCTACATCGTGTCGGACGGCGCCAACAAGCCGTACCGCCTGAAGATCCGCGCCCCGGATTACGCCCACCTGCAAAGCCTCGATGAAATGGCGCGCGGGCACATGATCGCCGACGCCGTCACCATTATCGGAACCCAGGACATCGTATTCGGCAGTATCGATCGCTAAGCAATAGCACTGTTGCATTTTTGAGGCACACCATGTTGTTATCAGAGCAGTCAATCAAGAAAATCGACCGTGAAGTCGCCAAGTTCCCGCCTGACCATAAAGAGTCGGCGGTGATGGCGGCGCTCGCGATTGCGCAGGACCAGCACGGCTGGCTCCCGCCCGAGCTGATGCAGGAAATCGCCGACTACCTCGGCATGCCCGCCATCGCGGTGCAGGAAGTGGCCACGTTCTACAATATGTACAACGTCAAGCCGGTCGGCAAGATCAAGATTTCGGTCTGCACCAACCTGCCGTGCGCGCTGTCCGGCGGCGAGTCGGCCGGCGAATACCTGAAGAAGAAGCTCGGCATCGGCTACCGCGAAACCACCGCCGACGGCCAGTTCACGCTGGTCGAAGGCGAGTGCATGGGCGCCTGCGGCGACGCACCGGTCATGCTGGTCAATAACAAGCGCATGTGCAGCTGGATGTCGCATGAAAAAATCGACGCGCTGGTCGAGGAACTGAAGAAATGACCTCCTTACACAATCGTCACATCAAACCGCTGATCCTGGCTGGCCTGGACGGCAAGAACTGGCATTACCAGGACTATGTGAACCGTGGCGGCTACACCGCGCTGCGCCGTATCCTGGAACAGAAGATCACGCCGGAGCAGGTGATCGCCGAACTGAAGGCGTCGTCCCTGCGCGGCCGCGGCGGCGCCGGTTTCCCGACCGGCCTGAAGTGGAGTTTCATGCCGCGCCAGTTCCCTGGCCAGAAATACCTCGTCTGCAATTCGGACGAAGGCGAGCCGGGCACCTTCAAGGACCGCGACATCATCCGCTACAATCCGCACGCGCTGATCGAAGGCATGGCCATCGGCGCCTACGCGATGGGCATCACGGTCGGCTACAACTACATCCACGGCGAGATCTTCGCCGAGTACGACCGTTTCGAGGAAGCGCTGGAAGAAGCGCGCGCCGCCAACGTGTTGGGCGACAAGATCATGGGCAGCGAGTTCTCGTTCCAGCTGCACGCCTTCCACGGCTACGGCGCCTACATCTGCGGCGAAGAGACCGCGCTGCTCGAGTCGCTCGAAGGCAAGAAGGGACAGCCGCGCTTCAAGCCGCCGTTCCCGGCCTCGTTCGGCATGTACGGCAAGCCGACCACGATCAACAACACCGAAACCTTCGCCGCGGTCCCGTTCGTGATGAACATGGGCGGCGAGGCGTATGCCGGGCTGGGCAAGCCGAACAATGGCGGCACCAAGATCTTTTCGATCTCGGGCGACGTCGAGCGTCCGGGCAATTACGAAGTCCCGATGGGCACGCCGTTCGCGGTGCTGATGGACCTGGCCGGCGGCATGCGGGGCGGCAAGAAGATCAAGGCGGTCATCCCNNTCGATGCTCGGTTCGGGCGCCGTGATCGTCATGGACGAGACGCGCTGCATGGTCAAGTCGCTGCTGCGCCTGTCGTATTTCTATTACGAAGAGTCGTGCGGCCAGTGCACCCCGTGCCGCGAAGGCACCGGCTGGATGTACCGCATGATCCACCGCATCGAGCATGGCCAGGGCCGTCCCGACGACCTCGACATGCTCAATTCGATCGCCGACAACATCCAGGGCCGCACCATCTGCGCGCTGGGCGATGCGGCGGCGATGCCGGTACGCGCTTTCGTGAAGAACTTCCGCGAAGAATTTGAATATCACATTGAGCACAAGCACTGTTTAGTGCCTGCTTATCTCTAAGCCAGGTCAGGTACCGATCAAATGGTTGAAATCGAAATAGATGGCGTCAAGGTAGAAGTCCCACCGGGCAGTATGGTGATGGACGCCGCCAACAAACTGGGAACCTACATCCCGCACTTCTGCTATCACAAGAAATTGTCGATCGCAGCGAACTGCCGCATGTGCCTGGTCGAAGTGGAGAAGGCGCCGAAGCCTTTGCCTGCCTGCGCGACTCCGGTCTCGGCCGGCATGATCGTGCGCTCGAACAGCGAGAAGGCCGTGCAGGCGCAGAAATCCGTCATGGAATTCCTGCTGATTAACCACCCGCTCGATTGCCCGATCTGCGACCAGGGCGGCGAGTGCCAGCTGCAGGATCTGGCAGTCGGCTACGGCAAGTCCGGTTCGCGCTACGACGAAGAAAAACGCGTGGTCGTGCCGAAGGACGCCGGTCCTTTGATCTCGATGGCCGAGATGACCCGTTGCATCCACTGCACCCGTTGCGTGCGCTTCGGCCAGGAAGTGGCCGGCGTGATGGAGCTGGGCATGCTGGGCCGCGGCGAACACGCCGAGATCACCGCCTTCGTCGGCAAGACCGTCGACTCCGAAGTGTCGGGCAACATGATCGACCTGTGCCCGGTCGGCGCCCTGACCTCGAAGCCGTTCCGCTACAGCGCCCGTACCTGGGAACTGTCGCGCCGCAAGTCGGTCAGCCCGCACGATTCGCTCGGCTCGAACCTGATCGTCCAGGTCAAGGGCGGCAAGGTCATGCGCGTGCTGCCGCTGGAAAACGAAGCGATCAACGAATGCTGGCTGTCCGACAAGGACCGCTTCTCGTACGACGCGCTGGACAGCGCCGAGCGCCTGACCGCGCCGATGATCAAGCAGGGCGGCCAGTGGCGTGAAACCGACTGGCAGACCGCGCTCGAATACATCGCCCACGGCCTGCGCAACATCAGGCACGAACACGGCGCCGACGCGATCGCCGCCGTCGCGACCCCGCATTCGACCGTCGAAGAACTGCACCTGCTGGCCAAGGCCATGCGCGGCATCGGTTCCGAGAACGTCGAGTTCCGCCTGCGCCAGACCGATTTCGCGCTGGACGGCCAGGTCACGCCGTGGCTCGGCATGCCGATCGCCGAACTGTCGAACGTCAAGCGCGCGCTGGTCATCGGCTCGTTCCTGCGCAAGGACCATCCGCTGGTCGCCACCCGCCTGCGCGCGGCAGTGAAGGGCGGCGCCAAGCTGTCGATCCTGCACGCCGCCGACGACGAACTGCTGATCCCGACCGCCAACAAGATGATCGCCGCGCCGTCCGACTGGCTCGCCGCCATGTCCGACCTGGTCGCCGCGGTAGCCGGCGCCAAGGGCGTCGCCGCCCCGGCCGGTTTCGAGAAGATCAAGCCGTCGGACGCTGCAAACAAGATCGCCGCCAGCCTGAACACCGGCGACGCCAAGCTGCCTGCCGTGGTCCTGCTCGGCAACGCCGTGACCCAGCATCCGCAGGCTTCCGCGCTGCACGCCGCGGCCCAGTGGATCGCCACGCAGACCGGCGCCAAGCTCGGTTACCTGCTTGACGCGGCCAACACCGTCGGCGGCTACCTGGCCGGCGCCAACGCCAAAAACGCCGCCGAAGTATTTTCGGTGCCGAAGAAGGCCTACGTGCTGCTCAACGCCGAGCCGGAACTCGATTGCGCCAACCCGCAACAGGCGCGCGCTGCGCTGGACGCGGCCGAAATGGTGGTCGCCATGAGCGCGTTCAAGCATGGTTTCGACTACGCCGACGTGCTGTTGCCGATTTCGCCTTTCAGCGAAACCTCCGGCACCTTCGTGAACTGCGAAGGCCGCGCGCAAAGCTTCAACGGCACCGTCAAGCCGCTGGGCGACGCCCGTCCGGCGTGGAAGGTGCTGCGCGTGCTGGGCAACCTGCTCGGCCTGGCCGGCTTCGACTACGAAACCTCCGAAGCGATCCGCGACGAAGTGTTCGGCAAGGGCGTGAGCGATTTGTCGGGCAAGCTCACCAACCTGGCCGGCGCCGCCGCGACCTGCGCCACGTTCGGCAGCGCCGGCGTGCTGGAACGCGTGACCGACGTGCCGATCTATTTTGCCGACGCGATCGCGCGCCGCTCCGAGCCGCTGCTGCGCACGGCCGACGCGCAAGCGCCGCTGGCGCACCTGCCAACCGCCTTGGCCGAGAAGCTGGGCGTGAAGGCCGGCGACAGCGTCAAGGTCACGCAGGGCTCCGGCTCGGCGATCCTGGTCGCCGCGATCGACGCGCGCCTGCCGGCCAACGCCGTGCGGGTCGCCGCCGCGCATGCCTCGACCGCCGCGCTGGGCGCGATGTTCGGCGCCATCAACGTTGAAAAAGCAGGGGAGGCCAAGTAATGGGCATGCCTGAATTTATCACCGCGGTCAACCTCCACGGCGTCGCCATCCTCGGCCCGGTCTGGCCGCTGGCCTGGACCATGATCAAGATCATGTGCGTCCTGCTGCCGTTGATGGGCCTGGTTGCCTACGCAACGCTGTGGGAGCGCAAGCTGATCGGCTGGATCCAGATCCGGATCGGCCCGAACCGGGTCGGTCCGATGGGCCTGCTGCAGCCGATCGCCGACGCCCTCAAGCTGCTGTTCAAGGAAATCGTGGTCCCGACCAAGGCCACCACGACGCTGTTCGTGATCGGCCCGATCATGACCATCATGCCGGCCCTCGCGGCCTGGTCGGTGATCCCGTTCGGCCCTGAAATCGCGCTGGCCAACGTCAACGCCGGCCTGCTGCTGCTGATGGCGATCACCTCGCTGGAAGTGTACGGCATCATCATCGCCGGCTGGGCGTCCAACTCGAAGTACTCGTTCATGGGCGCGATGCGCGCATCGGCCCAGATGATCTCGTACGAAATCCCGATGGGCTTCGTGCTGGTGGTGGTGTTGATGGTGTCGGGCAGCCTGAACTTCTCGGACATCGTCGCCGGCCAGACCCACGGCATGTTCGTCGAGCGCGGAATCAACTTCATGTCCTGGAACTGGCTGCCGCTGCTGCCGCTGTTCGTGGTCTACCTGACCTCCGGCCTGGCCGAGTGCAACCGCCACCCGTTCGACGTGGTGGAAGGCGAATCGGAAATCGTGGCCGGCCACATGGTCGAGTACTCGGGCATGTCGTACGCGATGTTCATGCTGGCCGAATACGCCAACATGATCCTGATCGGCGTTTTGGCTTCGATCATGTTCCTGGGCGGCTGGGCGGCGCCGTTCGCGTTCCTCGAATTCTGGGGCGGTTTCGGCGGCTTCTTCTGGCTGTTCGCCAAGACCTTCTTCATCGTCTCCCTGTTCGTATGGGTGCGCGGCACGTTCCCGCGTTACCGTTATGACCAGATCATGCGTCTCGGCTGGAAGGTGTTCATTCCGCTGACGCTGGTATGGCTGGTCCTGGTCGCAGGCTGGATGCAGACGCCCTGGAACATTTGGAAGTAAGGAAAAGTATGGATCGCGTTAAAGACTTTTTCGGCAGCATGATGCTGACCGAGCTGATCAAGGGCATGGCCCTGACCGGCAAGTACATGTTTTCTCGCAAGATCACGGTGCAATACCCGGAAGAGAAGACCCCGATGTCGCCGCGCTTTCGCGGCCTGCACGCGCTGCGCCGCTATCCCAACGGGGAAGAGCGCTGCATCGCCTGCAAACTGTGCGAAGCGGTGTGCCCGGCGATGGCGATCACGATCGAGTCCGAGCAGCGTGAGGACGGCTCGCGCCGCACCACGCGCTACGACATCGACCTGACCAAGTGCATTTTCTGCGGCTTCTGCGAAGAGTCCTGCCCGGTCGATTCGATCGTCGAGACCCACGTGCTGGAATACCACGGCGAGAAGCGCGGCGACTTGTACTACACGAAAGAGATGCTGCTTGCGGTCGGCGACCGCTACGAGAACGAGATCGCCGCGGCCCGCGCCGCCGATGCTCCGTACCGCTAATAACTGTAGGCCTTTCGGGTTAGTCATGGAATTTAAAACTGCTTTGTTCTACGTGTTCTCGGCGATTATGGTCATCGCCGCCACGCGCGTCATCACCGCGAAGAATCCGGTGCACGCGGCGCTGTTCCTGGTGCTCGCGTTCTTCAACGCGGCCGGCATCTGGATGCTGCTGAAGGCCGAGTTCCTCGCCATCGTGCTGGTGCTGGTGTATGTCGGCGCCGTGATGGTGCTGTTCCTGTTCGTCGTGATGATGTTGGATATTAATATCGACCGCATGCGCGAAGGCTTCTGGGGCTACCTGCCGCTGGCAAGCGGCATCGGCGCGCTGATCGTGCTCGAGATGGCCGCCGTGCTGTGGCGCGGCTTCCTCACCTTCGAGCAGCAGCCCGCCGCGGCCGGCGCCAACATCGGCGGCACCAAGGAACTGGGCCTGCTGATCTACACCAAGTACATCTACGGCTTCGAAATCGCCGCCGTGATCCTGCTGGTGGCGATCATCGCCGCCGTCGCGCTCACGCTGCGCAAGCGCAAGGACACCAAGTCGTTCGACCCGGCCGACGCGGTGCGCGTCAAGCGCAACGACCGCCTGCGCATCGTCAAGATGAAGGCAGTCGACCAGCCGGCGCTGGACGCCGCATCGACCGCCGCCGCGCTGGTCGCGGCCGAAGCGCAAGCAGTTGTGGCCAGCGCCGCCGCCAAGGAGACAAAATGACTTTATCGCTCGCACACTACCTGGTCCTGGGCGCGATCCTGTTCGCGATTTCGATCGTCGGGATTTTCCTGAACCGCAAGAACATCATCATCCTGCTGATGGCCATCGAATTGATGCTGCTGGCGGTGAACATGAACTTCATCGCGTTTTCGCATTACCTGGGCGACGCGGCAGGGCAGATCTTCGTGTTCTTCATCCTGACCGTGGCGGCCGCCGAATCGGCAATCGGCCTCGCGATCCTGGTGGTCCTGTTCCGCAACCTGGACACGATCAATGTGGAAGACCTGGACAGCCTGAAGGGCTAAGCCTGGCGACGTTCGCTGCTTCATATACTCGAATAAATAACGATTAAGGTTCAACATGGCGGGGCAAATTCTTAACCCTAACCTCCTTCTGGCGGTACCTCTCGCGCCGCTGGCCGGCGCGGCGATCGCAGGACTGCTGGGCACCAAATTCCTGGGCAACGCGGTCGGGCGCAAGGTCTCGACCGCNNCTGGACGGCGCCAGCTTCAACGGCACCATCTACAACTGGATGACGGTCGGCACCCTGAAGATGGAGGTCGGCTTCCAGATCGATGCGCTGTCGGCCATGATGATGTGCGTGGTGACGTTCGTGTCGCTGATGGTCCACATCTACACCATCGGCTACATGGCGGACGACGAAGGCTACAACCGCTTCTTCTCGTACATCNNCTTCTGGTACACCCGCCCGACCGCGATCTTCGCCAACATGAAGGCGTTCCTGGTCAACCGCGTGGGCGACTTCGGCTTCATCCTCGGCATCGGCCTGCTGCTGGCCGCCGCCGGCACCATGAACTACCAGGAAGTGTTCGCCCAGCGCGACGCGCTCTCCGCCATGACGGTGCTGTCGACCGGCTGGCCGCTGCTGACGGCCGCCTGCATCTGCCTGTTCATCGGCGCGATGGGCAAGTCGGCCCAGTTCCCGCTGCACGTC
>CXWL01009218.1_pt1 | contig 24994 bp, 38 predicted proteins | sample 590931 | NCBI WGS metagenome assembly CXWL01 (sample SAMEA3498368, study PRJEB10139) | groundwater metagenome | biome: water well; material: biofilm material | place: Germany | collected 2015-04-27
CTGTCTGGATGGCTCCCGCGTTGCAAGCACAGAATGAATGTTTGAGCGAATGGTCGGGTGCTGGACTGTCTTCGGCCTACTTGCGCGGCCGATTTAGCCGCTGGCCCTGATGGTGTCCGCGAACAAGGTCCCTTAACGAGACGCAGACTTCAAAGTCTGAACCCTTCGATGGGCTGTCCTTGTGTGCGGTCTGACCGGCTCGCCATCACATCCTTCGGTCCTCACAACTTTGCAGCGTCGGTTCGGCTCGGCGCTTAGTTCGCAAGCGTCGGTACGTGCCCAACGCGGTAGCTTTCGCCGCGCGCCATGATGGCCCACGCGATGCGTGCTGTGCGATTGGCGAAGGCGATCGCGGCGACTCGTGCCGGCTTCTTCGCCATCAGGCTTAGCAGCCGCGGATCAACCCGTTCTGGGAATCTCTTGGCGCGCTGCAGTAGCGATGTCATGCCGAGATAAAGAAGCTTCCGGATGTAGTGATCACCCATTTTCGTGATGCGACCGAGCCGCTCTTTGCCGCCGGTCGAGTTCTGTCGCGGTGTTAGGCCAAGCCAGGCGGCGAAATCGCGTCCCGAACGAAACTGCTGAGGGTCGGTTACTGACGCGGCAAGTGCAGAGGCGCCGATCGGACCGATGCCCGGAATGGTCGCTAGGCGCTTCGAAAGCTCGTTGCTGCGATGCCATCTATGCAGCGCCAATTCAAAGCTGCGTACTTTGAGATGTAACTCGATTGCCTGGCGAGACAGAATGGTGACAACCTCCGCGGCTTCGGCGGGCAACGCTAGGTCCTTGCCATCGAGGATCTCGCGGGCAGTGTTGAGCGCACGGTCGACGCCGCAGGCAATCTCGAGCCCGAATTCGCGCAACACACCGCGCAGCAAGTTTACGATCTGCGTCCGTTGCTTCACGAGCAACTCGCGCGCGCGATGCATGGAGAGCACCGCTTGTTGCTCGGGTGACTTTAGCGCGACAAATCGCATGCTTGGACGTGTCACAGCCTCGCAGATCGCTTCGGCATCGTTGGCGTCATTCTTGCCGCGCTTGACGTATGGCTTGACGTAATTGGCCGGCATCTGTCGAACGGTGTGGCCCAACCTTCCGAGCTCGCGCGCCCAGTAGTGCGATGCGCTACAAGCTTCCATGCCAACCAAACATGGAGCGAGGCTCGTGAAGAACGGCAGCACCTGGGCGCGCCGCAATGTCTTCTTGAGAACGACCGCACCGGCCTCGTCGACGGCGTGGACCTGAAAAGAGTTCTTGGCCAAGTCGAGGCCCAGCGCTTTAATCTCCATGTGGGTGGCTCCTAGCTCGTGGTTGCGTGACAGCGACCACACTTTGGCGCTTTGACGCCGGGAGCGGGAGCCATCCACGCCATACGAGGCGCGCGCATGCGCGACTCGATGCGCAGCACGAGAGCGCGGCCGCCGAAGGCGGCGACGCCCAAATCACTTCCCGTTCTTCATCTCGCATCATCTCCGGCCAATCGCACAAGCGCCATGAGCCCAGCAACGCCTGCTCCAAGTATGCAAAGCGCCTGTCTCCAGAGGTCGCACGGCAGGTGCCCGGCACTGAGACTGTTCAGGATGAAATAGCTCATCACGGCGGAGGGCGTGACGAACGCGATCGAAAGCATGACCCTCAGGACTGGCTGCGTGACTGACGCATAGAGCCAACGCATCAGGCCAAATGCCACGACTGCAGTAACGCCCCAGACGACAAAGGCGCCGAGCCACCCAGCGCCGGTCTCAAATGCATGGCGCGCCGCGATCAGGCCCGTAAGGCAGGGGAGCGCATAGGTCGTGACCTTGTAGAACAGCCACACCAGCATCAAGGTGAGGAGAGCAAGCGCCAGTCCCGTCATGGATGGAAGGACGTGGCCACCGTCGAAAATCAGCAATAGGTCCCGTCGGACCTATTGACGCGACGCAAAATCACTCCCGCTTGTCGAAGCCAGGCGGGCCGGGGCGGCGATACGTGACCCCGCGCCAATTGATCCTGACGAATGTTTATGGACTTGCAGTCGCCGCCGGCGGATCGCCGATTGCTCTCCGTGATTGGGCGCACAATGCGGTCAGCAATTCGCGTTTGCGGAGTTTTTCCAAGACTTCACGGGCTTCAACGTAACCTTGGAGTCGCAACGCGACCTCTATGGCGTGGCAATTGGCGAAGGCGCCAGACAGGGCCATTTCGTCCGAGCGGCGGTTGATGTAGCAGCGCCGCGATTCCTGTATTTCTCTAGGCATGTGTTGCCTTCGCACGGCGGGCGATACTCATTCGCTGGCTACCCATGAGTGAAACTTCCCAGCACTTAAACGTCCCACCCTTTCCGCCAGGAATCTGTACGCCGCCGCACATGGGGCGGTCTCGACCGAGGCGTTTCTGCCAATCATCGCGACGAATGGCGGATGGCGGCGACTTGCGCCGCGTTGTGGTGGACGTGATCACGGTCGCGTGCGGGGTCGGCCAGCCGTTCGGCGAGGATCCTCAGTTGCGACGGCCGCGGCCCTTAGCGCATGGTGGCCCATCGAGGGCCGGGCCAGTTGAGGCTCGCGAGCCCAATGTGGTTTGTGGGGAATCGCGTGCAACTGAGGACCGATCGCCTTACGCTCCGCCGAGCGCGACAGAGCGATCTGGTCGAGGCGAATGCGTTCATGGCGGACGCCAGAGCCATGCGCTATTGGTCGACGCCGCCACACGCCGACATCCATCAAACGCGCTCATGGCTTCAATCCATGATCGACGCATGGCCCGAGGTCTGTGCCGATTTCATCATCGAGTTTGAGGGACAAGTCATCGGCGAGGTCGGCGCTTTTCCGCTACCGCACTTCGGTTTCATTCTGCATCCTGATTACTGGCGCCGCGGCTTGGCCTTCGAGGCGGCGTCCGCCGCAATCCAGCACATTTTTGAAACGCGTGCGGTCGACTCGCTTGTCGCGGACGTGGATCCGCGCAACGAAGACTCCATCGCTCTGCTGGCGAAACTCGGGTTTCTAAAGACGGGGGAGGCGCAGGGCACGCTCTGTGTCGCCGGAGTATGGGTCGACAGCGAATACTATCGCTTGGGTCGGCCACGGACTCAGAGCCAGCAATGATTGCCCCGAGTGAACGCCGATGGCCGTCTTCGGCGAGATGCAGACGATCAAAGTCCGCAATCGGGCGCCGCAAGATCACTCCCGCTTGTCGAAGCCTCGCCCTTTCAACCTCGATCCAAACTTCTTGCGGCGCTGATACTGGCTCATGGTCTTTCCATTGAGCCGCTTCACCTTCGCGATCGCCTTCACATCCTTGAGCGTCTTCACCTTGTGGCAGGGCACGCACATCAGCTGATCGGGCTTGCCGGGCTTCAGCGCGTTGGGCGTAGAGTGCTCAGCGATCAGGCCTTCTGTCGCGCCGCATCCTCGCACGCAACACTTGCCGCCCTGAGCATCGAGCAGCGCATCGTACTCGCGTTGTGTGAGATAGAGCCGGATCATGGCGCGTCGCCCTCCGAAGGGGAGGGAAGCCGCTCGATTGAACGTGCGACGAAGGCTACGCTATGAAACGCTAGGTCGCCGACCTGACGCCGTCGCTGTTCGATCTCGCCCTCGATGCTGACGAGATCGCCGTCGCGCAAATGCTGCACGATCTTCGCTCTAAGCGCTGGTTCGCGCGCGACGCACAAGACCCAGGCCACGCGTGACGGCTCACCATCGCGTTCGAGCACCGAAGAAATAGCAAGCGTCAGTTCATCGGGTGCGGTTGTCAGCACGCAGCCGATCGTGCCTGTGAGAGTGAATGAGAGCATTGGCGGAAGTCCCGCCGGGATGCGCCGGCGGCGCGCCGCGAGCCGTCCCCGCGACGCTTACCTTGAGCGCACGCGGGAAGAGGGCGCGCGCAAGGGCGCGCGTAGCGCCCGAAGGCTCGGCCCTTGCGCGCGCCCGACCGCGTGCCATCTGTAAAGTCGCGGGACCGGCAAGCGTCTCCGCCGAAGGTGGTGTATGACCGACGACGGACATTTGAAGGATCAGCAAGGGCAAACCACACCGCTCGGCTTGCTGCGGTATGCGTTAGAATACTACGCCGCGGCCGATGCCGCCGACGATGCTATCGGCGACGACGACGGGCACGAAGTTCACGCGCCGATGGTTGTGAACTTCCTTGTCGGTCAGGCGATTGAACTCGGCCTGAAAGCATTCCTTCTCGAATCAGGTCTGAGTGTGGACGAGCTGCGCTCGCGTAAGTACGGCCATGACCTAATCGCACTGTTCGACGAGGCGAAGACGCGTGGATTCGCGAACGGCGGGGAAGTGGGCGCGCGCGAACGCGCAATGCTCATGCTGCTCAACCCGTCCTATAAGGATCGCGAACTGCAATACTCTAAGGCGGGGACGAAGGAAGCGTTTCCTGTCTTCGGCCCGCTTGAGGAAGCGGCCGTATCGATTCTTCGCCGCCTGATGGTCGAAGTGCAGCACGCCGACCTACTGCGCGCGCGCAAGGCGACCGCAGCCATGGAGAAGCTGGTGCTTTAGGAGGCAGACAACTGGTCGATTCTTCGCCAAATCCTCCTGGCTCAGAATAGCATCATGTCGGGATCGTTCGGTACGGCACCGCCGGTGACGTTGGCATGAAAGGCGCGAATGATTTTGTCGGATCTCGGTTTGCCCCAACCGTCGACGTGCGAAGGCTTCAGCACAAAGTTCTCGATATGCTCCAAGATGAGCCGAGATATTTCATAGCGCTGATGGAGGCCTGTCGCCCTCAAGACAGTATCGAGGCGGGCTCGCAATGGCGCCGCGTTTGCCGCAACATAGCTGAACACCACTACGGTTCGGGTTTCAGATAGCGGTACGACATTGAGTACACAGCGGGCGAAATCTTCAGGCCCGGGTAGGTCCAAGAACGAAAACAGCGATGAAACCGCAATGACCGGCTTCTGATCGGTAAACTCGATGACGTCGTGAACGATCGCATCGAATTTGCCAGTCCGCAGCGCCGGGTCGAAGTGGTTTAGCCGATACTCGTAGGTCTCATATGCCTTCAGGAGGTTCGCAGTCGCCAGCATCATTGCCTGCGTAGGCTTACTGGGATCATCCAGACCACGTTCAACCCGTTCCCTGTAGGCTGTCTGGATCTTACTGGCCGCTTCCATAACCGCGTGCAGTTCTCGGGTCACCGAACGATAAGCGAGAAGGAAGAGGTGTTCAGTGTCTGCAACGTTAAGAGGCTGTGTGTCGATCGGCCGGAAGAGTTGCGCGTCGTGGACGGCGCACATGCCGGTGAACGTGGACGCATTGTTGCGGCCGATGCGCTTGAGGACGATTTCTGGACCCGCCTTAGAAACGCTGATGGACGGCGTAATGACGTGACCATCTTCAGCGAGCAGATCGAGCGCGCCGGCATTCTGAATGGAATGGGCGCGTATGGCGGCAGCCTCGCAGGTGAGCGAGGGTTCGAGGCACTTGCCAAACTTCCAATTGTGCGTGGCGAAAAACCGCGCAAGCGCCTCGTTGCTCGTGAAAGGCGAGGACGTCTTGGTATTGTTATCTGGAGGTGCCATGGGACGCACTCTGCGGTGAACAAGCGACTCGCTGCCATTATCGCAGACTTTGCTCCCGCGTCAGCGATCGCCGCCCGATAGGGACGAGACGCGCCATTCTCTCCTGACTGCGCGGCTCGGCGCGAAGCGCAAGAGCGCGGCCCGCGCGATGAGCGCGGGCGACGCCCAAAATCCGCATAACGCGGAAACCTCCGGAATAACGCGCCGTCTCGTCTTCAAACGCTGCGCGCGCCAACATCCTCCCCATGTCCGATCTCTATCCAGACGAAGCTCTCGACTTTCCGGTCCATGCACATAGCCGACATCATCCGCATCGAGCTCGACGAGAAGCTGCTCACCAATGACGTCAGTCCAACCCATGGCGTCTACGCCTTGGCTCTGGCTTTAGCCTGGCGTCTCCAATCCTATCCCGTGGCTGAGAGAACCATTCTCCATGCCGGCTTGGCCGACCTCATTCGGGTCAATGCGTTAGAGCTTGGGTGAGACCTGGGTGTCGATGGGGGAGCCGCGGTCTCTGCTCGCGTGGTCCACCGGCGCAACTGGCTCGCATACGTGCGCGATTATACGCCTGTCTCCCTCCGCGACCCGACAGACCTAGTTTGCTAGGGTTCGAATCGCGAGCGGGTGCGGGGGGGCATTGCATGATCATGCGAACGATGATGGCGGCGGCGCTGGTGGCGCTTGTTGGCGCGTGCGCGCAAATCAGCGGCGCGCTGGGCGATCGCAACGAGGCGGACGCCCAGCCCGTCCAAGAATTCCTGCCCGATGGCGGGCCGCCCGTTGTGGACGGCTTCTATGAACCCGCGGACAATACGTGTTCCGAGGGCGGCTGCCCCGATGTGCGGGCCGATGCCGCCGTCGAACTTCGCGACCGTCCGCATCCCGACGGGGTGGTGGTCGGCTCGGTCATTCGTGGAGAGCGGGTCGCTTGGGTCGGCAACCATTATCGCATGCGGCCGACCCGCAGCGTCGTTGTGCGCGCGCGTGAAGCCGGCGAGGTTCGTCTTGCCGTCGGCGATGTCGTCTACCTCGTCGACACCCGCTCGGAGTATGATGCCGAAGAGACATACCCCGTGATCTGGTTTCGGGGCGAGCTATTTACCTACGAACTCGATGAGAACGAGGCCCCGTTCCTCGAATGGGACTTGCAGAGTGAGGCGCAGCGCGCTGCGGATGAAGCCGCAGGCGCAGGTGAATGGTTCGAAGTGCGGCGCGCCAATGGCGAGCGCGGCTTTGCCCCCAAGGACCGTTTCTCATGCTTGTGGGGCAGAGATGACCTGTGTGATCCGAAGATCGTTCGCACTCTTTCCGATTGCGCTGACTACGACATCTCTTGGGAATGCCAGGAGCTGAGAAGCGCAGCCGAGGCCAATGTCGCGTCCTATCCAACACCACGCCCCTTCCGTGACTGCGCCGATTGCCCCTCCATGGTTTGGATCCCCGAGCAATCCTTCGCTGCTGGCCAATACGAAGTGACGTTTGCGGAGTGGGACGCGTGCGTGGCTGGCGGCGGCTGCACTGGAAGCACGCCCCACGATGAGGGTTGGGGGCGCGGCAGTCGGCCCGTCATGGGTGTGAGATGGGCCGACGCGCAGGCCTATGTGCAATGGCTGAGCGACCGCACGGGGCAGCGCTATCGTTTGTTGACCACCGATGAGTGGGTCGTTGCAGCCTTCCCTGGCGGGCGGCGGCAGAACTATTCCTGGGGCAATGATACGCCGGTCTGCGACCTGGGCGCGCGCAACGGCGCGGCGTACAATGCGTGCATGCCGCAAAGGACGATGCCGGTCGGCTCATTCCAGCCGAACGCCTACGGCCTCTACGATACGATCGGCAATGTCGGGGAATGGCTGCAAGACCCCTACGAACCAGGCGATGGCCGCCATGCCATCATTGGCTCTTCATGGGCTTCGAGCGAGGCCACTCTCGGCGGACGCGGCGGCGGGTGGGACTACGATTTCGGTCCCGACACCGGCTTCCGCGTGGCGCGGGAACGTTAGTGTCCGCCACGCGCGCGGGGAGGAAACACATGCAAAGCCGTTTGAGCAAATCGACTCGTCCCTCCGCCAAAGAGCGGATTCTCGGCGGCAAAGCCTACGCCTCGATGGCGAAAGTGGAGGGTTTGAAGCTTGGCCGCGACAGCGCCCAAAGGCTGGAGCGCACCATTGGCTTAAGCCCAGAGAAAAGACGCGCCGAAGTCTTGCGCGCTTACGGCGCCGATAAACCCAAGCGCAAATGAGCGATCACCGCGTCCGTGAGCGCGGTCACTCTTCGCGCAACAAGCTCTCGTAATCTTGCCCACCGTAGAAGATGGCAAGCACGGTCACCGCCTTCGCTCCGGCCGAATAGGCGATGACGACGCGCTTGCGGAAGAATGTTGTCCTCAAGCCCCGGCGAATATCGTCTCGCGCAACGCCCGCAAGCGGCATCTCGCCAAGCCGCTCGCAGCGCTCGACGATCGCATCGGTGTAGGATTGGGCGATTGCCGGTGAAGCCTTGGCGGCAATGTAGTCGTAGAGCTGAACGAATTGAGCCTCCGCCTCCGGCGAGAAGACCACATCCTTCGCCCGCGTCATCCGCGCTTCGACGCGCGCTTATGGGCGCGCGCCAGAGACCCCTTCACGTCAGCGGCTGAACGCGCGCGCGAGGGATCAGCCTTCATCGCATCGTAAATGTCGCCGACCTCGCCCGAGAGCCATTGTTCGATTGCCTTGTCGCGGGCCTGGAGCGCGCGCAAGCCCTCGCGGATGACCTCGCTCTCGCTGGCATACTCGCCCGACGCGACCCTCGCGGCGATTTCTTTTGCCATCGCGTTCGGGAGCGTCACGCTCAATTGCTTGGTTGACCGCATCGACGTTTCCTCACTGGTAGGATTTAATCCTACTGGCCGAAAAGTCAACGGAGATGGCCCGGCAACGTCCTGGCGGCGCTCACCGCCATCCACGCGTTTCGAGAAGGCAATGGCCGCACCCAGCTCGCCCTCATGCGCCTTGTGCCCTTGAAAGCCGGCGCTCGATTTCACCAAGCTTCGTTCTCGCGCTTTCCTCGCCGCGATGATCAAGAGCTTTGGCGATGAACTCGAACTGCTTGAGTCGGAGTTGCGGCGCCTGCTCTAGCAGCGCCGCCTTGCCGAACTCATCCGGGTCAATGCGCTGGAGCTTGGCAAGACTGCGCGAGAGCGCGAGCCGGCCGCGGTCTGGGAACACGATTGCGGGCTTCCGTCGCCAGACGGCTAGCGTGCGCTGCGCCGCCAGACGCGCGGATCCTTCGATATCCACGCGCCGGCTTCGTTGATATCGAAAGCATGGGTCACGTACTCATCACCGTTCTCGCGATTGCGATGGCCTTCGCGCCATGATCGCCCGTCCGGCAGCCAGAACGTCTGTTCGAGCACGCCCTCGCCGTTTTCCCAGCGCGACTCTCCGGTGCCGAAGATGCCTGGTCCGCCCCATTGCTGAACGATCGCCCGGCGTTCGCCCGGATGCCAGAACTCGCGGAAGGTCCGATATTCGCCGACCTCGGCATCGCCCTCCAAGCCATAGAGCCGGCCTATCAGTACGTGGCCGTCATAAGCGGCGCGCCATTCCATTGCATACGCATCGGGCTGATTGGATCATTCTCGCCTGGCGGATTGGGCGACACCCACACGCCGCCATCGCGGCTCACAAACTCGACGTGGGACCGCCACCAATCGGGCGGGGCGCTCGCCGGCGCCTGTTGCGCCGCGCTTGGAGTTGCGCACGAAGCGACACAGAACGCGGCGATGAGGAGCAACAACCTCATGGACTCAACTATCGCGCTCTTTAATGAGCCCTCGGCTGCAGCGTAAACCGCGCGCGGCGCCAAGGGCGATACTCCGGCGTCGAGGTCGAGGAGGCGTTGGCTATCGCCGAGAGCATCGACGTGTAACGACTGACTGGCCGGGTAGAGATTACGGCCCGTCTACTCTCAACGCGAGCAGCGGGAGTAAGTGGAAAGCTTCCAAACACCGTCGCGAAATCGAGAGTCACCGATGCGGATTGGGGCAGCCTTCCATTTGCAAAATATAATGCCCAGACTTGGCAATCTCGGCTTCAACAACAGGATGCGCCCGTTCGCTGTGGCAGAAAGTGCAACGCTCTGATTTGAGCGCCTCCGCTGTTTCGCCGATCGATTCCAAAAAAGCGCGCGCATGGCGCAAGGCTGTTTCTTTGTCGCCGCCGCTGGGTAAGAAAACGTCAAAGTGGATCGTCCTTCCCGCCTGGGACGTAGCATAGGTGTCGTACACATCGATCTTCATGGCGTTCTCATTGTTGGTTGCGATCGTTTTCTGTCTTCCATCGGCGAGCTCGCCGGGATCTCGCGTCCTCACAAACGCCCGGCCCGATAGATCAGAAATCGCCGTCCTTCGTGTAAGGCCGCGCCCACAGAATCGCTTGCAGCAGCACCGACTTCGTCCAAGCCGCATGCATTGCCTCGACAACCTCCGGAGCGGCGCCCGTTTTGGCGAGGAACGGCTTCATCGTCACCGAAATCGGTATGGCGAGCGCCAAGATCTGGCTCATCGGAATGTGTGCTGCCGCCGTGACGCCATCGGTCTTGTTCTTGCCCATGCGGTGATGGCGCTTGCCGATCTCGTCCTGATAGGCAAGCCAAGCGTAGTCGTAGTCGGCGCGGCAGGTGTCCAATATCCATTGGCCGAAGCGCTTGCGCACCGCGTCAAGATAGGAGCCCACGGGCTCGCCCGACGGCGTTGAGAAATAGCGCAGCAGATGCGGATTGCCGCCGACGAAACCATACCAGACATCAAGGATCGCTTCGACCTGGGGCCTTAAGCCATCGTGCGCGCGCTTCAAAGCGGCGACATCGTCGGGGCCGAACAGAAGCGAGGCTTTGAGCTCATCGAATTGTTGTGCCGTGACAGGCGATGGCGAGAGGGTTGGATCATTGAGGCGATAACCGGGAATGGCGGACACGGGCGCGCGCTCCTTGTTCATTGTGGTGAATCTTGATAGCATCGACTCGATACCAGTTCGCCTCGGCGTGATCAATGAAAAAGAGCGACTCGCTACCATCTGGCTCTGCCCTCCGGGCCGCCCACCTCATCGAGCGGCTCGGGCGGCTATTGCGCGCCGGCGACCATGCAACCGGGCTCAACCCGGCGCAGGCCGAAGCGTTGCGCTATCTCGCACGCGCCAACCGCTTCTCGCGCACGCCCGCAGCGCTGGCGGACTATCTGGGCTCCACGCGGGGAACAGTGTCGCAGACCTTGTTGTCGTTGGAAGCGAAAGGCTTGATCGAGCGAAAGGCGAATGCGCGCGACGGCCGCTCGGTTTTGTTCGCGCTCACGAAGTTAGGTTTGAAGTTTCTGGACGAAGATCCGGTCAGGGCGTTGGCGAAGACGATCGACGCCACCGGCGCCGACGCTCGCCTCGCCGACGATCTGGATGCAGGCTTGCGCGCCGCTATCGCTGAGCGCGGCGGGCGCGCCTTCGGCGCGTGCCACACCTGCCGCCATTTCCGCCACGACCAGCGGGCCGGGCCTTTGCCGCATCACTGCGCCTTGTTGGATGAGAAGCTAAGCGCTGCGGACGCCGTTGCGATCTGTTTGGAGCACTCCCTATAACGAGGATACAGATCGATTTTCGCCTCCATGGCATATGGAGCGCGAAGTCCGAGCAAGTTCGCGCGGCGTCGGTTTTGTCTGTCAGACGTCTGAGGGACCCAAGACCTGAATGCGCTCGGAGCACGTCGCTGGTAAGATCGTGTCGGTCGGGCAGCGATTGGCCCAGAACGGACACTAGTCCTCAGGGTCAACTGCAACCACGTCCGGGTGAGTTAGCAGCTTCGCCCGGAGTGTCACCACTCGACCGGCGAGGTCTGCGGGCACATCATCCATGAACTCGAATCGTCCGCATCCCGGTGCTGTATTGAACATCCAATATAGCTCTGTGGGCGCATGCTGCGGAAATGCACACGACACGATTGCCGCGACGTGCCGCTGTGTGAATGCCTCGAATTCCTTAACGTTTGGCCGTGACGGGAGGATCGGCCGCGCGAATGTGAGGCGGTGTGTGTGAAGAAGGATCATCAGACAAAGGATGTCCTCTTCCGTCGCCTCGCGAGGATCGACAGCGAAACGCGCAAGAGCGCCGAGCACCTTTTCGTCTGCGCCAGGAGGATGGGCTTTCATATCGGATAGAACCTAAGCCGAAGCCAGATTTTGTGTAATCCGACAATGTCGCTTTCCGGCGAGGTCGAGCCGGCGACGTACATAACAGTTGAATGACTGGATTGCGAGCAGTTGGCCGATAGCCGACCGTGCCTGTGGAGGAGCCTTGGAGAGCCTGCCATGGCCAAGAAGCCTGCGACTGCGAAGGGAACGCCTAACAATCCTTGGGTGTTGAAGACGCCGCCGCTCACGTCTGAGTTCACAATGCATCGCGACGTGAAGGACGGAAAGGACGTGCTTGTCTGCACCGTCGGCAAGACCGCTCTGCTCTATGATGCACGCTGTCTGGACGGCCTTCACCAGATGCTCAAGAACCACGGCGACGGGATGGAGCTCGGCTCTCCCGGCGAACAGAAGGATGCGAAGGACGGCACGGTTGAAGTGTGGGGACGTTCAAGCGGCAATCCGATCGCCGGCTGGTACGGCCTCAAAAAGGGTCTGCGCGGACGCTTCGGCGCGTATGTGCCGCCTCTGATGGAAGCGCTCGGACTCGCCGAAGTCGAGCACAATGCGCTCTGACATCGCAGAGCTCCGCCAGCGCGGTTGGTTGCCGTTCGCTCAAGTCAAAAAGGCACTGCAGAGCACGCGCCGCCTCCAACGAACCATCGACGTGAGCCCGCCGCGCTGAAACCCCTTCATCGATGAAGCGTCGCTCGATAGTCGCGTCCGTCGATGACTAAAGAAGGTCGATTGGTTGAGAGCCCATTCCCAGAGCCGCAGGGCGACGCCTTGGCGTGATGGTTCTCCTGAGCGGAATTTGGAATGGCCGAGTGCTTGAAAGCCGGCCGGGTTCGCTCTCACCGGCACACAATTATTGCGATGAGCGGTAGACAAAAATGGCGCGCGGCGTGCGAGGATGGAGCCATGCTATTCAAGCCTCTCCCAGATCCTGACAACCGAGGCGTTCTAAAGCACTACCTTTGGGGCGAAGAGACCATCGTGGTCCATGATCGCGCCAGTTGCGCCGCTTACCGAAGGCATACAGCTCCACTTTCGTTGAAGATCGTCCGCAGCGGCAGCGAGCGCTACAACGTGCATGGGTTTTTTGAAACGGTCACGCCAGGCGAATTCTTGGTTGTGAACGATGATCAGCCCTATGCGAGCGAGATTGACGCCGACGCGCCGGTGGAGACCATGTGCGTGTTCTTCTCCCGCGACGAGGCACTGGACGCCGCGCGTGTTCAATTGGCCGACGGCGCACTCCTTGATGATCCAAACGCCGCCGCGGCCAAACTAGAATTCCCGGCCGTGAAGCGTGGCGCGGATGTTGCGCTGTCTCGGGTGACTAACGCCATTCCCACGATGCGCGGCGCGCCGACACTCGCAAGGCAGGAGTTCTCAGCGGGCCTGCTCACCGCTTTGGTCGATCGTGAACGACCGCACTGGAGCACCAAGGACAAGCTCGACGCTTTGCGCCCTTCCACCAGGGCTGAACTCTATCGCCGTTGCCTGATCGGGCGCGCTTACATCGAAGCGTCATTCGAGACGGATATCACGCTTCCGGAAATCGCTGAGGCGGTTGGACTCTCGCGCACGCATTTCTTGCGATCCTTCACCAGATGTTTTGGCCGGACGCCCTACCAGGCCCTTCGTCAACGCCGCATGGAGCGCGCGGCGGAGTTGCTCCGAGCCCAATCCGGCAGCGTCGCCGAGATCGCGCTCGCGGTTGGGTACAGCAATTTTAGCGCGTTTGCGCGCGCTTTCCGCGCCATTCACGGGGTGGCGCCGTCGGTGTTTGCGCGCTGAACTGTCAGGATCCCAAGACAAATATTGGTCACATCCGCGAGCCGTAAAGGCGCTCACCCGAACGGATCACCGGGAGCCTACCCGCGAAGTCCATTGGCGCTTCGGCTATTTGCACTTTCAGCACAGCTTCCTGCTCGAAGCGCCCGCAATGATGCCTGGGTCCGGGGAGGCGCGCGTGCGGAAGTCAATGCTCAGTCGCCGGGTCGTTTTGGGCGGTCTCGCTGCTGTGGCGGCCGGCCACGCGGAGGCAGAGGCAGCAGCCCAGGTTCGCCATCACGGCGTCGTCATTCGGACCCCGGACCTCGACGCGGCGCTTGCCTTCTATGGGGACGGACTGGGCTTCGCCGTCACCAACCTCGACGCACGCCGGGGATGGGCTCGCCTTGCCGCGAATATGCCGATCTACTTAGAGGTGGTCGGATCTGGACGCTTGCATCCGGCGGATGTCGCCAGTTCCGAGATCACGTTCCAATCCAACGATCTCGACGCCAGCATCGCAGTATTGCGAGGCGCCGGGGCTCGACTGACGACGGCAGAGCCTTATTCCACCGCTGTCGGGCGCTCGATTCGCTTCGCCGACCACGCAGGCGTGATCCACCATATGATGCACTCGGCGCGCCCATCACCACTGTTTGCCGAGCCGCGAATATACAATTGCGGTTTTGACGTGCCGGCCTCGTCGATCGCGCCGACGAGGTCGCTCTTGGAAGGCGCTCTCGGTTTCGTGCCGATGACCGAACGCTATTTCCCACCCTCTGTGCCTTACCTGGAGGCCGATCGATCCTTCGCGTTTATGCTGCACCACCACCAAGACTTCGAGGCGGATCTAAACGTCCGCGACACGCCCCGCCGCGACGACCTCGGCGTCGCGCTGGTCTTTACAAGTTCCGACCTGCGCTCAGCGTCACGTGCGGCGATCGCGAGCGGAGCAATCGCGCTGGATCGGAGCGTGCGCAGGTTTCCGAGCGGCCAGCGGATGGGATTTGCCACGCCTGGCGGCGCACCCTTTGAAATCTGGAGCTGGATGTGAAGTCTGCGCCCGGGTTTTGCCGAATTCTGGTGACCCTTGTTCGTAATATTGGTCGGTTCGCGCCAATTATCGTGTGCGCGGTTTGCGCGTTGGTATGGGGGTCGCCAGCGGACGCTCAGGACCTGCCGCGCGATCCGTTTCTACGGCGAGCGGTCCTGGAGGGGGCCGGGCGCAACAGCATTCAACACCTCGCACTCGACCTGACCTTCGGGCGCGGAAATGCGACGCGGCGACTAGAGAGGGTTCTGAATGCGCGGCAGGACGCGCCGACAGAAGACCTCGTTGCGGGTTGGCTGGCGCTTTGCTCGGAACGCTTCCGGCGGCAGAATTATGCGGCTGCGCTCGCGGCTTGTGAACGGGGCGAAGAATTGAGGCCAGGCGCTGCAGCTGGCATCATTCCACTTCTACGTTCTGTCCGCGACGTGCCCGCTCTGACTTGGAATAGGCCGGGCGTCGTCTTGGCCTTGGATGATCGGCAAGTGACGGTCTCGCATGGGGAAACATCGGATTCGGCGTTGGTCGATACCGGCGCCGAGATAGCAATCGTAATGGAAAGCATTGCACGACAGCTTGGGGGACGTGCTCTTCTAGGCTCAGTTGGACTAGAGACAACGACGACTCCGATCGCGGGCGGCTTGGTCGTTTTCGACCGTCTCACGATTGGAGACGCCGAAGTGCGCAATCTGGTCGCCCTCGTCTTGCCCGATGAGCAACTCGCACTCGGCGATGGCGACACGCTGCGCCTGGTTCTGGGGCTGCCCTTGTTGACGCCGATGAAACGCGCCGCCTTCCTCGATCACGGCGCGCGCCTGGCGCTCGGCGTTGCTGCCCCACGCCTTCAAGGGCGATCGGCGCCGCTCTATTGGGATCAATCCGGCGTCGGGTTTGGCGCCGATTTCGCGCGCGGGAGGCGGGGCGTCCATTTCGACACCGGCTCGCGCAGAACGTGGCTGTTTCCCGCTGCCCTGAACGCTCTGTCGCCATTGGAAGCAGAGACGCGCCAGCCGTTCGTGCGCACCATAGGTGGCCTCGGTGGCGAGCGTGTGGAGCAGGCGTCCCGCATCGCCGGCGTCAGCATTGGCGTCGCCGGTCGGACTTGGAATTTGCAAGACATCGAGATCGCCGAAGAAGACGAAAACGGCGAGGCCGCGAGGATCGGCTTCAATCTTCTCGACCGCTTTTCGGCGGTTGTGCTGGATTTTGATGTCATGCGCATGCGCGTCGTTGAGTAGCCTGGAGTCAAATTGATGAAACTACTGATAGGGTCACTGTTGGCGGCGCTGTCGCTGCTTGCTCCGACCGTTGCGGGCGCGCAGACCGCGCAGCAGCAACCAGCCGCGCCAAGTGAAATGCGCCGGCAAGCGTTGGAGACCGAGGTGGCGCGCTCGCGCGCCATCGTTCAAGGCGGTGCGGTGATGCCGCAGCGTCCCGCCGGGTGCACCAGCGCCGAGAGCAGGCAGTTCGATTTTTGGCTCGGCGAGTGGGATGTCTCACCGGGAGAGTCCGCGGTCTTGATCGCCGAAAGCACGATCACCTTGCACGACCAGGGCTGCGTTATCCTTGAGAATTGGCGCCCCTTTCGCAACGCGCACGGCCACTCGATCAATGTCTACGATGCAACCGACGGCAAGTGGCATCAAACCTGGGCTGATGCGAGCGGGAGAAGGACCGCGTATGCCGGATCCGTCGATTCCGAAGGGGTAATGCGGCTAGACAATTTGGGCCCGCCCCAACCGGGCGCCGCACCGGCGAGACAGCGCATGAGCTTTCAGCGCATTGATGAAAACACCGTGCGCCAATGGGGTGAGGCGTACGATGAGGCGCAGCAGGCTTGGGCCACCACTTGGTCGTTCACCTATCGCCGCCGCGGTGGGCGATGAGCCCGCGTCTTACACGCCGAGGATCAGTATTGGGCGCGCTCGGCGCAAGCCTGCCGGCCGCCTGCGTCAGCACGCCGGCGCCTCAAGGTGTCGCTGCCTTTCGAGCGGCGAAGAAGTTTGTCGCAACCGATGGCGGCCTGCGCATGGCCTATGTCGAGGCCGGGCGCGGCGCCCCGATCGTCTTTCTGCACGGAAACCCAACGTCGTCTTACCTTTGGCGAAACGTCATCCCCCATCTCACGGGGCTCGGTCGATGCATCGCACCCGACCTCATTGGCATGGGAGATTCCGATAAGCTGCCGAATTCCGGGCCAGGCGCTTACAACTTCTTCGAGCATAGCCGCCGGCTGGACGCTCTCATGGACGCCACGGGCGCCCGCCGCGATGTCACGCTTGTCGTCCACGATTGGGGCGGTCCTCTCGGCTTTAATTGGGCCATGCGCAATGAGGCGCGCGTGAAGGCGATCGTTTTCATGGAGACATTCGTCGTCTCCCAGAACGACACCAACACGCCGGCCTTTGCGATGCAGTTCTTCTCCCGCTTCCGGACGCCTGAGGCTGAACGAGATGTGCTCGCGAACAACGCCTTCGTCGAAACGGTGCTGTTGCGGCAATTTCCAGACATGACCGAGGAAGATCGCGCCGAGTATCGCCGTCCGTTCGCCAATCCAGGGGAAGGAAGGCGCCCGACCTTGGAATGGCCAAGGCAGGTGCCGATCAATGGCGACCCAGCGGACGTTCATGAGGCGACGTTGCGGTTCCTTGGGTTCATGTCAGAGACACAAATTCCGAAGTTGTTCATCCGGGCCGATCCGGGTGCGCTGATCCTGGGGGGCAGAGAGCGCATTCCTCGAGCTTGGCCAAGAACGACGGAGATAGTCGTTCCTGGGCGCCATTTTGTGCCGGAGGAATCGCCTGATGAGGTCGGTCGCGCCAGTGCGACTTGGCTCGCCGCACTCTGAGATGAGCGTATCGCGGTGTTGCGCATCCGCGTGTTTCAACGTCTGGCCGGCGTGCGAGAGCGGCGCATGCGACGTCAAAAGGGCGAGCGCGATGAGGTTTGAATGCGTCGCCGGACATTGATTGCGGCGCTGGCAGCTGGCTGCACGACGCCGATAGGCGCGGTTCGGCAAGAGGGCTTCGCGCGCGCGCTCGGAACAAACATTGCCTTTGCAAGGCGCAACGGACGATCGCCAACGATCGTGTTCGAGTCGGGGTTGGGAGACGGTTTGGAGGTGTGGGCCGGCGTCATCGGCGAACTCGATCGCGATGTTGCCTACTTCACCTATAGCCGGCCCGGTTACGGCAACAGCGAGGGGGTTAATGAGCCAGGACCGTCGCGGTCCTCTGAGCAATCCTCGGTGATGCTGCACGCTCTTTTTCACGCGGCGCGCGTTCGTCCTCCCTACCTGCTGGTTGGGCATTCACTCGGAGGCCTCTACATCGCGCACTACGCTGCGCGGTATCCGAACGAGGTGGTGGGTCTGGTATTCGTCGATGGCCGCCCGCCACTGTTTCGCGCGAGTTGCGACCTAAATGGCGTTCGTTTCTGCAGTACGGCGGGGAGCGCGCCACCGCCGTCGGGCTGGCCCGCGCACATTGTCGCTGAGCTGGCGGGTATGCGCGCGTCGGAGGACGCCGCTCCGGACGCGGCTTCGTTGGTTGGAATTCCGGCCACAGTGATCACGTCAACCAACGTATGGCCTGGGGAGCAGGGCGACGAGGGTTTCGCCCTATGGCTGGAGAATCAAGAGGCGTTCGCGCAAAGCTTTGCAAGCCATCGTTTTGTCCGCGCTGAAGGCGCCGGACATTATGTTCAGCGCGAGCAGCCCGCTTTGGTGGCGCGGGAAATAGAGGCGTTGGTCGCGCGTGCTGAACCGCGCAAATGATGCTTAGACGGAATCGCCTGTCGTTTTGGTAGGCCGCTGGGCAGAGACTGACGAGAAGCTGGGCGGTTCACATTTGTTTTTGGAGCATTTGCATGAATTGGATCTGGCGCGCCGGCTTGGCGCATATCCTCATAGGGTCTGCGATTTTGTTTGGGTCGCTGCATCCGCTTCGCGACATGCTCGACCCCGCTGACCTTGATCTCGCGGTCGTCGGGTCATCGCTTCAGGCCGTGCAGGGCTTGGGTCTGCTAATCGTGTCGCAACTGCCGAAAACAAAATGGCCCGCAGTGCTCATCGCCCTAGGCGCGGCCTGCTACGCATCGATGCTGTACATCATCGTCTTCACAGGGCTGCATCCGTTTGATCCACTCGTACCGGTCGGCGGCGCCGTCATGCTCGCGGGTTGGATCATGCTGCTGGTGATGCCAAGGCCCAAGTAACCCCGCTCGCCGCTCGAACTCGCGCTCGCGCGCGCGACTGGCGAACGTGGCTCGTGCGCGAGCCCGGCAATCCAAGCTGTCTCGGCGCCATCGATGCGCTGCCCCCTGGGAGGAACGTTGGGCGGCAAAGCAGGCAACGACGCTTGCTGTGACGCGCCCCCTCGCAAAGGGCCTTTCGGGGCGTCATGGACCGCCCTCAGGGATTTCCTGAAACCGATCTTCTCCACCGCCCATCAGGACCCATCAATTTTCCGATGTGGGTTTGTAAAAACATCTTCAACTGGGACGCCGAACCTCGCGGCTATTCGGAGAGCCAGGTCCAGCGACGGTTCATGGCGTCCCGTCTCCAGGGCGTTGATCGTGTAACGCGACACCCCGATGGCGTCCGCGAGCTGCTCCTGCGTCCAATCGTGCGTGGCGCGGAAGACTTTGATGCGGTTTTTCACGCGCAACTCCGTTTGAGAATCTCGCAAGTAGCCATTGTGATAGGCATACACAACAAAAAGTGCTGTACGCCTAGCAAAATACGGGTTATGCCAGCGTTCTTGGAGGGGCGCGCTTGCGCAGCAGCCCAGTGTCGCTTGCGTTGGAGAACGAGCCATGTCGAGGGATCGCGATCCGGTGGCGGCTCGTCGTACGGCGGTGCTCATATCCGCATTGGTCGTCTTGTTACTCGGCGTCGCGCTGACCGCGGCCGAGCCTGTGCCCCCTAGCGCTGTGAAAACCGGGATGATCCTGGTTCTTGCCCTTCTGCTCGCGGCTCGGGCAACGACGAGTGTGCGTTTTGGCAGACGCAATCGCGCGCTCGACGACGAACTTACGCGCGCCAATCGCGCGAAAGCGGCGCTGGCGGGTTTTGTAGCGACACTGAGCGCCGCTGCTGGTGTCTTAGCCGCAACTTTTTTTGTGCCGCTGCAGGCCTATCAGGTTGCGCTTGTGTTGCTCGTCGCCGGCTCTGCCGCGGCGGGTGTCCGGTTCGTCTTCTTGGAAGCGCGGCTCGATTAATCGCATCGGAGAACTCGGAATGCCACTGCAAGGATTCTTCATCTCGCGCGTGAAGGGGGCGTGGGTTCTCGCGTGGTTTGCAGCAGCGGCAGCTTGGTTTGTCGGGGCGTTTCACCTGTCGGGAATTTGGGCTCGTTTCGGTGAAGCGCAAGGAGGCGAGACCCCGATCTGGTTGGATGTCCAACCATTCTTTTCCGTCGACTTGGCGATGGCCGCCATTGGCAACATCCATACCCAACACGCCGAGGCGCTCGCTTATACGTCCTATGCGATTGATGTGCCCTTCATGCTGCTGCACGCCGGCGCGCTTGCGTCTTTGATCGCCTTCGGCGTGCGTCAAGCTCGCGCTGGCGGCATTCTCACCACTACCTTGTTCTGCCTGCCGTGGATTCGGCTCGTCGCAGATGTCGTGGAGAACGCGTTGCTGTCCGCTTCGATTGCGATGCCTGCGGCCGATCCAACGCTTCTGCAAGTCGCCAGCGTTTCCGGTGGATCGAAGGCTGTCGCTGCTGGGCTGTGCTTAGCGGCGGCTATTGGGCTGATTGGCTGGGGGGTGGCCGCCAAGATGGCGAGTCGATCATAACGGAGGTCGAAGGCACACAACCCTTCCACTCCATTCGGATATGGCGCCCAACCCTTCAGCGTGCGTCCGGCAATCTAAGTAGCTTTCTATTAGCCCTGGTATCCTCGTAGACGCGCCACTCTGACACGCCAGTGACACCGATTCTCACAGTCCAAAGAGCCGGGCCATTTAGGCGCCGGTCTGAGCACAACGAGCGGCCGACGACGACAACAAGGCCTCCAAGAGCTTGCATTTGGTCAAACCTATTTCGGTAGTCAGGAAAGGCGCCAAAGAAACCGCGCCAAGCCTCAATGCATGCTGTTCTTCCCTTAATGGCATTGTTCGCGCTGTCGATGAAGACGTGATTGTCGGACATGAGCGCAGACAGGCCCGCAAGGTCTTGCGCATTGATCCTGTCGTTAAAGGACGAAGCAACAGCAATAGGATCGTGAAGAAACATGCGAAAAGTATCCTACGTCAGCGCTTGACCAACCAAGTCTCGATCGCTTGTGTCGAAATCGCAGGGTGCTGTGCGTCATGGGTGCGAGTGGTGCGGAGACAGTCTGAGGGATAAGGTCATGTATGGATTGAGATCAAGGATGCTTGCTCTGGTGCTTTGCGCAACGCCGCTTGCGGCGCTTGGCGCATGCGCCCATGGCGAGCCTGATCTGGTTCTTGAGCGCGCGGCGTCGCTGCCGCCCGGTCAAACCGAAATGCTCGAAACCTGGCTCGCCGCGAACCCTGAAAGGACCGACCTTCGCGCCGCCGTCCTTGGCCAACTCTGTGACGCGGAAAGCCGTGTTGGCCGATATCGCGCCGCGGCGGAGGCCTGCGCCGCAAAGGCCGATTTGCTTGGCGAAGACGTCCCCAGGGGGTTGGCGCAATCGACTGCATTCTGGCGCGCGTTGTCGTCGCTGCCGCCCGTTCAGGTGACGGGAGAGTTCGACCAACCATTGACCTATGGCTGGACGGGCATGGCGGAAGTCACCGTGGAAGCTGGCGCGACCGCCGCTGGATGGGGCGTAGATTCCGGCGCGGAAGTCTCGGTTGTGCGTGAGAGTGACGCTGCACGGTTTGGGATCCGTATGCTTGAGGGTGACCTTGGCGTCTCCGGCTCGACCGCTGGCGTCGCGGTGGGCCGCCTCGGCGTGATCGACACCATGCGAATTGGCGCTGCCGAAATCAGAAACGTGCCGATTTTGGTACTGCCTGACGAGAACCTGACTTTCGAGGGGCGGGCGGTTCCCCCGATTCTGGGAATGCCGACGCTCTACAAATTTGGTTCAATAGCGTTCGATGATCACGGTGCGCGCCTTCGCGCGGGACCGCTTGCGAGAGCGGGGTCGGGGGCGCCCATCACCTGGAATACGTCTGGATTCCAGATTGAACTCCAGCTAGCCGGCGGCGCGCTCAGCGTGCACCTCGACACCGGCGCCAATGGCACAGCGCTCGGCGAAGCGGCGATCCCTCTCCTATCGCCCGAACAGCGGCAAGCGCTGATTCAGAGAACAGAGCGCGTGGTTGGTGTCTCGGGAGCGGAAGATCGGCCGGTCGCGGAATTGGCCCAGCTTGACGTGGGCGTCGGCGGCGCCGTTTGTCCAATGCGGAGCGTCTCCATAGGTGACGACGACGCGGGCGCGCAGGGCCGTGCCGGAATTGATCTCATCAAAGCATGCGACACGATCGTAATAGATTTTTCGACGATGACGCTTAGCGCGCGTTGATCTTCGCAGCGGCACGGCAGGGAGGAGTGAAATGGGATTTCGACATTTGGTGATCTCGTTGGTGCTGGCCGCCTGTGTCAGTCCGGTCGTGCAACCGCATCCAGATGCGCCTGAGGCAGTTCGTCACCCCATGCCGCCTCCGGCTGAAACAGTTCTCGACCCCGCGCGTCATCCGTCGGGGGAATATCGCATGGACCCCGGCACACGTCAGTTACGTGGCGTGTGCGCCATATGGGGTTGTCAATGTACACTGCGCGCTTCGATCGAGAGTCCGGCGACTTGAATTTCGATGCGCAGCATCCCGAGAATTCGACACTGAGCATTTCCGTGGACGTCGCTTCACTAAGCACCGGCGACGTCAACCGGGCGGGTCAGTCGGGCGTGTTTGACCGTGAAATCGCCGCGGCCTTAGGCGTCGAGGCACACCCTCAGATCGCCTTCGTATCGACCTCGATCGAGCGAACGGGCGATGTCACAGGTTTGGTGCGCGCCGCGTTAACATTGAATGGCGTCACGCGCCCGATCACGCTTGAAACGATATTCACCGGCGGGCGGCGATTTGAAGATCGCAGCTTGTCGATCCTTGCCTTTAGCGCGCGCACCACCATTAGCCGCGCTGAATTTGGCGTTACCCTAATGGGGCGAGTTTGCGGGTGACGATGTCGAAATTCTCGTGGAGGCGGAATTCGACCAATAGGCCATCCAAAATTGGCGTGTGGAGGTCGTGTGGTTTGCGAGGGGAAGGTCTGAGTGCGTGATGTAGATGTGGCGACGTGGTTTGTGAATGCGATCAACGCGCATGACGTCGAGCGGATCGCGCACCTCGCGTCGTCGGACCATGAGTTCATCGACAGTTTGGGCCGTTCGGTGTGCGGCCGAGACGCTGTTTGCGCTGCTTGGCAGGGCTATTTTGCGTTCTGCCCAGATTACTGGGTGAAGGCCGACGAGGTCATCGGCGGCGGCGATTGTGTTGCGCTTTTCGGCGCGGCCGGCGGAACCATCGTCGAGGCGGGTCACGTGCGCGCGGCAAATGAATGGCGCATTCCCGTAGCGTGGCGGGCGGTGATCAGACACGACCTCGTCGAGCGCTGGCATGTCTATGCCGACTTGAAGCCTGTATACGACATCTTGGCCCGGCAGCAACGAGAGGTCGGGATGGGAGACGGAATCGAAGTGTAGTGCGAAGAGGAGGCGCGCGTGCGATTTGTGATTGCAGCTTTATGCGCTTATGCGGCGATGGCGGCGAGCGCCGTTTTCCTGTTTGCCTTCGTATTGGCGGAGCAGTTTGCTCCATTGGTTGGCTTGTTTCGATCCGCTGAAGCGCAGCAGCAGACCGCAATTTGGGCCTACAGTGCACAATGCATACGCGCCTTTGTCTTCGCGGGAATGGCGGTTTTGCTGCATGGAAGGAGACGACTTCCTGTTACAACCGGCGCGACCTATGGGCTGCTCGCGGGGCTGTTTGTTGGCACCTTCCATGTCGCCAACACTGCATCGCTGCCGTTGCCATTCGAGACGGGAGTCGCGTGGGTGGCGTTCGATACTGGGCTGCTGGTGCTCGGCGGGACCGTCTTCGCCGCCGCGTATCGCCCGGGCGACGCGGTCACATAGCTGCAAAATGAACGTGTCTGGAACTCGCAATCCGTCACCGCGTGCAGGAGAGGCTTTGATGCGGCGCGGGACATTTATTGCAGCGCTGGTCGTTGGGTGCGCGGCACCCTTATCGACAGGTACAGAGACCCACGCGGCGCGGGTGATGGGAACAGGCATCGCGTTTCAACGACGCCCGGGACGGTCGCCAACCATCGTGTTTGAATCCGGGCTCGGGGACGGACTTGAGGTGTGGGCCGACGTTATCGATCAGTTGGGGTCTGATGCCGCTTACTTCGCCTACAGCCGCCCGGGCTATGGAGACAGCGAGAACCTCGAACCTCCAGCCGCCGCGCGCAATTCAGAGCAAGCATCGACGCTGCTCCGTGTTCTTCTTCACGCCGCGCGCGTTCGCCCACCTTACGTGCTTGTCGGGCATTCCCTGGGCGGACTCTACATCGCCCACTTTACGGCGACCTATCCCGAGCAAGTCGCCGGGCTTGTGTTTGTCGATGGCCGTCCGCCAACGTTTCGCGCAGCGTGCGATGCGCGTGGAATTCGCTTCTGCAGCCCCCTCGGCAGCGCGCCGCCGCCGCCAGACTGGCCGGCGCACATTGTCGCCGAAGTGCAAGGCATCAAGGCGTCCGAAGACTCTGCCCCGGCAATGAGCTCCGTTGCAGGCATTCCCGCCACCGTGATTACGTCAACCAACCCATGGCTGGGTGAGCAGGGCGCTGAAGGATTCGCACTGTGGCTTGAGACGCAGGAGGAGTTTGCGCGCGGGTTCACGAGCCATCGCTTCATCCGCGCTGAAGGCGCAACGCACTATGTTCAACGTGAGCAGCCCGCTTTGGTGGCGCGGGAAATCGAGGCGCTGGTCGCGCGGATCCGTTAGAGCGGCGAACAACGAGGCTGTTTTCGACGCCAAGTTCGGGTATCTCGCGTTGATCCGATCAAAGTGAGTTCCGAAGCTCGTTCCGCCAATCGAGATCTCTGACTATGCCCTGAACCACGCAATGAAACTTGGACAGAAGTCGGCTATCGTTTGGGTTCCTCTCGCGGCAGAGATTGATCAGGAACGCGTTGAACTCTCCAGAATGCATCAGCCGGCTTCATTGCCCTCGCGCCCAGGGGTCTGGATTGCTGACGCGATAAATCGAGAATTGGCGAGAGCGCTGCGCTCGACGACGTCACCGCCAACGTGCCCGGGGTCACTTGGCGCCACCGGATCGGGAGGTTAGGCTTGGCGATGCAGAACGCGATCGCCGACGCGTAAGCGGAAGGGTGCATTATTGCGCGACTTTGGAGCATTTGCATGAATTGGATCTGGCGCGCCGGCTTGGCGCATATCCTCATAGGGTCTGCGATTTTGTTTGGGTCGCTG
>CXWL01121996.1_pt1 | contig 24964 bp, 28 predicted proteins | sample 590931 | NCBI WGS metagenome assembly CXWL01 (sample SAMEA3498368, study PRJEB10139) | groundwater metagenome | biome: water well; material: biofilm material | place: Germany | collected 2015-04-27
GTTATCCCAGCACTCGCCGATCGCCTTGCCCTTTGCGCCAGCGCTGGTGAAGCCGATCGCCACGCGCACACGCGCTGGCAGGGGGGCGTCCAGCGCCTCGAACAGCGGAGCCATGCCCGCCGCCACCGCATTGAGCCAGCTTTCTCGGTTGTCGTGGGTCATCGCATTTCCTCCTTCAAATCGTCTGACCGGCGATGGCCAGGCCATCGGCCGGACACGGACGCCCAAGAACGCCGGCAGGAGAGGGGGGNNACGACAGGCAGGGGCCGCCCCTGCCTCACGCGAGGATCGCCACGCTTATGCGCCAAGACCGCTTGCGGGCTTGGTCGGAGCGGTCACGCGGAGATAGAGCCGTGCCCGAAGGGCCGCGCCCGATATTTCCCTCTAATGTCGAAATGACGGCATATTGGTAGCGTTATGATATACAGACGATAGCGAAAAGCTCGCTAATGGCCGCCGTTTTCCCTCTCCCAAGCGTAACTGAAATGACGATCGGCCCCTCACTGGATCCGGCTCCGTGGCCGAAACCCCGAATTGCGCGGGCAGAGGAGGGCGCTATGCAGTCCGACGCTCCCAGGTTGCAAATATGCGATCATGTGCTATAGTTCATAGTGATACAGGATGGTGCCGTGCGGATTTTCAAAACCAAGTGGGTTGCGCGATTCGTCCGGCGTGAGCGGATCAACGACGCGAGCTTGAAAGAGGCTATCGAGAGAGCCGAGCGTGGAATCATCGACGCCGATCTAGGTAGTGGCCTCATCAAGCAGCGCGTCGCTCGACCCGGCCAAGGGCGATCGGGCGGGTTTCGCATGATCGTCGCCTATCGAACGGAGGAGCGAGCGTTCTTTCTCTACGGCTTTGCCAAGAACGAACGTGAGAACATCGACGATGACGAATTGCAGACGCTTAGGGACCTTGCCGCCGACTTGCTGACCCAAGGCGACAGCGCCCTTGATGAAGCCGTGAGCAACGGCAAGCTACAGGAGATCGAAGATGGCGAAAGAGCTTAGCAAGCTGACCACGGCCCTGCTCGAAACGGCCGAAGACCTGCACGGTGCCGGACTGTTGAGCGATGGCACTTATGAGAAGATCACCGTTCGCCACCTGGGGCCGGACGCACCGCTTACGGCTGACCCGATCAGCCCCGAAGAAATCCGCAGCGTTCGCAAGCGGGCGCATCTGAGCCAGGCCGCCCTTGCCAAGTATACGAACCTGACGGCGGGCTATATCTCGCAGCTCGAACGGGGCACCAAGCAGGCCAAGGGGCCTGCGCTCGCCATCCTGAACGTCATCCGCCATAAAGGTATCGAAGGAATATTGTGATGAGCGGGCCTCGCCCCGTTTTCGGCCTAAAGAAGGATTGGAGTCCCGAGCGCCGCGCGGTCCATAAGGCAAAGCTGGTGGCCGAGTTGGCGACGGCCGAGTTGGACGATGCTTCCCCGCTCTGGACGCAGGATCAGGCGATTGCCTATGAGGCCGCGCGCGCGGCCGTGGTTGACGTAATCGCCGGCTACAGCGCAGAGATCGACGCAGAACAGGCCAAGGGCGAGCCGTATGGCGCGCGCGAGGCCTTTCTCGAAATGCAAACGGATCATTGCTTCGCCGTGCTGCGCGCGCTGCGCGTCACCGATGATGCCACCGTCGCCCAGGTGCTACGCGAATACAGCACGATCGTCCGCGCCCGCGATGGCGAGGACGAAGCAAACGGAGGTTCGTGGCAGGAGCTGCGAGGCTTCTTCAAGGGAAAGACCAACGGCGCGGCGCTGACAATCGAGGAAATCAATGACGCTATTGCCGACGCGGGCGCGCTCGCCGCAATGACTGGTCTAGACGGCAAGTGAGATTGCAGGGCGCGCTAGATCAGCACCCGCTCCACCTCGTCCAGCGTCACGTCGTCGGGTCTTCGGTCGTAGAGCTGGGTGGTGCGGGTCGAGCTGTGGTTCGCCATCGTCGCGGCCCGCTCAAGCGTTCCCCCGTTTTTCAGATAGGCGGTGATCCCGGTTGCCCGGAACGAGTGGTTGCCGATCGCCGTCTCGATGTCGGCCACCGCCGCGCGCCGGCGCACCATCGCGAATGCATTGGCCTGGGGCAGAGGGGTATCGCTTAGCCGCTTAGTGCCGCGCGCGATCGTGCGGAACAGCGGCCCTTTGCGGTCCTCACGCAAGCCGCAGCCGTCGATATAGGCGGCCAGATAATCCTCCAGATTATGGTGGCACGGCATCTCATGGCGCTTGCCGCCTTTCTCATGGAGCCGCACCCAAAGCCGCCGGTTCGGCTCTGTTGCAAACTCTGACACGGTTTCCAAGATTGGGCTCATGTACTGTCAAGGTCAGTTGCGATGAACGATTTCAAAGGACGGCATTTTACCGGCGAGGTCATCCTATGGGCGGTGCGCTGGTATTGTCGATACGGCATCAGCTACCGTGATCTCGAGGAAATGCTGTCCGAGCGTGGGATCGATGTCGATCATACGACGATCTATCGCTGGGTGCAGCGCTACGCGCCGGAGATGGAGAAGCGTCTCCGCTGGTTCTGGCGGCGCGGCTTTGATCCGAGCTGGCGTCTGGATGAGACCTACGTAAAGGTGCGGGGCAAATGGACCTACCTGTACCGGGCGGTCGACAAACGGGGCGACACGATTGATTTCTATCTGTCATCGACACGCAGCGCCAAAGCGGCGAAGCGCTTTCTGGGCAAAGCTCTTCGTGGCCTGAAGGACTGGGAAAAGCCGGCCAAACTCAATACCGACAAGGCACCCAGCTACGGCGCAGCAATCGCTGAGCTGAAACGCGAAGGCAAACTGGCGGCGGAAACCGAGCACCGGCAGGTGAAATATCTGAACAACGTGCTCGAGGCCGACCACGGCAAGCTGAAGATGCTGATCAAGCCGGTACGTGGCTTCAAGTCGATGCCAACGGCCTACGCCACGATCAAGGGCTTCGAGGTCATGCGCGCCCTACGCAAAGGACAGGCCCAGGCATGGTGCCTGCAGCCAGGTATCATGGGGGAGGTGCGCCTGGTTGAAAGAGCATTCGGAATTGGACCCTCGGCCCTGACCGAAACCATGATTATGCTCAATAAGCATTTCGCCAATGCTGCCTAATCCCCCAACTGGGTGACGCCGCGCGGCCGTGCCCCATGTTTGCAACAGAGCCATGGGCAATGCGAAATGTTCCCGCATAAAGGCTTCGGCCTTGCGCACCGCCGCCGGCGCGATGCTGGCGCGGGCCGGCGCGCCGTCCTGCTCGCCCGCCAGCAGCAGGCTCAGCAGCAACCGCTCATAATTGCGGGCGATGCGTTCGTCGCCCTGCACCATGCCGATGGCGCTGTCGTCGCCGATCAGGGAATTGAGGATACTGGCCCAAGGCGAGGACAGGGGCGCCTTCATGTCGATGCGGGTGCGGAAATGCGGCAGGTTGCCTTCATTGGCCGCGGTCAGCGCCCGCTTGTCGACGCGCAGGACCAGCTGTTCGCAATCATGGCTGAACCGCCCGCGCAGGGGGGTGCCCGGCGCGACATAGACGCCCTGCGTGCCGCTTGCGTCCATGGTTTCGCGATGGATGTTGAGTTCCGCCTTGCCGGACAGGCAGAAGATGAACAGATGATAGCCTTCGACCTCGTCCAGATCGATCGCCATTTCGCCGAAGCGAATCGTCCCGATCCCGATGCTGCCGAGCGAGACATAGTTCANNCCAGCCGATGCGGTTGCAGCACGCGCGAAATCTTCTCGCGCGTTTCATCGACGTCCGAAGACTCAAACAGGCGCCAGCTCTTGCCTGGTGAACCGGCCATCATTTGAAGTTCAGACATGCCTGACGCCTCGGCCCTCGCTGGGTCATAAGGATAAGTCCTCACTGTGGACAATAGCCTATGCCTTTCGATGGGACAAGCGAGGGGCGGGGCGCACGTCAGACCCGCTCGACCGCCAACGCCAGCCCCATGCCGACGCCGATGCACAGCGTCGCCAGTCCGCGCCTGCCGCCGCTCTTTTCCAGCTGATGCACCAGCGTCATCGCCAACCGTGCGCCTGACATGCCCAGCGGATGGCCCAGCGCGATGGCGCCGCCATTGGGGTTCACATGGTCCGCATCGTCGGCCAGGCCCAGCTGCCGCACGACCGCCAGCGACTGGCTGGCAAAGGCTTCGTTCAGTTCGACTGCGTCGAAATCGCCGATCGTCAGGCCCAGATGCGCCATCAGCTTTTGCGTGGCGGGGATGGGGCCGATACCCATCACGCGGGGTTCGACGCCGGCCGACGCCATGCCCAGGATGCGCGCGCGGGGCGTCAGGCCATGGGCCTTGGCCGCCGCCTCGCTGGCGATGATCATCGCCGCCGCGCCATCATTGATGCCCGACGCGTTGCCGGCGGTGACGGTGCCCTCGGGCCCGAACAGCGGCTTCAACTTGCCCAGCCCCTCGATCGTCGTGTCGGCGCGGGGATGCTCGTCGGTGCGGACCTCCACCGTCTCGCCCCGCTTGCGACCGGGCGTGACGACGGTGATGATCTCTTCGTCGAAAAAGCCGTTCTGTTGCGCGGCGACGGCGCGCTGCTGGCTGCGCAGCGCGAAAGCGTCCTGATCCTTGCGGCTGATGCCATGGTCGTGCGCCACATTTTCCGCCGTGCGCGGCATCGTTTCGGTGCCATAGAGCGCGTCGAGCGCCGGGTTGACGAAGCGCCAGCCCATGGTCGTGTCTTCCATCTGCTGGGCGCGGCCATAGGCGCTGCCCGCCTTGCCCACCACGAAGGGCGCGCGGGTCATGTTTTCCACGCCGCCGGCGATAGCGACGCCCATCTCGCCCGTGCGGATCGCGCGCGCGGCGGCGCCCACCGATTCCAGCCCGGACGCGCACAGCCGGTTCAGCGTCACGCCCGCCACCCCATGCGGCAGGCCCGCCAGCAACAGGCTCATCCGCGCGACGTTGCGATTATCCTCGCCCGACTGGTTGGCGCAGCCGTAGAAGACCTCGTCGATCACCGCCGGGTCCAGCCCCGGATTGCGCTCGATCAGCGCCTTCATCGGCAGCGCGCCCAGATCATCCGCCCGGATGCCGGCCAATATGCCGCCATAACGGCCGATCGGCGTGCGGACGGCGTCGCAGATAAAGGCTTCGGCCATCAGTTACGCGCTCCCTCAGCCGCGCGCAGCGGCACGCCGGCCAGCCCCTGCAATTCATCCAGCGACAGGCCGTCCACCATTTCCACCACGCTCGCGCCCGCCGCGCCGACTTCGAACACGGCGAGGTCGGTATAGACGCGCGACACACAGGCGAGGCCCGTCAGCGGGTAAGTGCAGCTTTCGACCAGCTTGCTCTGGCCCTGCTTGGTCAGCAATTCCATCATGACGAAGGTCTGCTTGGCGCCGATCGCCAGGTCCATCGCGCCGCCCACGGCCGGGATCGCGCCCGGTTCACCCGTGTGCCAGTTCGCCAGGTCGCCATTCACCGACACCTGGAAGGCACCCAGCACGCAGATGTCCAGATGGCCGCCGCGCATCATCGCGAAACTGTCGGCATGGTGGAAAAAGCAGCCGCCGGTCAGCAGCGTCACCGCCTGCTTGCCCGCGTTGATCAGTTCCCAATCCTCTTCGCCCTTCGCCGGGGCGGGGCCCATGCCCAGCAGGCCATTTTCGCTCTGAAGGAAGATGTCCTTGTCGGTGGGCAGGTAATTGGCGACCATCGTGGGCAGGCCGATGCCCAGATTGACATAGGCGCCTTCAGGAATGTCCTTCGCCACGCGGGCGGCCATTTGTTCACGGTTCAGACGTTGCATGGGGTGCAGGCTCCTGATCAGGCCGAAGCTGTGGCGTTGGCGGGCGCGATTTCGACCACGCGCTGGACGAAGATGCCCGGTGTCACGACGATTTCCGGGTCGATGCCGCCCAGCGGTACGATCTGCGCCACCTGCGCGATCGTGCACTTCGCCGCCATCGCCATGATCGGGCCGAAATTGCGGGCGGTCTTGCGGTAGGTCAGGTTGCCCCAGCGGTCGCCGCGATGCGCCTTGATCAGCGCGAAATCGGCCTGGATGGGATGTTCCAGCACATATTGCTTGCCGTCGATCTCGCGGGTTTCCTTGCCCTCTGCCAGCAACGTGCCGTATCCGGTCGGCGTGAAGATCGCGCCCAGCCCGGCGCCGGCGGCCTGGATGCGCGCGGCCAGATTGCCCTGCGGCACCAGTTCCAGCTCGATTTCGCCAGCGCGGTAGCGCGCGTCGAAATGGTGCGAATCCGACTGGCGCGGGAAGGAACAGATGATCTTGCGCACGCGCCCGGCCTTGATCAGCGCGGCGACGCCGGTTTCGCCATTGCCGGCATTGTTGTTGATGATGGTCAGGTTGCCGACGCCGCGCGCGATCAGCGCGTCGATCAGTTCGTCGGGCATGCCTGCCGTGCCAAAGCCGCCGATCATTACCGATGCGCCGTCCCGAATGTCGGCCACGGCCGCCGCGGCGGAACTCATGCTCTTGTCAATCACGCTCTTCAACTCCGTGCGGATGCTCCCGCGCGAAACAGAGGTTGCGCGCGCCTGAGTCAACCGATAATCGGCGTCCTGTCCGATAATCGGTTATTTTTGGAGCTGCCGTGGAAGCGCCGCGCGACATCGAAAGGCCGGGTGATCCCGAATATATGGCCTCACTCGCCCGTGGCCTCGCCGTGCTGCAATATGTGGCGCAACGTGAACGGCCGGTGTCCATCGCCGAAGCCAGCCGGGCGCTGGGGTTCAGCCGCGCGGCGGTGCGGCGGTGCCTCTATACCCTGCATCAGCTTGGCTATGTCGGCCATGATCTGCGCGGCTATTCGGTGCGGCGCAAGACGACGGCGCTCGGCCATCCCTACCTCTCGCTGACCGCCTTTGCCGTGCGCGCCCAGCCGCTGCTCGATTCGCTGCGCGATGAACTGGGGGAATCCTGTTCGTTGGGCGTGATGGAGGATGACGCCCTCTGCTATGTGGCGCGGTCCGAAGCGTCCCGCATCATGGCGGTGGGGCTGAAGGTCGGCAGTACCCTGCCACTCTATCCCACCTCCATGGGCCGGGTGCTGTTGGCCGGGCGATCGCATGAAGAGCAGGACGCCTATTTCGCCCGGACGCAGGTGCGCGCGCTGACGCCGCATACCATCGTCGACATTCCCCGGTTGCTGGTGACGATCAGGCGGGCGGCGGCGGACGGTTACGCGCTGGTCGATCAGGAACTGGAACTGGGGCTACGCTCCATCGCGGTTCCGGTGATCGACCGGGGCAGGGTGATGGCGGCGCTGAACGTCGGCATGTCGGCGGCGCGCGTGTCGATGGACGATGTGCAGGCGCGCCTGCTGCCGGCGCTGCGACGTACCGCCGGGCTGCTGCGCCCGGCCTGATCCTCAGGATCGCGCCGTCTCGGCCTCGATCTCCCTGAAGATCGCATGGCCGATATCCCGGATCAGCACCGCGCGGTCGGTCGTATCGGCGTGGCGCTGGCTCAATATGATCGGCGATGTTGGCCGCTCGGCTATCGGCACATAGCATATGTCCGCGCGCTGGATGTTCTGCATCGACGCCGGGACGATGGCGCGGCCCGACTGGGCGGCGACCAGGCCCAGCGCGGTCTGCACTTCGCGCACTTCGATGATCCGGCGGGGGTTGCATCCATGGTCGCGCATGATCGTCAGCAGCTGGTCGGCATAGCTGGGGCGCGGCTGGCTGGGGTAGATGATCAGCGTGCCGGCGGCCAGCGCCTCCAGGCTGACCTCGGTGTCCGGCTGCGCCGGCAAGTCGGTGGGCGAAAGCGCCGCCACCAGCGGTTCCTGGAACAATATCTCGCGGCGGATCGCCGGGTCGTCCACGCGCACGCGGCCAAGGCCGGCGTCGATCCGGCCCGCCTTCAGCGCCGCGACCTGCTGGATCGTCGTCATCTCCACCAGCTCGACGTCCGTGTCCGCCGCATGGGCGCGGAACCGCCGCACCATCTCGGCCAGCGCGCCGTGCATGATGGATCCCACCACGCCCATGACGAAGCGCGGCTGCTGCGCGGACGCATATTGCTGCATGGTCTTGGGGATCTGGTCGATGCTCGCCAATATCTGCGCTGCCTGTTGATGCAGGATGCGGCCCGCCTCGGTCAGGCGCACCGGCCGGCTACCCCGGTCGAACAGCGCCACGCCCAGGTCCTGCTCCAGTTCCTTGATATGCCGGCTCAGCGGCGGCTGCGCGATACCAAGGCGGTCTGCGGCTCGGGTGAAATTCTGCTCGGCCGCGACGGCCATGAACGATCGAAGGTGGCGCAGTTCCATACTATACTACTCCGGTATCATAGGATGCGGACTAAGTCTTTCTGGAATCCCGTTCAACCCGCTATTTCATTCATGGAAAGGTACCCGACAATGGTGACAATTGATCGCGTCGACACGTTCATCGTCGACGTACCCACTATCCGGCCGCACGTGCTGGCAATGGCGACGATGCACAGGCAGACGCTTTGCATCGTGCGCGTCCACTGTTCCGACGGCATCGTCGGCACGGGCGAGGCAACGACGATCGGCGGCTTGGCTTACGGCCCTGAAAGCCCCGAAAGCATAAAGACGAACATCGACGCCTATATCGCCCCGATATTGCAGGCCTGCGATCCCACCCGGCCGGCCATCGCGATGGCGCAAATCGCCAAGCATGTCGTCGGCAATAATTTCGCCAAATGCGCCGTCGAAACCGCGCTGCTCGACGCGCAGGGCAAGCGTGCGGGCCTGCCGGTCAGCGAACTGCTCGGCGGCCGCGTCCGCGATCGCCTGCCCGTCCTCTGGACCCTCGCCAGCGGCGACACCGGCAAGGATATCGAAGAAGCCGAGCAGATGATCGCCAGCGGACGGCACAATGCCTTCAAGCTGAAGATCGGCAAGCGGCCCGTGGCGGACGATGTCGCCCATGTCGGCGCCATCAAGAAAGCGCTTGGCGACCGCGCCAGCGTTCGCGTGGATGTCAACATGGCGTGGGATGAAACCACGGCACGCACCGGCGTTGCGATGCTGGCGGAAGTCGGCTGCGACCTGGTTGAACAGCCGCTTATCCGGCATAATCTCGCCGGCATGGCACGCCTGGCCGCGCGGTCGGCGATTCCGATCATGGCCGATGAAGGGCTGCAAGGCCCTACGACCGCTTATGATCATGCCAACCAGGCAGCCGCCGATGTCTTTGCCGTGAAGATCGAGCAGTCGGGCGGTCTTTTCGCCGCAAAGCAGGTGCAGGCGATCGCCGACGCGGCCGGGATCGCGCTCTATGGCGGCACCATGCTGGAAGCGGGCATCGGCACGATCGCGTCTGCCCATGTCTTCGCAACCTTCCCGCAACTGTCCTTTGGCACGGAGCTTTTCGGCCCCTTGCTGCTGACGGAGGAAATTCTGCAAGAGCCGTTGGATTATTCGGACTTCTCGCTGGCCGTGCCCAAGGGGCCGGGCCTTGGCGTGGAGCTGGACGATGATCGCTTGTCGTTCCTGCGGCGCGACGCGTCCCGCGCCACCATATCGATTCCTACAGCAAAGGCTGGTTGAAATGCTTTTCAAGGTTGAAATGGATGTCAATATTCCGCTGGATTACGATCCGGCGCGGCTTGACGAACTGAAGGCGGCTGAAAAGGCGCTTTCTCAGGAGCTTCAGCGTGCCGGTAAGTGGCGGCACATCTGGCGCGTTGCCGGGCAATATGCCAATGTCAGTATCTTCGATGTCGAAAGCAATGCAGAACTTCACGATCTGCTGATGACTTTGCCTCTGTTTCCGTTCATGGATATCCGCGTGGCGCCGCTGTGCCGACATCCTTCGTCGATTCATGAAGACGATCGCTAAGAATCATATTCCCAGGAGAGATCAGATGAATACTGATTTTGTGAAGACTCAACCCGTCCAAACTCTTCTCGACCGCGCCAGCGGCGTCGATGTGGAGGGCGGCGACCGTCGGCTCAAGGCCATTACCCGCGACCTCGTCGAAGCGGTGATGACGGTCATCGTCAAGCATGACATCAACGAAAGCGAATTCTGGAAAGCGATAGACTTTTTCCAGAAGGGCGCCGGTGAATTCGGCCTGATCGTGCCGGGCGTTGGCCTGGAACATTTCCTTGACCTCTACATGGATGCCAAGGACGCGGAAGCCGGGCTGTCGGGCGGCACGCCGCGCACCATTGAAGGGCCGCTCTATGTCGCGGGCGCGCCGCTGGTCGAAGGTGACGTCAACCTTTCCGACGACGCGGACGATACCGGCACGCTGTACATGTCCGGCACCGTCACCGGCCCGAATGGTGAGCCCGTCACCGATGCCATTCTGCATGTCTGGCACGCCAATTCGATGGGTTGGTATTCGCATTTCGACCCCACGCGCGAGCAGACGCCGTTCAATAACCGCCGCCGGATCAAGCTCGGCAAGGACGGGCGCTATTCCTTCCATTCGAAGATGCCCAATGGCTACAGCGTGCCCCCCGGCGGCGCGACCGATCAGCTGATGAAAGCCGTCGGCCGTCACGGCAACCGTCCTGCCCACGTGCATTTCTTCGTAGAAGCGCCGGGCTATCGCACGCTGACGACGCAGATCAATTTCGGTGACGATCCGTTCGCAGCCGACGACTTTGCGTTCGGCACCCGCGAAGGTCTGCTGCCAGTCCCGAACCGTCAGGGCGACACCGTCCATATCGCGTTCGACTTCCAGTTGCAGAAGTCTGCTGAGGCAACGGATGAAAGCTTCTCCGCTCGCAGCCGCTTGGCCGTCTGACAAGCGACCTTAACAAAAGCCGCCCTTCCCCATCTGTGGGGAGGGGCGGTTAAGCACGAACGGAATTGATAGGGCGAAGGCGATGGAAAAGCAGTTCATTATTACGGGAGACGGCTGCCGCATCGCCTATCGGTTCGATGGTAAAGAAGGTGCCCCGATCCTGCTGCTGTCCAACTCCCTGGGCACTGACATGCAGATGTGGGAACCGCAGCTTGCCGCCTGGAGCGCCCATTTCAGAATGCTGCGCTATGATCAGCGCGGCCACGGCGCGTCGGATGCGCCCGTCGGCGGCTATTCGCTCGATCGGCTGGGTCGAGACGTCATCGAACTTCTCGACCAGCTGGAGATAGAAACGATTGATTTTTGCGGCCTTTCGCTTGGCGGCATGACCGGCCAATGGCTGGGCATCCGCGAAGGACATCGGGTCCGCCGGCTGGTTCTGGCCAACACCTCAAGTTTCATGGGGCCGCCTTCGGCATGGGACGCCCGGATCGCCCTGGTGCGCGAAAGCGGCATGGCGCCCCTCACCTCGGCGTCGCTTGAGCGATGGTTCACCGCCGACTTCGTGGCAAGCTCACCCGACGCCATCGCGCCGATAGTCGCGATGCTCCAATCGACCGATAGCCAGGGCTATGCTGGCTGTTGCGCCGCCATACGGGACATGGACATGCGTTCCACTATCGCGCTGATCCGGAATGAAACCCTCATCATTGGTGGTAGCCAAGATCCAGCCACGCCGCCACCGCATAGCGAAGCATTGGCCGCCACGATCCCCCGCTGCCGGCTCGCCATGCTGAACACAGCGCATCTCGCCAATGTGGAGCGCCCCGCCGAATTCGGTACGCAGGTGTCGGACTTTCTGCGGGCTGAAACTGTCGTCGGCATCGATTCATTGTAGGTGGGCGGCAAAGCAGATCCAGGCGAATGCGCCGCATCACCGGCAGCGGAACACCTATGCCCCTGCCCGCCAGGATCAGCCCGCGCGCCCCAGGCTATCCGATGCCGGATGCTCCCGCGAAGATCAATGGACGCCGGCTCGACGGCGCCAACTCAAACGTCACGCCATCAGCAGGGTCTGCATTGCGCTATCCCGAAGGTTCCACGCAACCCTGCTGTCCTCAAAAGGATGTCATTTCTATCGGGGACAGAAAGTGTATATTCTAACCGGCAGGAACATTGGGGTGCAATCCGGCACTTCATTAACTCCCCTATGCTTAGTTCAAAGTAAAGCTGGGCATGTGACACTGAGTTCGTTAAGTTGATCACAGGTTACATGCGGCAGTGATTAATCGCAGTTAGCAAGGCGCCCATCCCCAAGCATCTTGCTGTCACTTTCGGCTATTCATCGCAGGACCGAGTTCCTGAACAAGGCAATCGACTACCTGCTGAACCTTCGGCAAAAGATGTCGGCGCTGTGGATAAACAGCCCAGATCGGTTCGTCATCGGGCTGAGCATATTCCAGCAACAGCTCTACCATACCGTGCTGTAGAAAAGGCATGACGTAGAAATCGGGAAGCTGACAGTCACCGAGACCTGAAACGCAGGCCTCCATGACCGCATGCCCGCTATTGCACCCGAAACGTCCCTTCGGGCGATGGGTGATTTTCTGATCGTGAACCTTAAAATGCCAGGCGCCCGCTGTACCTGCGATGCATTCTGTCCGTCGTCAGAACATTCGGCACGGATTGCGGCGTAAATTAGCGGAGTGCGGGCCTCGTCTGGGGGTTGATGTTACGCGGCGAGCTTGCGGTGTTGCAAGCGCCGATGCTCGATGGTCTGCCGCTTGATCCTTTCACGCTGTTTGATGATGGCTGCGGCCCTGCCGAAGTAGGCGTCGGCGGGCGTCACGTTGTTCAGGCTCTCGTGGTAGCGCTGGTGATTATAGTGCTCGACAAAGGCCTCGATCTGAGCCTCGAGATCACCTGGCAGGAAGTAGTTCTCCAGCAGGATGCGGTTTTTCAGGGTCTGGTGCCAGCGCTCGATCTTGCCCTGCGTTTGTGGGTGCAGCGGAGCACCGCGCACATGGCTCATGTTCTGGGCCTCGATATATTCAGCCAGTTCGCTCGCGATGTAGCTGGGGCCATTATCGCTGAGCAGCCTGGGCTTGTGCAGCACGGTGGCGCTGTCGCAGCCCGAGGCCTTGAGCGCGAGGTCGAGCGTGTCGGTGACGTCCTCGGCGCGCATATTGGTGCACAGTTTCCAGGCGATGATATAGCGCGAGAAGTCGTCGAGCACGGTCGACAGATACATCCAGCCCCAGCCGATGATCTTGAAGTAGGTAAAATCAGTCTGCCACATCTCGTTCGGCCGGGTGGTTTTGGTGTGGAACTGATCGGCGGCCTTGATCACGACATAAGCCGGGCTGGTGATCAGGTCGTGGGCCTTCAAAAGGCGGTAAACCGTGGCTTCGGACACGAAGTAGCGCTTCTCGTCGGTGAAGCGCACCGCCAGTTCGCGCGGTGACAGCTCGCTGTAATCCAACGCCATCTCGACGATCTGGTCCTGGATGTCGTCGCCGATGCGGTTCCACACACGGCTCGGCGCCGATGGCCGATCTTCCAGCGCCTCAGGCCCGCCCTCGAGGTATCGATCATACCAGCGGTAGAACGTCCGGCGGGGGATGCCTAGCTGGTCCAGGGTGCGCTTGGCGGGCAGGTGCGACTGCTCGACGATCCTGATGATCTCGAGTTTCTCGGATGCAGGATACCTCATTCTTCGTCGCCCCCATCCGCAATCATGCTTTTTTTGAGCAGCCGGTTTTCCAGCGTCAGGTCGGCCACGCATTCCTTCAGGGCGCGGGCTTCGCGGCGCAGGTCCTGCACCTCGCCAGTGGTCGCGGCACGGGCGGTATCACCAGCCAGGCGGCGCTTGCCCGCTTCCATGAACTCTTTCGACCAGGTGTAATACAGGCTCTGCGCGATGCCTTCTTTGCGGCACAGCTCGGCAATGCTGTCCTCGCCACGCAGCCCGTCGAGCACGATGCGGATCTTGTCTTCAGCCGAGAAGTGGCGACGGGTCTGGCGCCGAATATCCTTCACAACTCGCTCAGCAGGGGCCTTTGTCGGCGATTTTTTCAAGGAGGGTTGAGCCTTCATCTTCGTTCCTTCGTCACTACGACGAAGCCCCAACCCTCCTTAAATCACAACCTCAAATCTGTGCCATTGGTGCTGACGGCGGACACGTGTCCGTCGTCAGAACATTTGGCGCAGATCTCGGCGTAAATTAGCGGAGTGCGGGCCTCGTCTGGGGCCGCTTCAAGGATGAGATCGTCCCCGTCACGATCAAGGGGCGCAAGGGCGACACGGTCGTCGATGCGGACGAATATATCCGCGCAGGCGCGACGCTGGAGGCGATGCAGGGCCTACGCCCGGCATTCAAGAAGGACGGAACAGTAACTGCAGGCAACGCCAGCGGCATCAATGACGGCGCCGCCGCGCTGGTCCTCATGACGGCGACAGATGCTGCGCAGCGCAACGCGCCGGTGCTTGGGCGCATCGCTGGCTTTGCGACCTGCGGCGTCGATCCTGCGATCATGGGTATCGGCCCCGCCCCCGCATCGCGCAACGCTCTGGCAAAGGCAGGCTGGTCGCTCGCCGACCTCGACCTGATCGAAGCCAATGAAGCTTTCGCCGCTCAGGCGCTTGCGGTTGGGCAGGAACTTGGCTGGGACCCGGAGAAGGTGAATGTGAACGGCGGCGCGATCGCAATCGGGCATCCGATCGGCGCATCGGGTGCCCGCGTGTTGACCACCCTGCTCTATGAAATGCAGAAGCGGGACGCGAAGAAGGGCCTCGCCACCCTCTGCATCGGCGGCGGCATGGGTGTCGCCATGTGCATCGAACGCTGAGCTAAGCTTCCATCCACCAGCACGACTGCCGGTCCCGACCGCGATAGAGGTGTCTGTCGTCAGAACATTTGGCGCAGATCGCGGCGTAGATTAGCGGAGCGCGGGCCTCGTCCTGGGGTTGATATTAAGCGGCGAGCTTGCGGTGCTGCAAGCGTCGGTGTTCGATGGTCTTCCGTTTGATCCTTTCGCGCTGTTGGATGATGGCGTCAGCCCTGCCGAAGTAGGTGTCGGCGGGCGTCACATGGCCGAGGCTTTCGTGATATCGGCGGTGATTATAGTGGTCGATGAAGGCCTCGATCCGGGTCTCCAGATCGCCGGGCAGGAAGTAATTTTCCAGCAGGATCCGGTTCTTGAGGGTCTGGTGCCAGCGCTCGATCTTGCCTTGGGTCTGGGGATGCATCGGGGCGCCGCGGACATTGCTCATACCGTTGGCACCGATCCATTGGGCCAGCTCCTCGGCGATGTAGCTCGGACCATTATCGCTGAGCAGCCTGGGCTTTTGCACGACCCTGGCTGACGAACAGCCCGAGGCTTTAAGCGCCAGTTCCAGCGTGTCGGTGACGTCCCCGGCGCGCATGGTGGTGCAAAGCTTCCAGGCGATGACATAGCGGGAGAAGTCGTCGAGCACGGTCGACAGATACACCCAGCCCCAACCGATGATTTTGAAGTAGGTGAAGTCGGTCTGCCACATCTCGTTCGGCCGCGTCGTCTTGGTGTGGAACGCATCGGCCGCCTTGATCACGATGAAGGCCGGGCTGGTGATCAGGTCATGGGCTTTCAGAAGCCGGTAAACCGTCGATTCCGACACGAAGTAGCGCTTCTCGTCGGTAAAGCGCACAGCCAACTCGCGGGGCGATAGCTCGGACTGGTCCAGCGCCATCTCGACGATCTGCTGCTGGATATCGTTGCCGATGCGATTCCACACCCGGCTCGGCGCCGATGGCCGATCCTCCAGCGCCTCCGGCCCGCCTTCGAGGTAGCGGTCATACCATCGATAGAAGGTCCGGCGGGGGATGCCGAGCTGGTCCAGCGTCCGCTTGGCGGGCAGATGCGACTGCTCGACGATCCTGATGATCTCGAGCTTCTCAGATGCGGGATACCTCATTCTTCGTCGCCCCCATCCGCGATCATGCTTTTTTTGAGCAGACGGTTTTCCAGCGTCAGGTCGGCCACGCATTCCTTCAGGGCACGGGTTTCGCGGCGCAGGTCGTGCACCTCGCCGGTGGTCGCAGCTCGGGCGGTATCGCCGGCCAGACGACGCTTGCCCGCTTCCATGAACTCCTTCGACCAGGTGTAATACAGGCTCTGGGCGATGCCTTCCTTGCGGCACAGCTCGGCGATACTGTCTTCGCCGCGCAGCCCCTCCAGCACGATCCTGATTTTGTCCTCTGCAGAGAAGTGCCGGCGCGTCGCACGCCGTATGTCCTTCACCACCCGCTCAGCTGGGGCCTTCGGCGCCGATTTTTTCAAGGAGGATTTGGGCTTCATCTTCGTTCCTTCGTCACTACGACGAAGCCCAAATCCTCCTTAAATCACAACCTCAATCTGTGCCATTGGCGCTGACGGCGGACAGTGTCCGCGCGCTATTACCGGCATCGTGCAGCTGTTCTGCGCCAGCGCTGATGTAGTCGCATTCGGCAGCGCCCGAATTTGGGTTCGTCAATCGTGAGGATTGATACCAACCATAGGCGTCCGCCTCACAATGGATATAGTTTTACACAGAAGCTGTGCTATCACTATTAACATAATGAATATTATCAGCTTTTTATGCTTTTTTTCAGCGTGTTAGCTAAATCCGTTTTGCTCAGGCTCCCGTTCTGAACCGCTGCAAACTCACACCGAGGCGGGCAGCTCATCTGCAAGTACGTCGGCCCGAATAAGGTCAATCGCGCGCTTCGCGCTCAACTCCGAAAAAGCACGATCAAAGACCGCAATGTTCGGCACGCCCGTAAGCCGGGGATCGAAAATGATCTCATCAACCATCGTGCGTTTGTGCAGTTCTTCAGTAAATTCCTTTCCCACGTTGCGTGCCCTGCTATCCATGGCATCGGTGTCAATGCCCATCTCATAAGCCGCTTCGCTCGATAGTATCGACCATGTCGAGCGAAGCAGACAAACCCTCCCTGGTCGCAAGGATTTCAAGGTAAAGACGATCGAGATAACGCCGCGTTTTCGCGCCGAAGCGATCGCCGATCACGGCCTCCGCAACCACCGTGGAGAACTGTTGCGCTGCATAGAGCACGCGGAAGTTGCGCGGCGCCAGCAACCGATTGGGATCGCAGAAGCTAGATAAAATCAGACAAGCCAGCCTGCGGTGCGGCCTGCGGCACGGCTCTATCTCGCTGCGCTCAACCGAACCCGCAAAGCGATTTCGGCACGGCCCGGTCACGATCCTCGCACAGCGGTGACGCCCGCTCGATGCGCAGGCGGCGTGCAGTTTCGCGGGGGTGAGCGAGGGCCTGCTCACCACATAATAGGGGGCCGGCAAGCGGCCCGGCTGTCTATTCGATTAAGGGAGGTGGCCTCCTCCCTTCCCGGCAAGGGCTGGACCGTCTCGCTGCGCTCGCTTGGTGGTTGGGCGGTAACGTCAAGAAGGGTGAGCGGGGCACCCGAATTGTTTATGCCGGGTCGATCAGCCCCAAGGAGGAGCAGGATCAGCAGAGCGAAGACATGAGCGAAAGGCGCATAGCTTTCCTCAAGCGTTTCACAGTGTTCAACCTGGAGCAGATCGAAGGCCTGCCAGACGATCTGTTCCCCACCCCTGCCCCCATCATGCAGAACCGCGACAGTCGTGATCCACAGCTGGATGCCCTCTTCCGCGCATATGGGGTGAAGATCGTGGAACGGGATGACGGCGCCTTTTACAGCCCTGCCACCGATACCATCACCATGCCACGCTTTGAGAGCTTCACGAGCGGCAACGCCTTCTACGCCACCTTAGCCCATGAGGCATCGCATAGTGCCGGCAGCACCGGCCGCTTGGACCGGGATACGCTACGCCAATATGGCACCAGCACCGCAATGCGAGCGAAGGAAGAATTGTGTGCGGAAATTTCGGCCGCTTTCCTCTGCGCTGCCCTTGGCATGGCACCAACCGAGCGCGAAGATCATGCCGCTTACCTTGCAAGCTGGTTGACTGTGCTTCGCGGGGAAAAGCGCGCCATCTTCCAGGCCGCAACCGCCGCGCAGGCAGCCAGCGATTTCATCCTTGCCGCTGCCGGTGTTGCCCCTGAGCAGCAAGCGGCTTGACCATCGGGGCGGCCACTGGCCGCCCTTCTCTTACGCAGNNTGTGGAAGTTGGTGTCGGAGCGTCTCTCCAACCATTGGCTGCCTGAGCCGATGTGCATTGGCGCCTTCGATCTGCCGGGTGAGCGGGAAGCCGGTCAAGCGGGTGCCATGAACGATATCGACATGGAGGAAGATAGCGACCAGATGGCCTGAATGGATGGAGGGCGGCTGTGGTCGTCCCCTCCCCTTCCCACCTACCGGCGCGATGCCTCATTCTGGGCATCGCCGCTCCGCATTGCGGCGCGGGCGCCGCCCCCCAGGTCGCATGGCGCCGATAAGGAGGTGGGATAAAAGCGACCCGGTTATCCGAAAACAACCGGGCCAGGAGAAAACTCTCAGCTTGAAGCCAGAGCCTTCGGGTCGCACGAATCGTCATAGCGCAAAAACACTCTCTGCCGAATAAGATTAACCTTTGTTCAGGTTAGTCATTCCCGTGAGTGGACGGAGCAATCCTCTTGTCGCCTCGGAACGCGATTGGCGGGCGACGCCCAGAGCGCAGCTGCGAGAACGTATCCGAGCTGTTTACCGCTTCACCATAAGCAACCGTTTGGGCGCTCAGATTGATTCTTGAACCCATCCTCGTAAAGTTTATTTTTCTTCTGCAGCGAGAGGAAGAGGATAGGAAGAAAGGAGGCAAACCAATGTCCCTCTCCCATTTTCAACACCCCTTGGATGTCGTTCATCATCCCCAATTTGAGCCAGAGGTGAAAAGATCTATCCTGGCATCGTGGGCATCTGACGCCCATGCCGTTGAGGGCGAGCACGCGATGAGAAATCCACCCGATGTCAGGCACCCCTTCTCGGTCGATGCGCTGCGGGATCTCGATCGGACACCGCATTGAGCTATGGCCCACCCATTTCTGACATTCCTCCGCACGGAGCGCGATCGGCTGAACAGATATCTCATGGCGCTGACCGCTTCGTCATCTGCTGGGGAGGTGGAGATTGCGCGGCTGCGCAGGTTGACTTGCGCCGTCGCGCGGCTGCTGGATCAATGGGAAGCCGATCTCGTGCCACGAACAGAGGCGGCTTGAGCTCGGCTCCGAGCTGATGGGGCAAGCGGGGCGAGGCCAGAAGGCGCGCCCCGCTTGCTTAGCCGCCACCTTGAACCTCTCCGGAAAATCCGTATTATGCGGACAGGAGAAACGTCATGGCTCATTCTGTCAGTTCCGTTGAGGCATCCAAATCATTCGGCCGTATCAGCCGGCGAGCCTTGGAAAGCCCTCTTACTATTACTCATCACGGGCATGACAGCCTCGTCCTCATGTCGCATGCTGAATATATGCGGCTCAAGAGCCGCGACAGAGAAGTGCTCTCGCTGAGCGATTTCACCGAGGAGGATCGTGAAGCGATCGCAGCCGCACGTCCGGCAGCGGAGGCTGCCCATTTCGATGACGAGCTGCGGGATCATTGATGCCGCTTCCTACACCGGTTCCCGGCCTCGTAATTCGATATTCCTTTCTCTGGAGCCACGAAGCAAAAATCGGCCTTGAGGACGGCGGCAAGGATCGGCCGTGTGCCGTTCTGCTCACCACGATAACCAAGGATGGTCAGCAGATCGTCACAGTCCTGCCGGTGACCCACACGCCGCCCGCCGATGAGCGGCTTGCGGTCGAGATCCCCACACGAACTAAGGTCCGCCTCGGCCTCGATGATGCTCGTTCCTGGATCATTCTGTCTGAAGCCAATCGCTTCCAGTGGCCCGGTCCCGACATTCGCCCTGTTCCAGGCGATGAGGATGGCAGCGTGGCTTACGGTCTGCTCCCTGCCAGCCTCTATGAAATTGTTCGCCGTAAATGGCTCGAAGCTTTCGACGCTCGCCGGGTTGGTCAGGTTAATCGCACATCATGACGTGAAGGTCGTTCTAGTCACGGCATGGCGCCAGAGTGACGTGAGCCGGACACGGAGAAATAGCGCGCAATTGCGCTTCGGATTGAGGTACGACTTCAATCTCCAGGGGGATGATGATGAGTAGCTTCCGTTTCTTGCACGCTGCCGATATTCACCTGGACAGCCCTCTTTATGGCCTCTCACGTTACGAGGGCCTCCCAGACGCTGAGATCCGCGGCGCGACGCGCGCTGCATTCGACAACCTCGTGCAGCACGCCATCGACGAGGCCGTGGATTTTGTTGTCATTTCTGGCGACCTCTTTGACGGCGATTGGAAGGACATGGGGACGGGCCTCTACTTCGCCAGAGCAATGGGGCGGCTGGATCAGGCTAGAATTCCCGTCTTCCTGCTTGCGGGCAACCATGACGCGGCGTCTGTTCTCACACGTAGCGTACCTTGGCCGCCCAACGTGCGGCTCTTTAGTACAAAAAAGCCTCAAACCCATCTGCTCCCAGACATTCGCGTTGCGATCAGCGGGCAGAGCTTCGCCACTTCCGCGGTCACGGACAATCTCGTGCAGGCCTATCCCGAAGCGGCTCCACATCACTTCAATATTGGCGTGCTGCACACCGCCCTGGCGGGCCGGCAGGGCCACGCCGCATATGCGCCCTGCAGCATCGATGACCTAAGATCGAAGCAATATGATTATTGGGCGCTGGGTCATGTGCATGAGCACGAAATCGTCTGCGAAGATCCATATGTCGTCTTCCCTGGCAACACCCAAGGGCGCTCCATCAGGGAAACAGGGGCAAAAGGCGCGGTCATCGTCACTGTCGAGGACCTACAGGTCACATCCATCGACCGGGTGGAGCTCGACGTGCTGCGATGGGTGAGGATAGAGGTCGACTGCACGGATCAGGCGGCGGGGGATGTGCCCAATCTTTTGCGGGCTGCCTTGACCGCGAACTGGCAACAAAACTCTGCGGGCCTGCCGATTGTGGCCCGTATTGTCCTGGTTGGGATGACGGATGACGCAGGGGCGATGCATGACCGCGCCGCCACGTTGCGCGAGGACGCTCGCGCAATAGCCAGCGGCATCTCGCCCGACCTGTTCATTGAAAAGGTGAGGGTCGAGGTGGGGACGCCCCAGAAAACCAGCGACCTCATGGTATCAGATGGCCTTGCCAATCTGATCCACCAGGCGCCCCAGGATCCGGTGCTCACGGCCATGCTGGCCGAGGACCTAACTCCATTCCTGCTCGCTGCGCAGACGTCTCTGGGTGCCGCTGAGGATCAGGATCTGAGGCGCTCTGCAAGCGAGGGCAACTGGTCCGCAGTGCTCAACACCGCTACCCTTGCGCTCCAATCGCGCTTGGCAAGGGGGCAATAAAATGCGCTTTGCCAACCTTTCCCTCGAGCGTTATGGGCATTTCGAGGATTGTCAGCTGACATTCCGGGCAGGCCCACCCGACCTTCACGTAATCTATGGGCCCAACGAAGCCGGCAAGACTACCTCTATGGCCGCGGTGTCGGACCTGTTGTTCGGCTTTCCCGCCCGCTCGCCCTATAATTTCATCTACGATTATTCCCTGCTCAGGGTCGGCGCCGTGCTCGAAGATGACGGGAAATCGCTGGCATTGCGGCGCAAGAAGGGCACAGGCGTGACCCTCCTAGATGCCGATGACCGTCCGCTTGATGAGGGTGCGCTGCTCGCGATGCTGCGCGGACAGACGCGCGAGACGTTCGGTCTCTCATTCAGCCTGAATCAGGAAGGTCTGCGCGAGGGCGGCCGCGCGATGGTGGAAGCGCGTAACGATCTCGGCCGTGCCCTTTTCGCAGCGGGTTCGGGACTAACTGGCGTTTCTGATGAGCTTTCCAAACTGGAATCTGAGGCAGACGCGATCTGGGGACCGCGCGCCTCCGCGCGTCGTTCCTTCACCCTGGCGCAACGGGATTTCGAGACTCATAGCCGCGCAGTTCGGGACCAGTCTCTGAAGCCCAAAGCCTGGCTCGATGCGAAAAGCGCCGTCGCCGCGAAGCAGGAGGATTTGACCAAAGCTCAGCGCGCCCGAGACGATGTGCTCGCGCAGCTCAGTCGCATCGAGCGCATCCGTCGGATCGCTCCGTCCATCCGCCTTCGCGCCGACCACCTCAACGCCCTGGAAGAACATGCGGCTACCATCGCCATCTCGCCCCACCGCGAGGCGGCAGCGGAACGGGCCATTGCAGACGCTGATGCTGCCGGGCGCGCAAAAGCGACGGCCGAGAAGCTCTTGGCGGAGGCAGTCGAGAAGATTGGTGTCTTAGACACTGACCCATTGATCTTGGCCGAAGCCGAGAGAATTGACGAACTCGTGACGGCGGCGGGTGCAGCGTCGAAGGCACGGAACGACCAAGTTCGATTAGAGGGCGAGCTGGCCACCGCAGCTGGCTTGGTGGAAAGGCTACGGGAGGAAACTGAAACCATTGGCAATCCTCCTACCAGGATCGCCAGCTCCAGGCTGCGTGAACTCGCGCTCCAGCATGTCGAGGATATGTCGGCACGGCGTCAAATTGACGAAAGCGAAGAGGATCTCGCTCTCCGCCGCGCGTCGGTGAAAGCCGAAGGAAAGGAGGCGGCCGGCGATCTTTCAGCCATCATTGCCGCGGTCGATGCGGCCCGTGCGCTTGGGGCGGATGCCGACCTGCGATGTGTATCGGCACAACGGGACGCCGAACTGGCTGCCTCTTCGCTCCAACAGGCGCTGGCCCGGTTGGCGCCATGGGCCGGCGACGCGCAAACACTGTTCGCACTTCCCAATATCACCCGGGCTGAAATCGAGGAGGCGCGCGTTGCGCTCGGCGACATCGCAACAGAAATTGCGCGAGAAATCGAGAACGCCACACGCGCGCGTCAAGAGGCAGCGAAACTGTCGCTTGAAATGGAGCAGCTGTCTTCAGGCACGGCCATTTCCGCGGAGGAAATTGCTGCCTCGCGAGCCGCGCGCAACGAACAATGGCAGCCGCTGCGCGCGCACATATTGGCGGCAGCACCACTCCCGTCGCCCGAGCATTCAGTCATGGCGTTCGAGGCGACAATCACTGAAGCAGACGAGAGGAGTGACCTTCGATTCGCCGCGGCGGACGAATCCAGTCGCCTCGCCGACATGGCGCAGCGGCGCGCCAAGCTCCATCTCGAAGCCGACCAAGGTGATGCGCGATCGCTCGCCGCGGCCAAGCGCGCAGAAATGATCAGCACTGCCTGGCAGCAGAAGCTCATCAGTTCAGGCTACCCAGCGATGGACCCGGCTCGTTTCCTGGGCTGGCTCGCCGACCGGGACAAGGTGGAGGCGGCGGCCCAACACGCCACTTTGACCACTGATGCCGCCAAAGACATAATCGCTCGACGCGGTGCAGCGCGTGCCGAGTTGGTGAAGTGTCTGGGTACCAGAGAAGGGATGACAGTGGGCGCCGAGCTCGCGCCCGTCCTGGCAGTCGCTGAGCAGATCCGGAGTGAGGGCGAAAAAGCGGCGCAGCGCAAGCAGCTCGAAAAGGCCGCTGCGATGCAAATTGAGCGAGATGCTGAGGCGCTGGGGCGCCGTCGAAAGCGATTGGAGGACGCGGCCGCGACGCGAGCGGAGCAGTGGAACCTGCTTTTGACTGAAGCCGGGCTAAAGCTGGAGATTGCCGGTGCCACCGCGACGCTCGACGCCCTTGACGAACTCCGAGCGGCCATCGCCAGGCAATCTGAGCTGCAGGCTCGCATCGAGGGGGCGGCGCAGGAAGCCCGCGATTTTGAGAAGGAGGTGACGGCTGTAGCGGACGCGCTCGGCATTGCGCCCACGATTGATGTTGCCGACCGCCTCAACCTCATATGCGCCCGCCTAACGTCGGCGCGAGCGGCTGGGAACGTCGCGGAGGCGCTGAAGGAAACGATCGCCAGCAGAACGGCGGAGATATCAGCCGAGACTGCAAAGATCGATGTCGCGATGGAGGCGCTGCTCCCGCTCATGAAGGAGACCGCCTCGACCGCTCTTGGTGAGCTGAGCGGCGCTATTGAACGCTCGCGGCGTGCGCGCGCCTTACGCGATGCAGTAACGGAACTGGAACTGACCATAACGGCCGCTGGAGATGGCAAGTCGTTGGCGGAGCTCCTTGATGCAGTGGGCGAGGTCGATATCGACAGCCTCGCGGCAAAAACACAAACGACGACAGCCGAACTAGCGGAGCGCAACGAAGAGGTAGCCGCCGCCGCCGCCGCGCACGGTGATGCCAGGCGGGTGTTCGCAAGCCTGGAGACCGACGCGGATCCCGCGGCAGATGCCGCGTCCAACGCCGAGCAGGCGCGGGCGGAACTTGGTGTCCTATCCGATCAGTTTATTCTCAAACGGGCGCAAGCGGTCACCCTGCGCTGGGCGATAGAGAAGTATCGGGAGCGCCACCAAGACCCAATGCTGCTGCGTGCCGGCGAGATATTCTCGACTCTGACGACCGGACGCTATGCGGCGCTGCGGATCGACGCCGACGGTGCAACGCCGAGGCTATTGGGACTGCGCGACGATGGACGCACTGTTGTCGAGATCGGGGCCATGAGTGAGGGGACTGCAGACCAATTGTTCCTCGCCTTGCGGCTCGCCGCCGTGGAGCAGTCCGTCGTCGCTGGCGTGCGGCTGCCATTCCTTGCCGACGATCTATTTGTCAACTTCGATGATCGGCGGTCAGAAGCAGGATTTCAGGTGCTGGCAGAGCTAGCTCGCTCCACCCAAGTGCTGTTCTTCACTCATCATCCCCATCTCGCCGCTATCGCGCGCAGCGTGGTGGGGGAGGCTATCCATTCAGAATGTTCATTGACGTAGCGCTTCTGCCCACGCTGCGATTTCGTCCCATTCTTGCCGTACAGGCGGCAAACTTCGACGCCTAGGTGCGGACCGTCCGCTATTCCGTTAGCTTCCGACCAGGGTAGGACGTTTACATCAGCTCCGGTGAGCGCCCGATCTTGGCGAAAGCTGCCGATCAAACTGAAGTGCGCAAGCCATAACCCAAACCGAGGCGCCTATGCGGATCTACACCTGCCGACGCTCGCGTATGTCATGGATGGGGTCGCTGGCTATTTCTCTGGCACTGACGAATTGCAGGGTGCTGCACCCTGACAGCCCAATTCCTTCGTGAAGATCTCCGCCTCACCTCTTTGAACGGGTAAGATGCTGGCACAATCATGAAGTTGCAGCTAATTGGCCCAGTCGGCCCGAAGCTGCGATTTTGGTCATCTTGGAGAACACGTCGGGAACGGGCTGG
>CXWL01101903.1_pt1 | contig 24957 bp, 23 predicted proteins | sample 590931 | NCBI WGS metagenome assembly CXWL01 (sample SAMEA3498368, study PRJEB10139) | groundwater metagenome | biome: water well; material: biofilm material | place: Germany | collected 2015-04-27
CCTAAATACACCGCGCTGACAAGACCGTTGCATCTGCTTTACGCGCCAGCCCGGCAGATGACGCCTAAGCTGCGCATATTCATTGAGTTCGCGGTCGCAACGTTTGGCACCTCCAAGACGAACGGCTAGGCCTCCAGCGCGGCCACCAGAAAATCAACGAAGGTACGCACCTTAGCCGATAGGTGTTTGCGGCTGGGGTAGACCGCATAGACGCCAAGTTCCGCCGACTGCCAATCCGGTAGAACCCGCACCAGCCTGCCTGCTTCGATGTCATCGCCAACGATGAAGTGAGGCTGGAACAGGATGCCGGCGCCGCTAAGCGCCGCAAGCCGAATGATGTCGCCGTTGTCCGCCCTGATCGGGCCGAGGATGGGGACGATGACCGGGCCGTCGGGGCTCTCGAGCCGCCAATCCGCGCCGGTACCGGTCAGCGTGTACCCGAGGCAGGCGTGCCCGGCCAGGTCCGCTGGCGTTTGTGGCACGCCGTGCCGGGCCAGATAAGCTGGAGCAGCGCAGACAATGCTACGCACGCCACCGATTTTTCGGGCAATGAGGTCCGACTGCGGCATCGCGCCGATGCGGATCGCCAGGTCGAAGCCGTCTTCGATCAGGTCGACCTTGCGATCGCTGAGTGAAATATCCAGCTGTACTTGGGGATAGGCCTGCGTGTAGTCGCCGATGATGGCTGCCAGCCGGTGCTGCCCATACGAAAGTGGGATCGTCACTCTGAGTACACCTTGCGGTCTGCGCGTCATCTGGCCGGCGATCTGTTCCGCCTCCTCGACATCGCCCATGATCTGGGTGCTGCGCTCATAGAACTCGCGGCCGGTTTCGGTCAGGCTTAGCCGGCGGGTCGTACGGTTCATCAATCGCGTGCCCAGATGCTCCTCCAGCTTCTGTATCTGCTTGGACACCATTGCCCTGGAAATATCCAGCTTGTTGGCCGCCGCCGCGAAGCTGCCGCCGTCGACCACCGCCACATACATTCTCATAGAAGCAAACAGATCCATAACGGCCATTGTCAATTAGATGGAAATAGTTTAGTCACTATACGTATCTTTATCAACCGTTTAAAGCCATATACCATGGATGCCTCTTCATACGAGGTGCACCATGTCTCCACTACCGACCATCTTCGTTTCACACGGATCACCCATGCTGGCGCTGCAGGATAGTCCTGCACGACGTTTCCTGCAGGGTTTGGGAATGAGCTTGCCACGCCCTAAGGCGATCGTTGTAATCTCCGCACACTGGGAGACAACTGCCGGCCCGACGGTATCGCTGGCTGCGCAGCCGGAAACGATCCATGATTTTGGCGGCTTTCCGCAGGCTCTGTTCAATATGAGTTATCAGGCCCCTGGCGCACCGGAATTAGCAGAGCACGCAGCCACGCTGTTCGAAGCCGCAGGTATTCCGGTCGGACGCAGCGCGCAACGCGGCCTTGACCACGGTGCGTGGGTACCGCTGAGCTTGATGTATCCGGACGCCGATTTGCCTGTGATGCAGATCTCGCTGGTGCGTGGCGCCGGTCCGGCGTTGCACGAGAAGCTGGGTCAGGCGCTTGGGCAGTTGCGTCATCAAGGTGTCCTGGTGATTGGCTCAGGATCGCTGACTCATAACCTGTATGAGTTCCGTGGCCAGCCGGTCGATGCACCTGCGCCCCACTGGGTCAGCGAATTCGAAAGCTGGATGCGAGAGCGGCTGGAGACCAATGACAGTGCGGCCTTGCTGGATTATCGCAACCGCGCGCCATCGGCCAAACAGAATCATCCGAGCGAGGAGCATCTTTTGCCGCTGTTTGTGGCGATGGGCGCGGCCGGCGCTGGGGCGAAGGCGCAGCTGCTGCATTCGAGTATCGAACACGGTGTGCTAGCCATGGATGCGTACGCATTCAACTAACGAAGGGACTGAAAATGACTGACAAACTGAACGAGACATTGGTCGAATCCGTTTCCGGATTAAGCTACCGCATGCAAGCTGCCCGCAGCGGACCGGGCAAGGCACCGTGCCTGATTCTGCTGCACGGCGTGGGCGCCAACGAAGTGGGTTTTATCGAACTGGCGCGACACATGGATCCACGCCTGGTGGTGGTGCTGGCGCGTGGCCCTCTGGAATTTGGGCCTATGCAGTTCGGCTGGTTCCAAGTGAGCTTCACGCAAGCCGGTCCGGCGATCAACGCGGCGCAGGCCGATCTGGCCCGCCAAAAGCTGCTGAGATTTATTGAGCAACTACCGCACGCGCATGACATCGATCCCGACCGTATCTGGATCGCCGGTTTCAGCCAAGGCGGCATCATGAGCGCCAGCGTCGGGCTCACTGCGCCGGAAAAGGTGGCCGGTTTCGGGATCCTGAGCGGGCGCATCTTGCCGGAAGTGTTGCCTGCCGTGCAGCCGGGATCGTCGTTGGGCAAGGTTCGCGCATTTGTTAGTCACGGCGTGCAGGATCAGAAACTTGGCATTCACTTTGCCCGGAATGCGAAGGAAGTCCTCAATGGCTTTGGCGTGCCTTTGCAGTATCACGAGTACGAGGCCGGCCATAGTCTGGACATGGCGATGGTAGGCGATTTCAAACAATGGCTGGATGGTCAACTCGACCAGTCCGATGCGCCACATATTTAATTTCAAAGGAAGAACAATCATGCAGACCAATACGACAACTCACATCAATACCGACGACGCTGGCAAGCTTGTTTTGCGCGCAGCGCTGGCAATCATTTTATTGTTCCATGGCGTGGCCAAGCTCACCGGCGGCATCGGCTTCGTTGGCGACATGCTGGCAAAAGCCGGCGCGCCAGCGGCGTTGGGCTATCTGGTATATGTAGGCGAGGTGATAGCGCCACTCATGATCTTGGCTGGAATCCTTTCCCGTCCTGCCGCTTTGGTGGTGGCCATCAACATGATCGTGGCAGTTTTGCTGGTACATACCAGCCAGTTCTTCACGCTCAATGAAACCGGTGGATGGGCGCTGGAGTTGCAGGGCATGTTCTTGATCGCTTCGGTTGCTGTTGCNNATGGCGAAATGCCTGATCTGCCGTCCGCGAAACGGTCGAAAATGAGCCGCCGTAACCATTGATTCGCCGGTTCCTTATTAAATCGCGCATGCCAAAAGATGTTGATGTTTACTTCCGGCAGCGATAGCGGATGCGTCGCATACCGCAGCCCAAAAGGCTTCACGCAGGCCATTGCATACCGGTATCGCTGAGCCAGCGCAGTGGTTCGAGGCCATTGAGTTTGGCACTGGCAAGCAGGCTTTGTATTGCGGCAGCGCGGCGGCCAGCGAGTGGAATCTGGTCTCTTTTTTGCGCGATTTTCATAGAGGAATTCGATTCCGGGCATCGCACCAAGATTTGGTAAGAAAACAAAAGACTTGCACGCTTCGGCTTGTAGGTCTTTTTTGTTTTCTGATCTGTTCGCGGGTCGATTAATCGCGGCATCGCCCGGCGAACCGTTCTTCCTATGCGTCACCCAACGGTCTCGACTTCCACCTCCGGCGCGGGTTGGACGCGCATCGGCGCGGCCTTGAATCGCTGTTCGGCTTGCCACAGATCATAGCCGCATTGCTCTGCAAGCCAAAGGCGGGCTTCGCCGCCACGCTCCACTCCGAGCCACGCCTCGATACGCAAGGCCATCTCCGGCGAAATAGCTGCGCGGCCATTGAGCACCCGAGAGAGCGTTACCCGGTTCACGTCCAGTTGTTGCGCGGCCTCGGTTACGGACAATCCCAACGCAGGTAACACATCATCGCGGAGAGTCAGGCCGGGGTGGGGCGGGTTGAACATGCGTGCCATGGTTAGCTCCCTTCTCTCCAGGAACCTTAAGGTTGCGGCGATTCTTTAGAACCTGCCGTTATATCGAAGGTTCCTGGTTGATGGGCGGTTTGCCGGAAACTGGAGTCTTAAGGGTAATCTTGATAATCAACCAAAACGGCATCCATGCCGTCAAATTTGAACGTCATGCGCCAATTGTCGCGGACCCTTACCGAAAAATGCCCTTTAAGCTCACGCCCCTTTAGGGGATGCAGTTTCCAGCCCGGCAGGTTCATGCCTTGGATGCTGGCGCTCTCATTCAGGCGGCGCAACATGGCACCGAGTCGCTGGGCATGGGCAGCTTGAATGCCGGCCATGCTCCCCATCTCGAAAAAGGCTTTCAAACCCTTGTGCTGAAACGCCCTTATCATGGTTCATTGTAGTGTGTAACGCCTCGCGCCACAATGTCGAGTCTTGCTGTATGGCCGAAGTGGCGCGCAAGCCACTGCCCTTGGTCCCTCTTCCGTAAAACGGCGGCTGAGCCGTTTGCAGCAGCGATAGGTCATACAGACACTCAACGTTACAATGTTTGTCGCGCGAAAATAGAGAGAAAAACGGTGACTAAAGAAAAATCTGCCAATACCGGTGTTGCAGCGCTAACTATGGGAGCAATTGGTGTCGTCTACGGCGACATTGGCACCAGCCCTCTGTACACGATGAAAGAGGTGTTCGCCCCGGCACACGGCATCGCAGTGTCACCGGCCAACGTCGTCGGTGTTGTATCGCTGATTCTCTGGTGTCTCATCGTTGTCATCTCGCTCAAGTACGTGACTCTGATACTGAGGGCTGACAACAGAGGCGAAGGGGGAATCATGGCGCTAACAGCCTTGGCGCTCAAATCCGTCACTCCCACCTCGCGTTTCTATTACCCGGTGATGCTGTTGGGCATGGTCGGCGCCGGCTTGTTCTTTGGGGACGGCGTCATTACTCCAGCGATCACCGTGCTGTCATCAATTGAAGGCATCGAAGTAGCAACGCCGACGTTCAAGCCGTACGTCATTCCCTTGACACTTATCGTTCTCGCAGCCTTGTATCTGGTGCAGCATCGCGGCACCGGCGGCATAGGAAAATGGTTCGGTCCCATTGTGCTCGTATGGTTTGTCAGCCTGGCGGGGATGGGGATTGTCAATATCGCGGGGAATACGGCGATCCTGTCGGCGTTCAACCCTTTACACGCTTTTGACTTCTTACATCAGAACGGATGGTTCGCGTTTTTAGCTCTTGGTGCAGTCGTCCTCGCGCTGACGGGTGCAGAAGCGCTATACGCCGACATGGGGCATTTCGGGAAAAAGCCAGTCAGACTCGCCTGGTTCTCAATCGTATTTCCCGCACTTGCGCTTAACTATCTGGGGCAAGGGGCAATGTTGTTGTCCAATCCCGGCGCGGCGGCGAACCCGTTTTTCAATCAGCTCGGCGCCTGGAGCATATACCCCCTGGTCGCGCTTTCGACAATAGCCGCTGTCATCGCTTCCCAAGCGACTATTTCGGGTGCGTTTTCGGTGGCTCAACAAGCCATTTCTCTTGGTTTCCTTCCCCGCATGCAAATCATGCAGACGTCGAACCAGGAAAAGGGTCAGATATACATTCCCCTGGTCAACTGGCTCCAGTTCATTGCCGTTGTGTTTGCCGTGATGGCGTTCGGCTCATCGACAAATCTGGCATCAGCCTACGGTATCGCGGCTACGGCCACGATGCTGACCACCACGTTGCTGACATTCTTCGTCATCAGGTACGGTTGGAAGTACTCCCGAATTATCGCCGTTGGTGCAACCGGCTTCTTCCTCATCTTCGACGTGACGCTGTTCTCGTCTACCAGCCTCAAGATTGTCAGTGGCGGGTGGTTTACCCTGGCGATCAGCGCCGTGATGGTCACGATCATGCTCACCTGGCGTAAGGGCCGGGAACTGGTCTTCGAAAACCTGAAGGCGCATCTCATCCCTATCTCCGACTTCCTGATTGGGCTATTCGCGAGCCCACCCCACCGTGTCGCCGGCACCGCTGTGTTCTTCCGCAGTGAGGGTGACGGGGTGCCGCACGCGATGCTGCACAACCTATTGCATAACAAAGTGCTTCATGAACGCGTCATATTCTTGACGGTACACTCGTTGGATATCCCGGCCGTACCATCAGGCGAACGTGTGACGATCGAACCGTTAGGTCATGAATGTTTTCAGGTTAATCTGTTCTACGGGTTCATAGATACCCGGAATGTACCAGCTGACCTGGCGCGTTGCGCGGAGTTCGGCCTGGAGTTGGATCCAATGTCGACGTCCTACTTCATTGCACGGCAAACTGTCATCGCGACGCCTGGTGCAGGGATGGCGATGTGGCGCGAAAGCTTATACGCGTCGATGGCTCGAAACGCGCGCGATGCCGCGGACTACTTCAAATTACCAACTAACCGGGTTATTGAGCTCGGTACGCAAGTAGAGATTTGACGTATTCAGTGAGCGGCAATCGCCGGATGTCGAGACACTTAACGCATGGCGGACCGCTGGCCGAGCCGCATGCTCATCGTCGTGTTCGAGAAGGAGTTTCCGTCGATCCTGAACATGTCGGTGATCTCCCCGGCGGCGACGAACCCCGCGCGCCGGTACAGGGCCAGCGCCGCGTGATTCTCGCCGATCGCCTGCAGGTCGATCCACTCGAGGATCGCAATCTCCGTCGCCCATTGTCGCGCATGCACGGGTCGATAGAGTGCGGTCCTTCGATTTCCAAGTGATCTCCTGAATGATCCCAACCGTCNNAAAGCCGAAAGGCGGCGTCATTCACGCGGCATGCATATGAAATTTCCACCAGGAATCGCGAAGTTGCCACCATTTTCGGCTCTGTTAGACACCGCACAGTCCCAGCGTTGCAATTCCTATATTTTTTGGGTTCGGCGCAAAGAAGCTGTTTTGCGACCGGCTACGTACGCACAGCGCGTACGGTCAGGACGGCGAAACGCGGGTGAACTCTTGCGGCGTATTCGGGTCACCGTGAAAGTCGTTGATCCGGTCCACGGCAGCGAGGGCTCGCTTGATGTAGCGCAGGCTGGCCTCGTACCTTCGTTTGTATTGGGGCGAAATCGGGGAAGAATGAATGTAGTGAGGGTCGCAGATCGCTTCACTCCGTGCAGCTTAAAAATTTTACAAGGAATACATCATGGATCATCAACAATCGAACGACGGAAACGCACGCGACGCTGGCCGCGAAGGCGCAGGCAGCAGCATGGGCAAGGAAATGAACCAAGACATGGGCAACCGTGGCCTCGGCGGCGCCGGCAGCGGCAGCAGTGTGATCGACAAGGCCAAGGAAATGGCGAAGGACCTGTCCAGGGACCTGCCAACCAGCAGCGACATGCACAAGTCCATCGACAAGGTAGCTGAAGCTGCCCAGCCAGTGGTCGATCGCCTTGCCAGCTCGGCCCACGCCGGCGTGGACAAGGTTTCCGGTGCATTGTCCGGCGCCACCCGCAGCATGGACGAGAAGTCCCGTCAGCTGACCGACGCCGCGCAAAAATTTGCCGACACCGGTCGCCAGTACGTTCGCAGCAGCCCTGCAACGTCGGTGCTGGTCGCACTCGGCGCAGGTTACATCCTGTCCAAAATTCTGGGCAGCCGCCGCTAATCAGCCGTCGGTTTACCTGGTGACATTTCCGGTCGGCTAAGCCCGACCGGAAGCGCTTGCGCGCTCATAAAAATCAACAGGAGAACGGGAGGCACAGCGAAACCATGCCGAAAGCACTCGCCGCCGTCAAGGAGGCGCTGGCACTGGTGGTCAGCGGGTTCAATCGACTGGCAAGTCGTGTTAACCGCGTGGCCCAGCGCGCGGGGCCACGACTGTTTCAGCGTACGCTTTGCAGCACGAAGGTCGGCTGGCGGCAAGTGTTGGCCGAACGCTTGATTTCGCTTGCGCCGCAGCTGGTCGAGCCGCCGCGCTTGTCATAGCACACGTGGATTTCGCGCAGGAACCTGCCGCCGCCGCTGCAAAAGGGCAGCACCGCATTTTCGGCCATGCGCGGATTGGCGGCCCGGAACGCCTGCACGAACTCGCCGTAGCTGGTGCGCACCGGCTCCGCCGGGCGCTGGTAGGGCGCCGGGATGGCCAGCTGCTTGTGCAATTTTCCGGTCAACTCGAAATACGCGGCCGGATTCAATCCCGAGCACGTGCCGTGCTTGGTCCACTCGTGGTTGACCATCTTCGGCGACGGGAACAGCGCGGCGTATTTTTCCCGGTCCTGCGCGAACAGCCGCTCGTTCGAACATTCCTGCGGATATCCTCGTTCATATTGCGGCCACAGCCCGTGCATCACGAACCCGGCCTGGCGCCCGCGCGCGCACTGATGCGGATCGTCGTGCGTGGCGCAGAACGCGGGCGACCAGCTGAGCGCCACCGCGTAGTAATCGAAGCGCCCCGGCTCGCCCGCGTTGCGCCCTTGACGATAGTCCTGGGCGTTGGCGCCGACGGCGGCGCACATCAACGCTCCCAGCAACAGTTTTCTTGACAGCGACATGCGGTATTCCTTGGTAGAAAAATGGGGGGGGCTGCCCCGGTTTTGGGGAAACTTTACGTTTGGAAAGGTTCTTTGCGTTACATTTTATAACGAGATCCAGTCGTCCTCATCTGGCAGGCGGGCGTTAATAGGGAACATCCAGGCGATATCGCACAGCGTACGCTGACGTACAGAAATTTTTCCTCCGCGGGCGCAGGATAGACCGATTGCCGCCAACCAGCCGCAAGCCCGTGCCGAACGCCCCCCAACTATAAAGCGAGGCAATATGAACCTGCATCTTCCCTTCAAGCGCATCGCCGCCGCCGGCCTTGGCGCCGCCCTCCTGTCCGCTTGCGGAGTCGCGCTGGCCGATCCGCCGTCCCGCATCGCGCGGCTGGCCTACGTCAGCGGGCCGGTCAGCCTGGCGCCGGCCGGCGAGAGCAACTGGGTCTACGCGAACATGAACCGGCCCCTGATCCCGGGCGACCGGCTGTGGGCCGATCCGGGCGCGCGCAACGAACTGCAGGTCGGCGGCGCCGCGCTGCGCATGGGCGGCAACACGATGGTGACCCTGCTGAACCTGGGCGAACGCATCACCCAGCTGCAGTTGTCGCAGGGGCGCCTGAACGTGCGGGTGCGCCAGCTGCGTCCCAACGAAATGATCGAGATCGACACGCCCAACCTGGCGCTGACGATTCGCAAGCCCGGCGACTATCGGATCGAAGTCGACCCGGCCGGCGACGCCACCATGGTGGCGGTGCGGCGTGGACAGGTACAGGTGTACGGCGATGGTAACGCCTACCGCCTCGACAGCGGCGAGGCGTTCCGGTTCGCCGGCACCGACCTGCGCGACGTGCGCTACGCGCGGCCCGCCCTCGACGATGAATTCGACCGCTGGTCGGCGTCGCGCGACCGCCGCATCGAGCAGTCGCGCGCCACGCGCTACGTGTCGCGCGACCTGATCGGCTACGAAGACCTGGACGGACAGGGCACCTGGCGCAGCGTGCCGAGTTACGGCAACGTCTGGATGCCTTCCAATGTCGGGCGCGACTGGGCGCCGTACCGGGACGGCCACTGGTCGTACGTGCAGCCGTGGGGTTGGACCTGGGTCGACGACGCGCCGTGGGGCTTCGCGGTGTCGCACTATGGCCGCTGGACGCACCTGCCGGAAGGCTGGGGCTGGGTGCCGGGACCGCGCGCGGCCCGCCCCGTCTACGCGCCCGCGCTGGTGGCGTTCGTCAGCATCGGCTCGGGCGCCTATGCGCAGCGCGAACGGCCGGTGGCCTGGTTTCCGCTGGCGCCGCGCGAGGCCTATCGGCCGTCGTACCGCGCCAGTCCGACCTATATCACCAACATCAACATCACCAATACCACGCTGAGCCGGAGCCAGATCCCGCGCGACGGCAGCCGTGTCGCCTACGCCAACCGCCAGGTGCGCGGTGCGGTGACCGCGATCCCGGCGACTGCGTTCGTGCAGGCGCAGCCGGTGTCGAAGGCGACGCTGGCGCTGCCGGCAGCGGCGCTTGCCGGCGCGGCCATCGCCCATGCCGCACCGGTAGCGCCCGAGCGCGGCGGCATGCGCGGACGCGGCGCCGGCAGCCACCAGCCGCCGCAGGCGGTAATGGCAAGGCGGGTGCTGGCGAAGACCGCTCCGGCGCCGGAATTCAGGAACGCCGCGCGCACCCTGGCGCCGGAGCGGCAGGACGGCGGGCGGCAGTTGCGCCAGGTGCCTTCGCAGCCGATGCAGGCTGCGCCGCCGGCACCGCCACGCGAGCAGGGCGCACGCTTCTCGGAACGAGACGAAGCGCGCATGAATCGCGATGCGCGCCGCGACGACCGGGCGCCGAGGCAGGCTGTCGCGCCGCCACGGGCAGCGCCGGCTCCGAGCCCGGCGCCGCAAGCGGAGCGCGGCCGCAATCAAGAACGTGACGAAGCGCGCATGAATCGCGGTTCGCGCCGCGACGAGCGGGCGCCAGGTCAGGCCGTGGCGCCGCAGCAGGCGAATCCACCGGCGGCGCCGGCTCCGACCCCGGCGCCGCAAGCGGAGCGGGGACGCTCCGAGCGTGAAGAAGCGCGCATGAATCGCGGTTCGCGTCGCGATGAGCGGGCTCCGGGACCGACCGTCGCGCCGCCGCAGGCGACTCCACCGGCGGCTCCGACCCCGGCGCCGCAAGCGGACCGGGGACGCCCGGAACGTGACGAAGCGCGCATGAATCGCGCTTCGCGCCGCGATGAGCGGGCTCCCGGGCAGGCTGTTGCGCCGCCGCCGGCCATGCCGCAGCCACCTGCCCGGCCGCAGCCCCAGGCTGCTCCGCCGCCGCAGGCCGCGCCGGAAGCGCGCGGCTCACGCCGCGACGAGATGCGCCAGGCGCGCGAGAATCGTGACGCCGCGCCACGGCCGATGCCGCAGCAGGCAGCGCCGCCGCCCGCCGCTGCGCCACGCCCGCCCGAACCGCCAAAGCCGGAGCAGGCACGCGGCGGCCGTCCGGAGCGCCAGGATGGCGAACGAGGGAGCGGCAAGGACGGAAAGCGCGACGACCAACGCCGTCGCGACGAGAACGAGCAGAAATGAGGCGGGGCCAAGGCCCGCGGGCGGCGTCAGCGTTGCTGGCGCCGCCCGCGCTGAAACTGGATGCTACTTCATCAGGTCCGCCATCGCCGCCTGCTTCGGCGCGACCGGCTTGTGCCGGCGCATCCGATGCATCGCGCGGCGCAGCAGGTGCTCGAGGTCGTCGATGTAGGTGAACACGGCCGGCACCACCAGCAGGCTTAGAAGCGTCGACGTGATCAGGCCGCCGATCACCGCAATCGCCATCGGCGAGCGGAAGCTCGGATCGGCGCCCCAGCCCAGCGCCAGCGGCATCATGCCGGCGCCCATCGCGATGGTGGTCATGATGATCGGCCGGCTGCGCTTGTGGCAGGCGTCGACCAGCGCGTCGAACCGGTTCATGCCTTGCTGGCGCGCCAGGATCGCATAGTCGACCAGCAGGATCGAGTTCTTGGTCACTATCCCCATCAGCATGATCAGGCCGATCATCGACGGCATCGACAGCGCGCGCCCGGTCAGCAGCAGCGCCACGAAGGCGCCGCCGATCGACAGCGGCAGCGCGGCCAGGATCGTCACCGGCTGCATGAAGTCCTTGAACAGCAACACCAGCACGCCGTAAATGCACAGCACGCCGATCAGCATCGCCACGCCGAAGCTGGCGAACAGCGCCGCCATCTCCTGGGCGTCGCCCAGCTCGGCGATCTTCACCGATGCCGGCAGGTTGGCCATCGATGGCAGCGCGCGCGCTTCCTCATTGACTTCCCCGAGCGAGCGGCCGGACAGCTCGACATCGAGGGTGACGTTGCGGCTGCGGTTGAGCCGGTCGATCTGGGCCGGGCCGCTTTCCATCGTGATCTCGGCCACGTTGGCCAGCATCACCGGGCCGTTCTTGCCCGGTACCGTCAGGCGGCCGATGGCCGACAGGTCGGCGCGCACCGCGTCGGGCAGCTTGACCCGGATCGGCACCTGGCGCTCTGACAGGTTGAGCTTGGTGAGCGCGGTGTCGTAGTCGCCGGCGGTGGCGACCCGCACGGTTTCGCCGATCGCCGATGCGGTCACGCCAAGGTCGGCGGCCTTGGCGAAATCGGGCCGCACGATGATTTCAGGACGCACCAGCGAGGCGCTCGAGCTGACGTTGCCGATCCCCTTCAGGGTGCGCAGTTCGCGCTCCACCTTCTGCGCCGCCGCGTTCAGCGCGACCGGGTCTTCGCTGCGCAGCACCAGCTGCATCTTGACGCCGGTATCGGCCGGGCCGACGTTGAAGCGCGCCCCCGGGATCTGGTCGAGTTTGGCGCGGATCTGGCGTTCGAGCGCGTCCATCGACTCATCGCGCTCGGTGCGGTGCACCGTGGTCAGGGTCAGCACCGCGCGCCGCGCTTCGGCCGCCGCGCCAGGGGCGAACGCATCGCCGCTGGAACCGCCGCCGATCGAGCTGAATACGCCGGTGATTCCCTTGACCTGCATCGCCGCCAGGCGCGCCTGTTCGGCCACCGCCCGGGTTTCCGCCAGCGTGGAGCCGGGCGGCAGTTCGAGGTTGATCATGGTCTGGCTGCGGTCGGCCGGCGGCACGAAGCCGGTCGGCAGCAGCGGCACCAGCGCGATCGAGCCGATGAAAAACAGGCCCGAGGCGATCGCCGTGACCAGCCGGTGGTTCAGGCTCCACTTCATGGCGCTCATGTACTTGCGCATCACCCAGCCGTCCTTCTCCTCGCGGTGCGCGGTCGGCTTCATGATGTAGGCCGCCATCATCGGCGTGAGCAGGCGCGCGACCACCAGCGAGGCGAGGATCGCCAGCACCGCGGTCCAGCCGAACTGCTTGAAGAACAGGCCCGGAATGCCGCCCATGAAGGCGGTCGGCAGAAACACCGCCACCAGTGCGAAGGTCGTGGCGATCACCGCCATGCCGATTTCGTCGGCCGCTTCGAGTGCTGCCTGCATCGGCGTCTTGCCCATCTTCAGGTGGCGCGAGATGTTCTCGATCTCGACGATCGCGTCATCGACCAGCACGCCGACCACCAGCGCGAGCGAGAGCAGGGTGACGGTGTTGAGCGTGTAGCCGAACAGGTATTGGCCGAGGAAGGCGGGAATCACCGACAGCGGCAGAGCGGCCGCCGCCACCAGCGTGGCGCGCCAGTCGCGCAGGAACCAGAACACCACCAGCACCGCCAGCAGCGCGCCTTCGTACAGCAGCTCCATCGAGCCGTCGAAGTTTTCCTCCACCGGCCTGGCATTGTCGATCACTTCCTTGAGTACCACGTTGGCGTGTTCCTTCTGCAGCTGCGCCAGCGCTTCGCGCGCGCCGCGCGCCACTTCGACTTCGCTGGCGCCCTTGGTGCGGAATATCTCGAAGCCGACTACCCGCTTGCCATCCTGCTCGGCGAGCGCGCGCGGCTCGGCCACCGTGTCGGTGACCTTGGCGACCTGGTCGAGGCGCACGCGGCGCCCGTCGGCCAGCGGAATATCCAGCGCCGCCAGTTCGGCCGCGCTCTTGACGGTGGCGATGGTGCGCACCGACTGCTCGGCGCCGCTGACATCGCCGCGGCCGCCCGGCGCTTCGCGCTGGACGCTGCGCAGCTGGCGCGAGACCTCGACCGCGGCCACTTGCAGCGCCGCCATGCGCGCGTCGTCGAGTTCGACCCGCACCTCTCGGTTCACGCCGCCGACCCGCTTGACCGCGCCCACGCCGGGAACGCTGAGCAAGCGCTTGGACACCGAGTTATCGACGAACCAGCTCACTTCCTGCTCGTCGAGCCGGGCGTCGCCGCGGGTTTCCGCGGCCATCGCGACAAAGGCCATCACGACCCGGCCCGCAGTGGTCGCCTTGGTGACGGTCGGGTCGCGCATTTCGGCCGGCAGGTCGGCCTTGACCCGCGCCACCGCGTCGCGCACGTCGTTGACCCCTTCCGCGATGTTTTTCTCGAGGATGAATTCGACCGTGATGGTCGCCACCCCGTCGAGCACCTTGGAATAGATGTTTTTCACGCCCTGCAAAGTGGCGACCGAATCCTCGATCTTGCGCGCCACTTCGGTTTCGAGCTGGGCCGGCGCGGCGCCGTCGAGCGCTGCCGTCACGACCACGATCGGCAATTCGATATCGGGGAAATCCTGGACCTTGTTGGCCTTGTAAGCGAGCAGTCCGGCCAGCGACAGCAGGATGAACAGCATGATCGCCGGGACCGGGTTCTTGATCGAGAGTGCGGAAAAATTCATGGCGAATTCCTTATTTGACCGCAACCGCGGCCGGCGCCGCGGCAGCCGCCACGTTGCGCACCAGGTCGCCGTCGTTGAGGAAGCCGGCGCCGCTGACCACCACCAGCGCGTCCGGCTTGAGGCCGCCCGTCACTTCGATGCGGTCGGCCAGCCGGCGCCCGGTCTGCACCTTGAGCTGGCTGACGCGCTGGTCTGCGTTCAGGCGGAACACGTAGCTGAAGCCGTCGCGCACCACCACCGCCTGCTGCGGCACCGTCATCGCGTCCGATGTGCCCAGTTCGAACTGGCCGCTGGCGAACATGCCGGCCTTGAACGGCGCGTTCGGACCCATCGTGGCCGGCAGGTCGACATACACCAGCGCGGAGCGGGTTTTCGGGTCGATGGTGGGCGCGATCATGCGCACCCGGCCAGTCAGCTCGGAGCCGTTGGCGGCCTTCACCAGCGCCGTGACGCCCGGCTTGATGCGGCTCAGGTCCGACGCCGTCACTTCGGCGCGCCATTCGAGCCGGCCCTGGCGGATCATGCGAAACAGTTCGGTGCCGACCGCGACCACGGAGCCGACGGTGGCGGTGCGCGCCGAAATCACGCCGCTGTCGGGCGCCACCACCTGGGTGTACTTCAGGCGCAGCTGCTGCGCCGCCAGCGTCGCCTGCGAGGCGGCGATGCGCGCGTTGGCGGTCTGCTCGGCCGTCATGTACTGGCTGATCTGCTGCGCGCTGAGCGCGCCCGAGGTTTGCAGCGTGCGCGCGCGCGCCGCGTTGGCCGCCGCCTCGGCCGCGTTGGCGCGGGTTTCCTGCAGCGCGGCGCGCGCCTGCGCCACGTCGGCGGCGATGCTGTCGGCCGAAAACACCGCCAGCACCTGGCCCTTCTTTACGATGTCGCCGACGTTGACCCGCACCTCGTTCAGGCGGAAGCCGCCGGTCTCGCTGCCGATGATCGCCTCCTGCCAGGCAACCACGTTGCCGTTGGCGGCCAGTTTGATCGGCAGCCGGGCCGGCGAGGCCCGCACGGTGGTGACGGTCAGCGCCGGCTTGGCCGCTTCGGCCTTCTTGTCGTCGGCGGCGGAGGAGCGGGGCGATACCAGCAGCGAAGCGGCGGCGCAGGCGGCCACCACGCCGAGGACGAGGGCGGAGGCGGGGTTCAGTAGCAGGTTTTTCATGTTCTTGTTTCCGTGGTCGGTTCGGGGTCGATCGGTATCGGTTCTCAGTTGCGCGCCGCGGCGGTCCAGCCGCCGCCGGCGGCGCGGTACAGCGCGATCCAGGCGGCGTTGCGTTCGCGCTGCAGGTTTACGACGGTGTTTTCGGCGGCCAGCCGGGTGCGCCGCGCGTCCTCCAGTTCGAACAGGCTGGTGAGCCCGTTCTTGTACAGGTCTTCGGTGGCGCGGAAGGCGTAGCGGTAGCCGTCCAGCGCGGCCTGCGCGTCGCTGCTGCGCGTGGCGGTGCTGTGCAGGTTCACCAGCGCTTCCTCCACTTCGCGCACGGCCTGGCGCGTCACCGCGCGGTAGGCCACCACCGCGTTGTCGTAGCGCGCCTTGGCCGCGTCGACGTTGGCGCTGCGCCGGCCGGCGTCGAACAGCGGCACTGTCAGCGCCAGCGGCCCGATGCTCCAGGTCGAGATTTCGGTGTTCTCGCCGCCGCTGCGGAAGTTGGCGGCGCCCACCGATCCCTGCAGCGACAGGCGCGGATATCGCTGGGCCTGGGCGCTGCCGACATCGAAGCTGGCCGCGGCCACCTCGCGTTCGGCGTTGAATACGTCGGGACGCTGCGCCAGCGTGCTGGCCGGCAGCGCGCCGATCTCGATCGGCGTGGTGGCTACCGCGGCGGCGCCGGCCAGGTTCTGGCGCAGTTCCGGTTCGGGCAGCGCGGTCAGGGTCACCAGCGCCTTGACGTCGAGGTCGCACAGCGCGCGCTGCTGGGTGGCGCGCGCCCGCGCTTCGGCGGCGCTGGCGCGCGCGCGGGCCGCCGTGGCCGGCGACTGGAAGCCGGCATCGGTGGTCAGCTGGGTCAGGCGGGCGGTGTCGGCGCGCGACGCGGCGTCCTGCTCGGCCGCTTCCAGCAGTAGGGTGCAGGCGCGCAGCGCGTAGTACTGGTTCGCCACTTCGGCGGCCACCGACACGCGCGCCTCATGCCAGCCGGCTTCCGCGCCGGCCAGCCGCTCTTCGGCGGCGCGCCGTTCGGCCCGGCGCGCGCCGAACAGGTCGATTTCCCACGCGGCCTGGAACGCGGCCTGCGAGGTGGTGCCGGTCGGCAGTGCGCTTTGCTGGTTGGTGCGCCCGACGCTGGCCGCCGCGTCGACCGAGGGCAGCAGCGCCGCGCCGGCCGCCACGCGCTGCGCGCGCGATTGGGCGATGCGCGAACCGGCCGCCGACACGGTGGGGCTGGCCGCCTGCGCCGATTCGACCAGCCGCGCCAGCAGCGGATCGCCCTGGCGCTGCCACCAGTTGGCCAGGTCCGTGACGCTGCCGTTATGCGCCGGCGACGCATACCATTGCGGCGCAACCGGTGCGGCGACCTTCGCAGCCGGCGGGGAAAGGGCGCAGGCGCACAGCGCGAGCGGCGCGGCGGCCGTCATCAGGGTCTGGACTATCTTCATGCTTTCTTCTTTCGTGGCGGTGATTTTTTTGCCGGCTGCGCGGCGGCCATGCGCGTCTGTTCGGCGCGGACCATCGCCTCGGCGTAATCGACCAGGCGCGCCATCCAGGTGTCGATCGCGGCGTCGTCGGCCAGCAGTTGCGGGGTGAGCTGCTCGATGACGTCGCGCGTGACCATCATCTGGATCGCCAGGCCGACCACGCAAAACGCCAGCCGCGCGACGTCGTCGCAGGGTTGCTCGAGCCCGAGGTGGCGACTGAGCACCAGCGTGAGGCCGGCGTGCGCGGGCTTGATGCCGTTGTCGATTTTTTCGAACCACAGGCCGGTCGGCTCGAGCATCTCGCGGAACCACAGGCGCATGCGCAACCGCGCCAGGTCACCGTGCTTCAGGGGGCCGAGCAGCGAGCCGTAGAACGCCTGCAGCGATTCGCGCAGGCTCAGGCTGGAGGCGGTGAACGCGGCCAGATCCTCGGGCGGACACGCGGCGTGTTCGCTGAAGGCGGCGCGGTACAGGCCGGCCTTGTCGCCGAAGTAGTAGCTGATCGAGGCGATGTTGGTGCCGGCGGCGAGCGCGATTTCGCGCGTCGAGGTGCTGGCGAAGCCTTGTTCTGCGAACAGGCGCATCGCCGCCAGCAGCAGCCGTTCGCGCGATTGCGCGCCGTCCGAACGTGTCTTGCGGGCGTCGTCCGTGATGTTGTTGCTCGATTCTTCCATCCGCGCATTACACCACAAATGTCAAACATTTGATATAACTTAATCGTTTGATTTAACTNNGGTATATAAATAATGTCCCCGACTTCGCCAAAAAAGGCTGACCATGAAAACCCCACTGTACGTCGTGCTCGTCGGCGCAATCGTGTTGGCCGTGCTTCCCGTGCGCGCCGCTTCGCCCGGCGCCGAACAGCAGGCGGTGCACGTGTTGAACCGGCTCGCATTCGGTCCCAGGCCGGGCGACATCGAGCGTGTCATGCAAATGGGCGTGCAGCGCTACATCGACGGCCAGCTCAATCCCGAAGCGCTGGCCTATCCGGCCGCGCTGAGCGAGCGCCTGGCGTCGCTCGACAGCCCGAATCGCCGGGCCGGCGAGGTGGTCGCCCAGTTCGTCGAACTGCGCCGCGACGTGCGCGACGAGGAGGACGGCGCGAAGCAGCGGCGCCGCGCCGGCCTGGCCGCCATCGCCCGCGAAACGGCCGAAGCGCGCGTGCTGCGCGCGATCGACAGCCCGCGCCAGCTCGAGGAAGTCATGGTCGATTTCTGGTACAACCACTTCAACGTTTTCTCCGGCAAGGGGATCGACCGCGCGCTGGTCGCCAGCTATGAGCGCGACGCCATCCGGCCGTACGTGATGGGCTCCTTCCGCGACATGCTGGGCGCGACCGCGAAGCATCCGGCCATGCTGTACTACCTCGACAACCACCTGTCCACCTCGCCCGATTACACGCCGGGCCCGCTGCGCTCCGCGGCGGCGATGGCGCTGCCGAATGCGCCGAAGGCGAAAGCGCGAGGCCTGAACGAGAACTTCGCGCGCGAGCTGATGGAGCTGCACACGCTCGGCGTGGACGGCGGCTATACGCAGAAAGACGTGACCGAACTGGCGCGCATGCTGACCGGCTGGACCTACGAGCAGCGCGCCCTGGTGCGCAACAACCAGACCTTCCGCTTCGACCCGCAGCGCCACGACCAGGGCGTCAAGCACTGGCTGGGCCGCGAGGTGCCGCAGCAGGGGCAGCGCGAAGGCGAGCTGGCGCTCGACGTGCTGGCCCAGCATCCGTCGACCGCGCGCCACCTGAGCTACAAGCTGGCGCAGTATTTTGTGCAGGATAATCCGCCGCCCGCGCTGGTGGACCGGATGGCGCGCAGCTACCTCGAGACCAAAGGCGACATCCGTTCGGTATTGCGCACCCTGTTCGCCAGTGCGGAGTTCATGGCGCCGGCGGCGATCGGCGCCAAGTTCAAGACGCCGTACCAGTTCGTGATTTCGGCGGCCCGCGCCAGCGCGGCGCCGGTGGAAAATATCGCGCCGCTGCTCGGCGCCATGAACCAGCTCGGCATGCCGCTGTACGGCTGCCAGACGCCGGACGGCTACAAGAACACCAGGGACGCCTGGCTCAACCCTGATGCGCTGACCCGCCGCATCGCCTTCGCCACCGCGCTGGCGGGCGGCCGCCTGCAACTGGCGAATCGCNNTCGGGACGCACCACCACCACGGTGGCCGCCAGCGCCGCGCCGCTGCGCGCGGCAATGCTGCTCGGCAGCCCGGACTTCATGCAACGCTAAGTGCGGAGAACACGATGAAACGCAGAGACTTCCTCAATTCGATGGCGCTGGGCGCCAGCCTGGTGGTGCCGGTAAGCCGTAGCGCGTGGGCCGCGAGCACCGAGAACCCGACCCGCAAGAAGCTGGTGGTGGTGATGCTGCGCGGCGCGGTCGACGGCCTGAACGTGGTGGCGCCGGTGGGCGACGACAACTACCTGCGGCTGCGCCCCACCATCGGGCTCGGCATGCCAGGCGTGGAAGGCGGCGCGCTCGACCTGGACGGCTACTTCGGCATGCATCCCGCGCTGGCGCAGCTGCAGCCCTTGTGGCAGCAGAAGAAACTCGCGTTCGTGCATGCCAGCGGTTCGCCGGACAGCACCCGTTCGCACTTCGACGCCCAGGACTACATGGAGTCCGCCACGCCCGGCCGCAAGAATACGCCGGATGGATGGATGAACCGCCTGGTCGGGGTGCTGCCGGGCGNNGCCGCGTTCGACCAGTTGTACGCCAACCATGATCGCTTCGGCCGCGCCTACACGGACGGCAAGAACGCACACAAGGAAGTGATGGAAGCGTCGATGGGCGGCGAGATGCAGATGGCCGATGGCGGCGCGCCGCTGCCGAACGGCTTCCCGGACGACGCCGCGCGCCTGGCCACGCTGATGCGCAACGATCCCAAGATCCAGCTGGCGTTCGTCGCGCTGGGCGGCTGGGACACGCACGCCAACCAGGGCGCGGGCCGCGGCCAGCTGGCCAACCGGCTGGCGCCGCTGGGACACGGACTGGCGGTGCTGGCGCAACGCCTCGGGCCGATGTTCGACGACACTATGGTGGTGGTGATGTCCGAATTCGGCCGCACCGCGCGCGAGAACGGCAACGGCGGCACCGATCACGGTCACGGCAACGTGATGTGGCTGATGGGCGGCGGAGTCGCCGGCGGCAAGGTGTATGGCGACTGGCAGGGGGTGGGCGACGCCGCGCTGAACGAAGGGCGCGACTTGCCGGTGACGACAGATTTCCGTTCGGTGCTGGCGCAGGTTGCAGAGCGTCATTTGCGCTTGAGCGATCGGCAGCTTTCCCAGATATTCCCGGCGATGCCCCAACGTGGGGCGGCATTCAAGGTAATGCAAGGGTAGTAGTTTTACGGTATTGCACCGCACCATAAATCGGCATATATTGAAGCTGTCTCCTCCAGTTTTTCTTCAAAATTGGATTGCCGCCCGCACCGCAAGGTAGCGGGCGATTTTTTTTCACGTCGTCCGCGCGAACGCGACGCGAGGATCACGCGTTCAGACTCACCCCTCCAGCTTGTGCCTCAACACCAGGGTGAAGGTACTGCCCGTCCCGAATTCACTGGAAAACACCAGGCTCCCGCCCAGCAGGTTGGCCAGGTTCCGGCACAGGTACAGGCCCAGCCCCGCGCCTTCGGCATGCCGGGTCGAGGTGGAATCGAGCTGCGAGAACGCCTGGAACAGCTTCGGCTGGTCTTCCACCCGGATGCCGGCGCCGCTGTCGGCCACGCTCAATTCGGTCACCACCTCGCCGGCGCTCACGTGCTGCGCCAGCGCCACCCGCACCGTCCCCTGTTCGGTAAACTTGATCGCGTTGTTGACCAGGTTGATCACAATCTGGGTCAGCGCGCGCCGGTCCGACACGATCACGATCGGCTCCGCCGGCACGTCCAGCGTCAACGCCAGGCCCTTCTGCGCCGCCAGCGGNNGAGCGTGACCTTGCCGGCTTCGATCCTGGCCACGTCGAGGATGTCGTTGATCAGCGATAGCAGGTGGCGCGCGCTGGTGCGGATTGTGTTGAGCTGTTTGTCCTGGTCCAGCGTGAGCGGGCCGGGAAGCTTCATCAGCAGCGTGCCGGTAAATCCGATGATGGCGTTGAGCGGCGTGCGCAGTTCGTGCGACATGTTCGCGATGAAGGCCGACTTCATGCGGCTCGCTTCGGCCAGTTCGAGATTCTTGCGCGCGATCTCGGCGTTCTGCGCTTCCAGTTCGGCGGCGTGGTGCGACAGCCGCATGTTGAGCTCGACCACCTGGCGCTCGCGCACCTGCAGTTCGCCGTTGACCTGCACCGCCTGCTCGTAGGTCGAGATCAGCAGGTCCAGCATCTGCTGGCGGCTGGCGTTGATGAAGTGCTTTTGCTCGCCCAGGTAGACCCCGATCCCGGCCTCGGGACCCGCATCCTGGCGCAGCCGCTGGTTCAGCAGCACCTGGCTGATGCGGTTCAGCAGGTACTCTTCGGAATAGGGCTTGCGCACGAAGTTGTCGGCGCCGCATTCGATCCCGCGGATGATGTCCTTCGGGTCGTTCAGAGCGGTGACCAGGATGACGGGAATATCGAGCAGCTCAGCGTCGGCCTTGAGGGCGCGGCACAGGTCGTAGCCGTTCATTTCCGGCATGATGATGTCGGATACGACCAGCTGCGGCTTGTGTTCGCGGATCAGGTTGAGCGCGCGCTGGCCGTTGGAGGCCACGCGGACCCGATAGCCGATCGACTGGATCAGCCGGCGCAGGCGCTCGGCCTGGGTCGGGCTGTCCTCGACGACCAGGATCTCAACATCCGCCGCTTGTATGTCGTGTTCTTGTTCCACGCTGTGCATCCTCCGATCCGGACCTCCGGCGATCGTGACTATATCGGATTTGACGCCGCCGCGGCGGCGCGTTACGCGTCCTCGCCCTGAAACGCGCCCGCGCGCCAGGTCAGGACCAGCGTGTCGCGGTGGCCGTTTTCGCCGGTTGGCTGGATCGGGGTCGATTCGTGGATCACCGCGGCGTCGTCAAGCAGCAGCAAGGACCACGGCTCCTCCATCGTGAAGCGCTGTCCGCCGGTGCCGGCAGCTTCGAAGATGCGCGTCTCGCCGCCCTTGATATTGCTGCGCCCGACCAAGAGCACCGCGACGAAATCGACGCCGTCGCGGTGTGCGCCTTCCGGCGTGGGACGGCCGATGCCCTCCAGCGTATCGATGCGGAACTGGTGCGCCTCGAGATACCAGCGCTGCGCGCCTTTCACGGCCGAACAGGCTTGCCCGAGCGCGCGCAGCAAGGCGTTCCAGGCCGGCTGCGCGATGGTCGCCGGCTCGATCGGTTCGAACAGGCGGTGCATGCCGCCGTGCAGCGCGTTGTATTCGATCGGCTGCCAGTGCGCGCGATGCGCGCTCTGCGCCAGCTTGCCGCCGTCGTCCACGAAGCAGGAATGGCGCCGGCGCCGATAGCGCCCGCCGTCCTTCAGGTAGTTATCCAGGGCCAGCCGGTCCCAGCTGGGCGCGAGCGCATCGAGCTCGGCGAGGCTGCAGCCGGCCAGGGCCGCCACGTCGGAGGGGCGCAGCAGCGCGTAGCCGGCAGTGCGCAGGTCGTGCGCCAGCCGGGCCGGATCGGTAAATGGAGGTGCGGGAGTCGTCATCGCCGCTAGCGTAGCATTTTTGACCCGCTTGCGTGCGATCCCCGCCGGCTTGGCGGCTTACCAGTTCTTCACCAGCGTGAGGCGCGCCGAACGCGATTCGAGCGGGTGGAAATGAATGTCGTCGCGCGCCGCGCTTTCGTCCTTCAGGCGCGAAGCGTACAGGTAATCGATCGCAGAATCGCGCCGGTTGGCCAGGTTGAATCCTTCCAGCTCGACCTTCACGGTCCTGCTGACCTGGTAGGCGACGCGCCCGTTGATGGTCACGCTCTGGCGCGAGCGCACGCTGTCGTCTTCGATCAGGGGACGCGGACCGAAGTAGCGCAGCCGCAGTGCGCCCGACCACGGTCCCAGCTGGTCGACGGTCAGCGCGAGCTGGCCGACCCCTTCCACCGCGCCGGGAATCCGGTCGCCGGCCGGCGAAAAATCACGCGAGCGCGCACGCGCGAAGGCGACGTCGAAATCGACCGACAGCCACTTCAGCGGCTTGTAGTAGTTCGAGAACTCGACCCCGTGGCGCCGGCTCGGGCGGCCCGCTTCGGTGGTGCCGGCGTCGCCGACGAAGGTCAGCTCGGAGTCGAAGTCGAGCCGGTACAGCGACAGCGAGGTTTGCAGCTTCGGGATGATTTCGCTGCGCACGCCGAATTCCATTCCGCGCGAGCGCACCAGGCCAGGCACCGGGTCGGCCGCCTCGCCCGAACGTGGATCGATGGTGGCCAGGGTGCCGCGCGCGTCGTTGCTGTGGAAGCCGTTGCCGAAGTTGAGGTAGAACTCGGTCTGCTTCCATGGCCCGTAAACCAGGTTCAGCGAAGGGCTCAGCAGGCGGTCGCTCGAATCGCCGGAATTGGCGGCCAGGCTGCTGCCGACCTTGAAACGGTAGCCGTCGGCGCGCAGGCCGGCGATCGTGCGGAACTTGTCGCTCCAGCGCGCATGGTGCTCGACGAACAGGCCAAGGCTGGTCTCGACCACATGATCCTCGCGGGTGGCCGCCAGGCGCTGGCGCGCGCGGGTGTTGTACAAGCCGTTGAACGCGTTATCGTTTTGCAGCTGGGCGCCGATGGTCAGGTCGGAATCGAGCGGCCCGTGCGAATGCCAGGTGTGGCTCGCGTTGACGCCACTGGTGATGCGCCGGTCCGGCTGGCTGAACTGGTCGCCGTTGACCGGATCGTCGAGGAAGTAGGTGAAGTTGGAATACAGGTCGAGCTGGTTGCGGATCAGGTAAACGCTGGCCCTGGACGAGGCGTCGGTACCGGTGCGGCGCCACGTGCCGGACAGGCTGTAGCGCTGGGCTTCGCCGCCATCGGTCGCATCGATCGCGTCGAAGCGGTCCAGCGTGCCGGCGTCGACCGCGCGCCGCGGGATCTGGTCGGTGGCGTTCCACTTGCCGCGGTAGGCCATCGCAGTGACGCTGAAGCCGTTGTTGGCGAAGCCCTCGCTGTAACGCAGCAGGGCGTTGACCTTCTGGTAGTCGTCGGGGTGCTTGAACGGGCCGTCGTTGTGCAGCAGTTCGAGCGCATACAGCAGGTTGCCCTTGCCCAGTTCGGGCGAGGCGGCGATCGCTGTGCGTGCATAGCCGTTCTGGCCGATGCCGGCGCTGGCGATGCCTTGGGCCAGCCGGTTCGCGTAGCTCATGGCGGCGCTGCCGGCCGAAGCGAAATCGCCTTCCTGCGCCGAGTACGGGCCCTTCTTGTAGTCGAGCCGCGCGGTCAGTTCGGGGATCACGAAATTCAGGTCGGTCCAGCCCTGGCCGTGCGCGTGGCTGCGCTGGTTGACCGGCATGTCGTCGAGCGTGGTGCGCAAGTCGGTGCCGTGGTCGAGGTTGAAGCCGCGCAGGTAGAACTGGTTGGCCTTGCCTTCGCCGCTATGCTGGCTGACGATCAGGCCGGGCGCCGCTTCCAGCAGTTCGCCGGGCCGGTACACGGTGCGCATTTCGAGCTGTTTCTGGGTGACGCTGCCCGCGTTGGCGGAGTCGGCCACGCCGAGCTGGCTGGTGCGCGAGCCGGGAACCACAACCCGCTGGAGCAAATCGTCGTCGGCCTGGCAAGGGGCATGGAACAGCAGCGCGGCAAGCACGCATGGAATCGGGCGCAGGGTCAGCATATCAGGACAAGCAGGAAGCCGCGATGCTANNCGTTGTCCTGGACGTTCAGCGTATTCGATTGTTCTGCGATGAAGTCGATCAGCACTTCGTCGTGGACCAGCGCCGCTTTCGACAGCGGCGTGTTCTCGATTTCGCGGTAGATCACGACCTTTTCCCTGTCGGCGCTCAATCCCACCCAGCGGATCGGCAGGCGGCTGGTGTCGGGCGCCTGCACCCAGAACCGCTTCTCGATGTACTTGCGCAGGACTGCCTCGTCTTCCGGCTGGGCCAGGTCGAACTGGCGCTGGTACAGGTTCGCCAGCAGCGCCTCGACGTCGTGCGCCATGTAGGTATGGACAATCTCGGTGCTGCCGGTCTTCGGATTGAACGACATGTCCGTGATCCCCAGGTGGAAGCGGTGCGCCTGCGCCGCCATGCAGAAGCAGGCCAGCGCCGCCGCCAGCATGGACCTGAGTGCGTGCGTCGTCATTCGGCCGCCTTCGGCGCCGGCTTGGCGTCCTTCGCCTTCAATGGCGTGCGCAAGTCCTTCATCAGGTCGCCGGCGCCGCGCTCGGACTTGAACAGCTC
>CXWL01118878.1_pt1 | contig 24953 bp, 27 predicted proteins | sample 590931 | NCBI WGS metagenome assembly CXWL01 (sample SAMEA3498368, study PRJEB10139) | groundwater metagenome | biome: water well; material: biofilm material | place: Germany | collected 2015-04-27
TGGGTCAATTTTCGATCAGCAGAACACTTCCAAATGGGTCAATTTTCGGTCAGCAACAACAACATGGTATGAGTTCTTTGGCTAAAGCAGTAAGTTTTGATGCCAGCACGATGTGGGTGGATTTTACCGATGGCCGCAAGCTGGGCGTCCCGATGGCTTATTTTCCGCGTCTGCTGAAAGCGCAGCCGGATCAGCCGCCTGCGCTATGAAATCAGCGGCGGCGGCAGCGGCTTGCACTGGGATGAGTTGGACGAAGACATCAGCGTCAAAAATTTGTTGCTGGGCATTGGCGACAGGACGAAAAGCCACCTGCTGGCGGCATGAATTGCCTGAATAGTCCGACAACTAATCAAAGTTAACTTCGCAGGGGGTAGCGCCGCTGCCATATACCACGCTCTCCGCGCCAGGCGCGCACCGCCGATAATCTTTCGGTGCGCGGCAATGCCTTGTAAAATCCATCTTGATCAACCGCCAGCGCGTTGCGTAATTCGCATCATCCTGCGGCAATTCAATGACGCAATGCAGGTGTTCGGGCAATACCACCCAGCCATGAATCTAGTGTCGCAAACCGGAAATAACGGGACAAATGAAACGGATGAATTTTTTTGCCAGGCAAGGCGCAGACCCGCAGCCGTATGGGGTATACGGCAAGGGGGTGCAACGACGCATGGCGGAAAAAGACGCCATTTCATGTTTCGTTATTTCCGGTTTGCGACACTAGTAGGGGAGTGCCGCATCCTGCAACTCGTAGCGCAGAGCCCGGTCTACTGAACCAATTCCCGCAACAGCGGCAACACTTCTTCCGCAAACCACGGGTTGCGCTTGAGCCACATCTGGTTGCGCGGGCTGGGGTGCGGCAGCGGCAGGAATTCCGGCAGGTAGTCGCGATAATGGCGCACGGTTTCGGTCAGCGTTTTTTGCGCGCGCTTGCCGAGGTAATACGCCTGCGCATAGCTGCCGACGAGCAGGGTCAGGCGGATGTCAGGCAACGCGGCGCGCAGGCGCGGGTGCCATAGCGGAGCGCATTCCGGGCGCGGCGGCAGGTCGCCGCCTTTGCCTGTGCCGGGATAGCAGAAACCGGTGGGGACGATGGCGATGCGCTGCTCGTCGTAGAAGGTGTCGCGCGATACCCGCATCCAGTCGCGCAGGCGGTCGCCAGAGGGGTCGTTCCACGGAATGCCGGTCTCATGCACGCGCCGCCCCGGCGCCTGGCCGACGATGAGGAGGGTTGCGGAAACGGCGGCGCGCAATACCGGCCTGGGCGGAAACGGCAGGTGCGCCGCACATACCTGGCAAGCGCGCACTTCGGCCAGCAATTTATCCAGCCCGCTGGATGGCATGTTCTACCGCCACGATGCGCGCCTCACGAATTTTTTCAGCGATCAGATTTTTGTCCGCGCACTGTTGCGCGATCTCCCCGGCGTTCACCGCCTGCGCCGCATGCAGGGCGCGCATCAGGTAATCCGCCTGCGGGTAGGCATCGTTTTCGTGGCCAGTGCGACCGCGCGCATCGGAAGCGCACACCTGCAACAGTTGCGCAAAGCGTTGCGGCCTGCGCCAGGCATCGCAGCCTTGGAACAACCGCACGATGGTGTCGGGGCGCAACTCGCGGGCGCGGTGTACGTTGCTGTGATAACGGGCAGCCAGGAGAGCCAGGTCGCGGCATTCGCCCGGCGCGCGCAGGCGCCCGCACAGCTCGTGCAGCAAATCTACACTGCGCGCCTCATGGCCGATGTGGCGCGGCAAAATATCCGGCGGCGTGTTGGCCTTGCCCAGGTCGTGCGTCAGCGCGGCAAAACGTACTTCCAGCGCGTAACCCTGCCGTGCGGCATCGTCCAGCACCAGCAGGGTATGTACGCCGCTATCAATTTCCGGATGGTAATGCGGCGGCTGCGGCACGCCGAACAGCGCATCCACTTCCGGCAGGATCTTTGCCAGCGCGCCGCATTCGCGCAACGTGCCGATGAATCGCGAGGGTGTATTCTCCATCAGGCCGCGCGCCAGTTCCTGCCATACGCGCTCCGGCACCAGCGCATCCACTTCGCCGTTGCCCACCATGCTGCGCATCAGCGCCAGGGTCTCCGGCGCGATGCGGAAGCCGAAGCGCGCGACGAAACGCGCCGCGCGCAGGATGCGCACCGGGTCTTCGCCGAACGCCGGGCTGACGTGGCGCAGGATACCCGCGCGCAGGTCGGCCTCGCCGCCATAGGGATCAATCAGCTTGCCGTCCGCATCCTGCGCGATGGCGTTGATGGTGAAGTCCCGGCGCAGCAGGTCTTGCTCCAGCGTCACGTCCGGCGCGGCGTAAATGGCGAAGCCCTTGTAGCCGCGCGCGGTCTTGCGTTCGGTGCGCGCCAGCGCGTATTCCTCATGGGTTTGCGGGTGCAGGAACACCGGGAAATCCTTGCCGACCGGCTGAAAGCCCCGCGCGGCCATGTCTTCGGGCGTGCCGCCCACCACCACCCAGTCGTGGTCCTGCACCGGCAGGCCGAGCAGCCGGTCGCGCACGGCGCCGCCCACGCAATAAGTTTTCAGGCCGCTATTTTTCATCTGGAATAGGCTGCTGGTTATTCGCATCCTTTGACGCAATCACGCCGAGGCGCTGCTTGAGCGAACGCGGCGGCTGCCCGAAGAGTTGGGCGTAATACACGGTATTGCTCATTACTTTTTTGACGTAGCCGCGCGTCTCGTCGAATGGGATGGTTTCGATATAGATCGCCCCTTCCAGCGGCGTGTCGCCGCGCCACTGGCGCGCGCGCGAAGGCCCCGCATTGTAGGCGGCGGAGGCCAGCACCGGGCTCTTGTCGAACCACTCCAGCACAGTCTTCATGTAATATGTGCCCAAGATAAGATTGGTTTCCAGCTTGCGGATCATCGCATGGCGATAATCCTTCATGCCCAGCTTGCGCGCCAGCCAGCGCGCGGTCGCGGGCATGACCTGCATTAGCCCGCTGGCACCGGCCTCCGATTTCGCCAGCGTCACGAAACGGCTTTCCTGCCGCATCAAGCCATACACCCAAGCCTCCTCCAGCCCGTGCTGCTGGATGTGCCCGCGCAAGGCTTCCCGGTAAGGCGCGAGATAGCGCAGGCTGAAATCGTGCAATTGCACCGTGCGGTCGGCGGTATTGATGGCGCGGTCGTACATCTCGTTGCGGCGCGCAATTTCCGATGCGATCAATAATTGCCTGTCGTCAAAGTTGCGCGCCGCCCACGCCCATTCCCTGGCCGCATCGGTGCGCAAGTCCATGCGGTATAGCGCCAGCGCGCGCTGGATGGAGGGCCGCGCCGACATGGCGTCCAGATCTTCCTTGCCGGGTTGGTAACCGGCTGACATCATGACCGGCACGGGCACCGCGCCGAGTTCTTCGGCGGCAAGCTGGCCATAGAAATTATATTCGCCGCTCAAGGGGAGGAGTAGTTTATCCGCCTCCTCTGCCCGCCCCAGCATCTTCAGCGCGCGCGCGCCCCAATAGCGCCATGCACCTTCGCGTTGCTGTTGCGGTGTCATGGCACCGATGCTCGCCCACACTTCGTTCCAATCCTGCGCGCGCAACGCGGCACGAACGCGCCAGGCCAGTTGCTGTTCCGTGAGCGGCGCATCGCCTGACGCCCTGAACCATTCCAGCGCGCGCGCATCCAGCTTGCGCGCCGCCTCGTAACCCAGCCAGGCGTAAAAATAATGCTGTTCGCCGGTATTGAAATAGGCCGCAATTTTTTCCCATTGCGCGTGGGCCAGTTGCGGCGATTGCTTGGCGAGGCGTTGCAGGGCGAACAATGCCGTCGTGCGTTGCGCATCGGTGGCATTTTCAAGTTTGGCCTTGTTGAGATAGCGCTCCGGGTCGGCGGCTGCGCCGGATAGTGCGGTTGCGGGAATCGCCCGCTGCGCCGGTAATTTTGCGGACAATTGCTGGGCCAGCGACACGCTGCCCACTTCCAGCGCCAAGCGTATGCGCAGCCACACATCGGCCTCGCCGATGATGCCGCCGGCGAGCGCCGCATCGAATAACGGCGCGCAGTTGTCCGGCAATTCCCTGCCGCCGGACAGCCACAGGTTGCGCGCTTCGCGCAGTACTTCGTCCCCCTGCTGGTGGCGGCGCGCTTGCAACGCATAACAGGTCAGTTCCGTATCCTCTTCCAGCAGATGCGGATACTCCGCCATAAAGGCATCCCACATCTGCTTTTTACCGAGCAGCTTCAGCCATTCGGCACGCATGCGGTCAATCACCGGGGTTTCGTCGGGACGCGCGAGAAATGACTGGATGGCGGCGGCATCCGACGCTTCCAGGCGCATGCGCAAGTAGTAATAGGTGATATAGGGTTCCAGCGGGGAGTTCTTCAGGCGCGCTGCGGCGCGGTCAAGTTTCGCGGCATCGCCGGTGCGGAACGCATCGCGCGCGGCGAGAAAATCCGCATCGCCCGCAAGGGGCACTCCGCCAGACGCTCGCCCTTCGGACGGTCTTGGCGCAGCATGGCCCGCTGCCGCAAAAGTGGGAATCAACAGCAATGCAAGCAATAGAAACTTCATCGGGAAACGCACAAAATCAACCGGGGGGAAGGATAGCATAACGGTGCGGTGACACACCTCATGCGTTACGGCGCAGATGGGGGTAGTTCGGATAAATCCGGTAGCCGGAGGCGGATGGATACGCCCCACCCACCACCCTTTATTCTAAGCTAAACGCAATACTCCGGCGGAACTTCGGTTCATCCCCACGCGAGTGGGGAACACGAACTTCCAATTTTGAGATTCATTTTTTAATCCGGTTCATCCCCACGCGAGTGGGGAACACCTTGTACTTTTTGCTGATGCATAATTGATAGGCGGTTCATCCCCACGCGAGTGGGGAACACGTCCCAACCGGGGCGCGACAATTGCGGCACCACGGTTCATCCCCACGCGAGTGGGGAACACACGCCAGAATTGCAGGGTATTCCGCCTCAAGCCGGTTCATCCCCACGCGAGTGGGGAACACTACTTGCTGGTATTCCGGCGTGAGGGTGATGGCCGGTTCATCCCCACGCGAGTGGGGAACACCACGTTCATAATTTTCCCGCTTCCTGCAACAGCGGTTCATCCCCACGCGAGTGGGGAACACGTTTCAGTGAGATAGCTCAATTCCGCGGCCTGCGGTTCATCCCCACGCGAGTGGGGAACACGCGGTCATCGGCGCGGCTCTTTGCCTGGCTGACGGTTCATCCCCACGCGAGTGGGGAACACCATTTTTGGCTCTGCCCGATCTGCCCGAACGCCGGTTCATCCCCACGCGAGTGGGGAACACACCGCCATTCAGGGCAACAATTCCGCCGGAAACGGTTCATCCCCACGCGAGTGGGGAACACGTGTGGACATTGTTAAAATATCCCTCTCTACGCGGTTCATCCCCACGCGAGTGGGGAACACGTCACTGGGCGCGGGCTGGATACCGGCTGACACCGGTTCATCCCCACGCGAGTGGGGAACACACACTGGCCACACTAAAAAGCGCCATCGAGGGCGGTTCATCCCCACGCGAGTGGGGAACACTTGAGAATTTTTTGCCTTGCCTCATTTTCGGCCGGTTCATCCCCACGCGAGTGGGGAACACTGCCCCGGCGGGTTGCCCAATATCCGATTGGACGGTTCATCCCCACGCGAGTGGGGAACACTGTCCCAACGGGGCGCAGCAATTGGCGCACCACGGTTCATCCCCACGCGAGTGGGGAACACATGACGACTGTATAACTAGATGCAACAATGCGCGGTTCATCCCCACGCGAGTGGGGAACACTCCATCCTGTTGGCGAGCGCCCTAACCATGCGCGGTTCATCCCCACGCGAGTGGGGAACACCAGTTGGTTAAAAATTGCGGGTGGGGTTGATACGGTTCATCCCCACGCGAGTGGGGAACACGTCTCGGTGAGATAGCTCAATTCCGCGGCCGCCGGTTCATCCCCACGCGAGTGGGGAACACGGCGCAGCAATTGGCGCAGCAATTGGCGAACCACGGTTCATCCCCACGCGAGTGGGGAACACGTCTGGCAGCGCGCGCAAAACAACTGGCCGAGCGGTTCATCCCCACGCGAGTGGGGAACACAGTACCACATGGGGGCAGAAGGTAAACACGGTCGGTTCATCCCCACGCGAGTGGGGAACACACGCCAGAATTGCAGGGTATTCCGCCTCCAGCCGGTTCATCCCCACGCGAGTGGGGAACACTGATCTAGATCAATGTTTGTGCGGATTTTTGGCGGTTCATCCCCACGCGAGTGGGGAACACAACGCGGCAATTTCCGTGGCGACGTACTACGACGGTTCATCCCCACGCGAGTGGGGAACACATTTAATCGGATACTACAATCGGATTATTACACGGTTCATCCCCACGCGAGTGGGGAACACGTCTCCAGAGCCGCGCGATTAATTTCGAGCCACGGTTCATCCCCACGCGAGTGGGGAACACCTTATGCCCTTCACGGTAAATCGTAGCTACTACGGTTCATCCCCACGCGAGTGGGGAACACTGCGTGGCTTTTGGCTTTGCTATGGCTTTGGTCGGTTCATCCCCACGCGAGTGGGGAACACGCACCAATCCCGAGCCGGATCAGCTATCCCCACGGTTCATCCCCACGCGAGTGGGGAACACATGACTTCGCCGGAAAATAAACACCTGATCGCCGGTTCATCCCCACGCGAGTGGGGAACACTCGAAGCCAAGAGCCACAAAGGCAAGAACCGCCGGTTCATCCCCACGCGAGTGGGGAACACTGGCTATCGGCATACATAGCCGCATGATGTACCGGTTCATCCCCACGCGAGTGGGGAACACGCCCGCGACAATCTCGCGGGCAAGTTTAGCTGCGGTTCATCCCCACGCGAGTGGGGAACACGGATACAGAGCTACGCCAGCAGGGGTTGCGCACGGTTCATCCCCACGCGAGTGGGGAACACACTTCTTCCATCTCGCTGAATTTCGAACCAAATTCAGCGAGTCAAAATTCTACCAAATTTTTAGAGATCGCTTTGAGTTTGTTCGGGAAGAAAAGATACAAGCTTTGCCCCATCCAGCTCCACCGGAATTCTCCGATTATTTCCTATCGTCACAAAATCAAAACCAGCTTCTGAATTCGTGCGCCACGCCATCACGGCGTTGCCATCCTCGATGCCTTTTTCCACTTGATTCCAAATGAAGTCACGAACTTTTGTGGAATAGTTACCGACATAAACACCGGCGCGAATTTCCAGCAGCCAGATAGCCAGCCGCCCGCGCAAACGCGGCGGGGAATTCTCAAGCACGATGACCAGCATCGCCTATACCTTGTGCATTGGGAATTGCAGGTGCCACGGCTTCTTCCGGCGGTGCGGGCGGGGCGATTTCGCCAGCCGACAACATTTCTTCTATCCCCGGAATGATGCGCTCAAGCAACCTGCTTTCCCGGAATACATCACGGCAAGCGAGGCGCACCTGCTGCTCCGGGTTATGCGGACTTTTCGCGGCAATCTTGAACGCCACCGGCACCACCGTTTCAAACTTGTAAATATCCGCCACATCATAGACGAAGGACAGCGGCTTTCCGGTGTGGATGAAGCCGACAGCAGGCGCATAGCCCGCCGCCAGCACCGCAGCTTCGGTCACGCCATACAAACATGCCGTCGCGGATGAGAGGCAGCGGTTGGGAATGTCGCCCTTGTCCCATTCGCTGGTGTCGTAATTACGCGCTTTCCATTCCACACCATATTTCTTGGCGATCAGCTTGTAAGTCTCTCGCACGCGCGCCCCCTCGATGCCGCGCAGCTGCTCCACACTGCGCCGCGCGGGCGGTTCTTCGCCAAATCGCATCGCGTACATCTTGCGCACCACCTTTAACCGTAAAGTATCATCCAACGCCAGCTTGGCCTGATAGAGCAACCGATCAGCCCGCGCCCCGCCCGGCTGGCCGGATGAATATAGTCGCACACCCGCTTCGCCCACCCACACCAGCAACGTTCCCACCCGCGCGGCCAGCGCCACAGCCGCATGGGAAGTCCGCGTACCCGGCTCCAGCATCAGGCAGGCCACACCGCCGACAGGAATATGCGTGCGCACACTGCTCTTGTCCACCACGACAAAAGCGCCATCCAATACATCAAGTTGGCCTTTTTCGACAAACAGAATGGAGAGCCGCTCCTTGATGGCGATGGGCTTGAGCGGCGGCAGGAGATCGGCCATGGAAAATTTTAATGGGAAATTTAAAAGAAATCTTCTTCACGTTGATGACGTATGGTTAGCACGTTCATTCGCAGCGTATCTGACATCTTTTACGATTTACTGCTCAACGCCTTGGTAATCCGCGCAGGATTTTGCCGGTAATCCAGCACACGCCAAACTTGAATCGTCTCAGCGTTCAACCGGTAATAAATAGCATAGGGAAATCGTTTCGAAAGCGCGCGGTAATAGCCGAAAAATTGTTGATGAATGCCTGCATAGAGCAAAAGCGCATCTATATCGGAAAATAGTGCATCCTGAAAATAGGTGCCCAAACCTTCCTGTTGTTGCTCATAGAACTGCTGTCCGGCATCAATATCTTGAATCGCAACACGCAGTACCTCAATCTTCATGCCTTGCTATCGCGCATAATCTTCTTTGCAGCTTCCCAATCAACAAAACCGGTCTCTCCCGCAGCGTGTGCAAGTTCGGTTTTTTTTAGCTCATCACCATGCCATTCTGGGGGCGGCAGGGTAAATGTGTCGCGAGCCAAGTCATCCCAAAGCGACTCCATCATGCGAAGCTTCTCCGCGCGGGAAAGATTTTCAATGCCCAACATAATGCATCTCCTAATGTGGAACGAGTGTGATTCTAACGGCTATTCCGATGCCAGACCAGCACGATGCATCTTACGCGCGCTGCCCGCTTTGTTGGAATAATTCATTGTGATGCAGCCCCTTTTAGTCAGAAATTTTCAGCGCCCCGAAATGGATAATGAAAGTTTCGTTAACCAGCCAGCGCACTTTCATGCGGTCACTTTCCCCACGGCTACGAAGGTTTCTTCCTTAAACAACTCCGAAGCAAAGCTCAAGGCCGCCAACACATCTTCCCGGCTGATATGGGGGTAAGAGGTAAGTACATCTTCCATCGTCCACCCGTCCGCCAAGCGCTCCAGAATCAGCTCCACTGAAATACGCGTGCCCTTGATAATCGGCTTGCCAACCAGCACCGCCGGATTCACCTCAATGCGATCTTTCCAGTTCATGTTAGTCCCTCGCTTTTTCAAAGATGCCAAGCCGCAAGTATCCGCTCAAATCCGCCGAACCAGCAATAGCACGAAAATCTTTCAAAAGAAATCCTCTTCGCGTTGATGACGTATGGCCAGCACGGTCTCGGTCTGACTGTCTTCGATCTCAAACAACGCGACATAGCCATTTGCACCAAAACTGATAATCAACTCGCGCAACAGGGGATGTTCAGGCGATGCCTTGCGGCAACTGAATGGAAAGGTGCGCAAGAATTCTAATCCTTTGGCAATAGCCGAGCGGGCGCGCCTGGCGGCTTTCGCATCCCGTTCCGCGAGAAAATCGAACAAGCGTTGCAAGTCCTTCGCGGCAGCAGGTGCAAACCGGACCGTATAATTCACTTGCCGGCAGCCGTCTTGCGCGAACGCGCCAGCGTTTTATCCAGCCCTGCCAGCACTTCATCCGCCGAAATATATTTGCCTGTCCGGCACGCCTCATCCCGCGCCGCCAGCCCGCGCACGACGAACTCCTGCTGCATCGTCCGGCGCTGGATGTTAAATTGAATCGCCTCCAGCACAAAACCGGAAAGCGTCTCACCTTCCATCAACGCCGCTTCGGCAGCAGCACGCACCTCTTCCTTCACCCGCAGCGGCGGAATAGTGGAAGTTTTAGTCACGGCTTTCATCATTCGCTCCTCTTTGCATTACAGATGCGATGCAGTATCGCCCCAACCAGTTTTAAATGCAAATTGCTTCATAACCGCCGCACCAGAAGCAGGCCACAGCCGAAGGCTTTGGCGTGGCCGATGCAGCATCTTCCTCATGCTATTGGCACCACCGACATAAGCCCAAGCCCCATGGCCTTGCCATGCCCAATGCCGGCTTGCAGCACAGCCCTGAAATTGTCTGGTACAGCAACCATGAGAATGCCATCGTACAGCACAGAATAAATCCGGATGCCATTACCCGTATGTTGCTTCCCTCGGAGCATCTGCTCCTGAGAAACCCGCACATCAACACGCTCCTGCGGCGCTTCTGAAAAATCGAAGGATGCTAATTGAGGTAGCGTAAATCCGTGCAATTTCCCTTTTCGCGCAAGCCATGTTTCCTGTTCCTCCAACTGTAGCAACCCCAGCCGTTTACCATCGCGCGTCACACAAGGGTTGGCTCGCAGTCTGAAGCGAAAGTGCTGCCCAACTTTAAGTGAATCGAGTTTGAGTCGAACCTTCAGATCAATAGCTGAATCGGCATTTGCCAGCCACCCCGGCACACCAACGCCCGCCCAATCCGGCATTGACTTACTTTGCACAAGAATGCGCGGACACCCAGCGGGATCAGTCTCCGGCTCAAGCCTCCACAGGAATTCACCCTCAGGGCATTTTTTGTCCGGCGTACTGAATGCTCGGCATAAAGTGGAATGTAACTGATAAGGATCGGACAAGTCGCGTCTAGCCTCCCGGCAACGCGGGTCAAGGTGAATTCTATGCAGAAACATTCGCCACCTCCTGAGGGAACTTGATCCACTCCGCCCGCACAAATCGCGCTCCGAAACGTCGTTCAGCAAATGATGACAACGGCTGATCCATCTTGAGCACACCTGATCCGTCGTCGGACACAAAGGAGATCAAGAGTTGTTCAGGGGGCTTTTCCCATTTTCGTGTTGAGCTGATCCATGGCCACTGCGCCAGAACTTCACGCAACGGTGCATCCTGCAATCCATTTTCGATCCAGATTGGCTCGGAAGGCACATAGGATTTTCGCCCCAATGCCAAAGTCCACACGGGGTTTTGCAAGGCATCATAAATCCGTTCCAACAATAAACGATCCTCGCATTCCAACCCGACAAGAAAAGCCGCGTCAGCAAGATAATCGCGATGAGAAGGGACACCATCTTTAGATGGTTTTCCATCCGCCTTGATGATGGTATCGGTTGTGGCACACCCCGCCGTCTGATAATCACACTTGGGTACTCCCGGTCTATCGTGACGAATCCCCATGGACAGACGCGTCAGCGGTTCAAGATCAATCCAGTTCTCGCGGTCGATCCCCATGGCGGCGGCTATGAGGCCGATGACACCAGACTTGCTCGGCTCCTTCCCCGTATCGCGTTGGTCAAAGCGACTGGTGGTTCCCCATGATTGCATGGGCCCCATCAGGCGAAGCAACAAGGTAGGCATGGCTTACTCCTGTATGGTCGCAAGAACTCCATCCAGAAGTTCCTGCAAAGAAGCCGCAGAGTTTCCGAATCCGTCCAGCTTGGCATCCGTCAAGTTAAGCACCCAGGTTTTTTCCTCACCACCAAATGCGGACTGCAAAACCTTGGCCTTCTTGGCAAGTTCCTCTGCGGACCTTCTGGTTAGAGACTCATCCTTTTTTACACGAATAGCTGTCTCAAATGCATTGGCCAAGTTGCGGGGTGCGGTATTGCGGCGTACCGAAACGGCCACGAACTCCGGCGGATTGTGAGCCGCGAATGTATTCTGCTTGCCGGTGGGTTCGGCCACCACAAAGCCTTCAAGAAAAGCCCGTAAACCCTTGCTCGCCAGCTCCGTGTCGTTCTGGAGATTTGCCACCAGCTTGTCCCAGTCCACCACAGCGTAGCGATAGAAACAGGCTGAGTTGAACTCCACCGTGCCCATCATGTCGGCACCTGCGGTGTCCTCAGGCTTGAGATCGTCTACGGCGGTGTAAAAATCAAACTCACGCTCAACAGAATGGGTTGAAATGGCGTGAGCTACTTGGCAAGCGGCGTGCTGGTTTTTCTCGGGCATATCAGCCAACATGCGCCCGAACAAGGCGAGATCAACAGCTTTGCCACCATCCATTACCTTGGCTAATACTTTCCCTAAAGCCGACAATCCTTTTTTTCCATTTTTTAAAATCTCGCCGACTTTTTTCTCCCACTCCGCCAACTCATCTTTCTTGCGCTTCTTTTGTGTTGTTTTTCCAGTGGTTGCTTCGTCAAGCTGGATTGGATTCACTGAATCCAGCGCTTCTTTCAGCACAATGACAATTTCATCAAGATTATTTTCTATAGCGGTAATCTTTTCGTCGCTTATTTTTTCCACTTCCTTGTCAATTTCCAATGCTCTGAAAATGGCTTGCATCTTGATGTCATCTGGTTCATCAGCATAAAGTGCTTTCGATATTGCCTTCTTAAGGCCAGACAGTCGTGCAGATGGGTCGCCGATTTCATCCCACTTTTCATGAATCAGGTCTGCAAGCTTTGCAATTTCAGTTTCACCAAGAAACATCAGGTATTCCGTTTTTTCATTCTCTTTGAACACGAAGCCCATAGAGTTCATTGCGAGAATAATTTTTTCTTTCGCCGCTATTTCAGCTCTTCCATATTTTTCAAAAAGTAGGGTGATAAGCCTACCAAGGATTCGTTTTGTCCGAATTGCCAACTCACCGTCTTGGAACAACCCTATTTTTTTCTTTTGGTCGAAGTGCTGACGCACTGCCCGCTTGAGACACTGGCTGGAGACACGGGCGCGGCGAGTGCCGCCGAAAAAAGCATCCTTGGGAGCGCCGGTGTCATCTCTGTTCAAGTTTGACGGGGCAAAGTTTTGCAAGGCATGAATCTCGATAATTGTTTTCATTCGTCAATCTCCTTTTCTGTGTGATGTTTTGTATCAGTTCGTAATTCAATCTCTGTAGAAGTCTCGTGCCCATTCGGTCTGGGTTCGCTTCTGCTCGTCATTCCAGTTAAGAAGACCCACTTTCTTGTCTTCGTCCCACAGCATCATTGAAAAATCCAAGTTGTGCTTCTTAAGCAACGCAACCATTTGGCGCAGGCGATGTGCTAGCTGATCGCGGTCGGAATCAAGCAGGTTTATGAAACGTCGTTCTGTGCTGCTTGAATTACTTTCATCTCGGTATTTAGCGCACGCTTCCCCGATGCCTATTGGTATACCAGTTCGACCTTCACTCCAATGGCTAGCCCAGAGTCCGGCCACCAGATAGTGCATCTCCCTCCTCCACGAATTGCCCTCATCCTTCACGAAGTGTTCCACATAGCGGCAAGCCTCAAAGTATTTTCCTGGGGCAAAGGCGAGGCTACGACGCAGCACTGCTCTCACCTTGGTGTCCTTCTCGTTCAAACCTTCCAACATTTCAATGAATCCGCTCATACGGCCTCCTTCTGTGGTTCGAGTTTTAGAATCTCAACATTCAGTTCTTCCAGTTTTCGCTTCACCGGCTTCTCAGCTTTGACGAGAGCACGGATAGCCCAGATGTCGCCTGTAGAAACGGAAGCGCAATGCTGATCCCAAGCTTTCTTCAGAGCATCTCGGACGAATTTCAACCATTGGCAGAGAATGTCGTCTGGGTCTCGCTCAAGAGTGTATTTACCCAGAATTTCATGAAAGCGAGATTCAAGAGTTGACCAATACCACGGAACCGCGTTTACGGATTGAGCAAAGCGTTTAATATCGGAAAGCTGTACATCACGCGTGCCAGTTGTATCGTGAGAGAGAAGCGTCTTTGCAAAGCTTCCAATACTACTGGCGAGACATGCCTTAATTCCATTATCTCCATTCCACAAAGATTTCCCGGCATCTTCAGCTTCAATCAACATAACTCGAATGTCGTGTCGAATGTCGCGATTCCCCAATATCGCTTCAGGAAGTGCGAAGTATTCCTTTCTCCAAAAAACAATATTAGGTCGAGGCGGAAAATACTTCTGCCCAAGAATCATCACGCCCCTCGGCAACCGAGTGCGATCCATCTTGGTTAGCACTATGGAATGTTCAATGACTCTTGGAGCAAGGCGCGCTTCATCTGGAAGAAGAGAATCAAAATCTCTCCAAAACGCCTTTTCCTCAAAATGGATTGACACCTTATTTTTTACCTTCTCCTTCGTCTCACCATCAGCAACCTCAACAATGGCATATCCAAGCATCGTGTCTTGATCCACCGATGCCTTGTACCCAATACCAGATGCAAAGCCCAATTCAGATATTTCGCCCGAAGGTAATTCTTTAAAAAGAATCGAGCGGGTTCGCCACGTAAAAAGATCGACAAGCCCGGTAGCACCTCTTTCTACAGCACGATCTTTTTCCTTCCCCGATTTTGAGGAACGAGACAGAAGAGAAGGGTGTCGAGAAGATTCAAACCAACAGGAATTGCCATCACAGAGCCAGCCGACGGTGCCGTTCCGGTATGTGCAATTTCACTTTTCCCTGCGGACACGGCAAAGGTCTGGGTGGCAAGTAACCAACGAACGGCGGCAGCAGGTTTGATGCTGCCAGATGCAGTCGTATCCACATGATCGAAGAGAACCTTGGCGGTGTCGGCATTGTGTTCTGCAGCAAGCGCTGTCCACGCCCTCCAAGCCTTCGGTTCGAATGTTGGAATCTGGCCGAAAGGATATTTTTCATCAAACAGCCAGAACCGATCCCGCCATTTTTCCAGATACGTCGTAATTTTTTCGCTGGGCCATCCTGCCTTGAACCATGCCTTGGACTGATCGGGGTCGGTTGGCCCCTCCAAGGCGCGGTATAACACCGCGAGCAAAAAACGGTGAAGGGCTGCCACCACCAACGGTGACGAGTCCTCAATGGCGGCGATCTCTTTGGCTCGCAGCAGGGTGTCGCGAATGCCCAGTTCGTCGCGGGTCCCATCATGGAATCGCACCGGTATCCATTTCTCGTCTATCAGGTTGAATCGGCTCATTCGGCCTCCTTTGGTTCGTAAACTAATCCCAAGTCATCATCCAGTCGTACCTTCGCATCCTCTGTCCAGCGCCCTTGTGCGTCCAGCGTCAGCGGAAAACAATTGCGCAAGAGTGGCGATTTCTTCCAGCCTTCTGGCACCCCAAGTTCTCGAAGTTTATTGACCACACCTATGCGCGAAATACTCACGGCCTGGAGATACCACCGCTTTGCGTGGTCGAAATCCGGTGTCGCTGCGGAACTGAATTCGTCATCCGGTAATAACGGGATAGCGACAATTGAGTCTTCTCCAAGCCGAGTCTTGACCATAAGTGTTCGGTGCACACCGGGTTCATCTTCATCGTAAAGAATGAAGCGCGCCGGATCATTCCACGATGCATCGTCGGGAAATCCTATGATCGCTTTATTTGCCTCTCCTCTGTGGGCGATAACTTCCCCGTCTTCGTCCACCAAGGATTTCTCCAGCCGCTCTCGCAAGGATTCCGGTACATCCACCTTCTCTTCATAAATCGCTTGCACCAAGGTGTCGATTTCATCCGGTAGCGTCAGGCACTGAGTAGTCAGCAATTTAGACTGCAATTTAGACTGCAAAAGAATCCAGGTGCGCAACAGAATATCCTCGCGGTACACAGCGCCCCACCAGAGAGGCTTCCCGAATGAAGGAGGCTCGTCGCCAGCAAGTCCCGCAATCAGAAGGAGCGGCGGGGCAGAAACAGGTCTGGATTCTCGCTTGTGCCGCCACAAGCGACCTGCTCGCTGGAGCACAAGGTCAATGGGCGCAAGGTCGGTTGCGATCAGGTCAAAATCGAGATCCAGACTTTGCTCCGCCACTTGGGTAGCAATGAGGATTTTTCGGCCTGAGCGGTTTCCCGACTCCCCGAATATCTCCAAGGCATGATCTTCGCGTTTCTGCCGCCGTTCAGCAGGGAAGCGGGCGTGGAAGAGATACACTTCCGTTCCATCCGCAAGGCGTTTGCCAATACGCTGGCCTTCACGTACCAGCGGTTCGCCCTCGGGAAAAAGCCGATACAAGTCTTGGGCGCGCTGCACCGTATTAACCAGCGCCAAACCCATGCCGCCATTGGCAAGGTGTTCTTCCAGAGCAGAACGTATGCTGGACAAATCCGCAGAGATACCCTGTAATTTTATTGTCAGCCGCCGTGCAGGATCGGCCTCGAAATGTTTTTGGGTCGCCTCTTCGCCGGGACAGAATACGGTGAGGCGTGGGTAAGCTTTCTCTTGTTCAGTCAACTTGCCCCCCACCGCTTTTGCTAACGCTGCACGGATTGACGGTGGCAGCGTGGCCGATAGAAGAATAACCGATGAGCCTAATGCCAGCAGCCAGCGCAGCAGATGAACCAGAAGTGTGCCGGTGTAAGCGTCGTAAGCATGTATCTCATCGAAAACCACTACGCGGTTTGCAAGACCCCACATGCGAACGAAGTTGTGACGCACAGGCAAGATAGGCAGCAAAGCCTGATCAACAGTCCCTACGCCGTATTCAGAAAGGAGCGCCCGCTTTTTGTTGGTAAACCATTCTCCCGCACGAACCTCGCCACCCATGTTGGGGTCATGGATGCCCGAAAGACGCAAATTCTGGAAGGTGTCATTGAGTAACGTCCCGCCATGCAGCAGTTGCAGGTCAAGCTTTCGATCCGAACCTTGGTCGCGCAAGAAATTAAGGGTTCGTTTGAACATGGCATTACCCGTGGCCTTGGTTGGCAAAGCCACATACAAACCACGATGCCCGAAACGACGTTGCAACTCCAGGTGAGCGAAGTAGGCGGCCTCGGTTTTGCCTTCGCCCATGGGAGCTTCCACCAGCAAGATAGCTGGTACCTTCAGATCGGCCACAACATCAGCGACCGCTTGCTGCAAAGGACGGGGAGAAAATTTAAAAACTTGCTCGAAGGATTTTGGTGCTAAAGAAAGTGGTGTTCGTGGCTCCCAACCGATTGCATCCAATGCCTGCTCAGCTTGGACTCTGCGTTTTTGGAACCATCCCACCAGATCATCACAATCTTTGGTGGTGCCGAAGGAGAACCAATCTTCGTTGGAACCTATCCAGTCGGCAAAGCTGGTGAGACCAGACAGCATCATGAAGTCGGGGCCTGTGAGATTTTGTTTGGTGGGAATCTTGATCGGCTTGAAAACTTCCAACAATGCTTCCACAAGACCCCGACGGACTTGCTTCCAATCATCCTTGCCAAGGGCGCGCCTATCGCCCTCCAAGTCATTGAGAGTTATGGGCGAAGCCCTGCTCCCGTGATGACATCCCACCGCATCGGCCATCAGCTCAGCCAACTCATCCGGCCAGTTCATTTCCCGCAACAATTCCGCCAGTGCAATCTGGCTCACGAAGGCGTGGTTGATCTCGGTATTCGGACTCCGAGTTGGTTGCAGGCCAGTCATGTCCAACCACTTGCACTGAAAACCCGGACAGGCTTTCCCCAGATCATGGCAGGCAATCACGAGCAACAACCAAGGGCGAGCATCCATCCACTCCATATCCAAGCATGCTGCCATTCTTTTGCGAGTAGCTTCCGGTTCGCGCGCCAAGATGGCGTCCGCACTGGCAGCTACATCCAGCATGTGGAGAATGAGGGGATGCCATCTGGCATCACCATCCTTGCCAGTCTTTGCCCAGAGGCTTGCCAATGCTTGATCCATTTCTTTTTACATCACCTCTTGATAGGCGAGCGGATGCCACTTCGGCTCAGCCGGATATTTATCGTCGGCCTTGCCCCAGTAGTTGAAAATCGTATCCCCTCGTTGCGCTGGCATGTTTGGCGTTTTTGGTTTTTTTCGGTTGCCGGGAAGTGTACGCCCGTGGGTGTCTCAAAATCTGAGCCCGTCATTTATTAATACGGTTTGCATACTACTCCGCGTAATAGCTCACCAGATGAGCCACTGAAAATGTTTTTTACAATGTACCGATCACAAGTGCGACGCAACTCATCGGCAACGCGCTTGCGCAGTGTTTGAGGGGAAAAGAGGTTTTCGTCGCATCCTCTCGCTTATCTTATATCCAACACCCGCATCAACCCCGCTTTGCCATATTCCAGCAGGCGTTCGTCCGCGGTCGCCAGCACGGCATCGCGCGCCCTGGCTGTGGCCGCGAGGATGCGATCCGACGGGTCACCGTGGATTGCTCCCGGCAGGCGGGAGCTGGCAATGGCGATTTCTGGCTCCAGTCCGATCAGGCGCAGGCCGGGCAAAGCCAGCGCGGCGGCCACCCAATTTTCGCAGGGTAGGCCCAAGGCGATTCGTCCCTTGGCTTCCAGCATGCCGATTTCCCATACCGAGATGACCGAGACGGCCAGCCTGCCGCCATGCGCGGCAGCCTCGATTTTCTTGCGAGCGGAGACCCTCAGATATTTTGCGTCGCCCAAAGCAAACCAGAGCCAGACGTGGGTATCCAGCAACAGGAGGGGGTGCGCCGAGATCATGCCGCGCCCTCCGCGTTTTCCGCTTCCCACTCCACATCAATGGGCGCGATGAGGTCGCCGCACACGGTAGCGGTGCCCGCCATGTAGCCGAATAGCGGCAGGGCTTGTTCCGGCTCAATCGGTACCATCATGACGACGGGTCTGCCGCGCTTGGTGATAACCAATGGTTCGTGGGTGCTGGCCACTTCGTCCATCAATTTGAGGCATTTGGCCTTGAATTCTCCGGCAGATATTTCCATTTTACTCTCCATGGTCATGAAATCATGGTCATATCATACGCCGTTTTATGTAACCAGGCTTGTGGCATCCAGCAGCCCATCCACGACCAAGCCACCCTGGTGCGCATCCGATGTGTGCTTCCGCGTCAACGGGCTTTCAGCGTTTCCTTGGAACTGTACCGCCCATAAGCGCGACGCAATGCATCGGCAACGCGCTCGCGCAGTGCTTGGGGGGAAATGACTTCGATATCGCCGCCGTACTTGAGGATGCCCATGACCAGTTCGCGATCATCGCTGTAGGGGATTGCAAAGTGGTAGTTGCCGTCTTTGTCGAAGCTGGACTTCTGCTCCGGGTGCCAGTTTTCGGCGGATACCCAGCGTGATCTTTCGGGCGTGAATTTGAGTTTGGCCCATGCGGTGCGCTTGCCGGAGAAAATGCCGTAGCCGCTGCCCAGCACTTCATCCAGTTTTTTGTCGGCCACGTTCCTGGCCGGTTTCTCCAGCATGGCGGTGAAAAGCCCCCCTATCCAACTTTCCCCCACAAGCGGGAGAAAGGGCGAACGAGAAAGGCAATCTTCAATCCCTGCCGGATCGCGTCTACCGCGAAGCAGTGCAGTTTGTCTCGCAGGTGGCACCAGGCGTCCAGATACCAGTTGTCCCGATAGTAGACCAGCCGTAGTGGAGATATTTCGCGCGCTGTTGTTTCGTCGCGCGAGCGGTTGTAGTGCTTGATGGTGAGACGTTTGCGCTTGACCAGCGCCGAGCCGGCGATTTCAAAATTCTGATAGCCGGTGTTGCGCGCGGCCATGCCCAGGATGCGCACCCGGCGCCCTATTTCATCGGCGGAATGATCGCCCTCGCCCAACAGGGCTTGAAGCCTTGCCAATAGCGGCCCGATGTGCGGTGCAAGAACGCCGGGCCGGAGCGTGGACAGCAGATGCTGCATGGTCAGCAGCGCATGGATTTCCGAAGCGTTGAACCACAGGCCGGGCAAGCTGTATTGCTGCATTACTGCCGCATCATCTGAAAACCGGTAATCGCGCCGCGCCCTGTCCCACGTGATCGGGGCGTTGAGCCGATCTTTCATGTAATCCAGATCGCGCTTCGGGGTTGCCGGCGAAATTCCCAGTTCCTCCAGAAAAATCGCCATCGGCACAACACGCCGCTCGTGCAACAATTGGTCAATTCTGTAAAGACGCGCGGTGCGATCCATGCTGCGATTGTACCCCCGGCGAGTTGGCGCGCGACGAAAATTGCCAGGCACGAAAATTGGCCGACAGCCAACTACACGATGCGCTCAAGCAGCCGACAAAGGTCAAAAGAAATCTTCTTCGCGCTGATGGCGCACGGCCAGCACGGTTACAGTCTGGCTATCCTCGATTTCAAACAAGGCCACATAGCCATTTGCACCCAAACTGATAATCAGCTCGCGCAACAGGGGATGTCCCGGCGATGCCTTGCGGCAACTGAATGGAAAAGCGCGCAAGAATTCGAATAGAATGGTTACAAATAAACCGTTCGGCCTGAGCTTGTCGAAGGCCAGCATTGGCGCGGGACTAGCGGTTCGACAAGCTCACCGCGAACGGTAACGGTTTTGCTGGAACGATCTACTAGTAGTTCCATCAGTTGGGATGAAATGTGGATTTTTAGAAGCGCCCTCAGGTCATTTTCAGGTTATCAATCCCGGACATAACATCGCGATCCTTGGATTTCTGGCTATTCAGCTTGATGTTCAGGCGCAGGTCGTTGAGCGAGTCCGCATTCTTCAGCGCTTCTTCGTAACTGATCTTGTCTGTTTCGTACAATTCGAACAGCGCCTGGTCGAAAGTCTGCATGCCGATCTCGCGCGACCTGGACATGACGCCTTTGATTTCGTTTACCTCGCCCTTGAAGATGAGGTCGGCGATTAGCGGCGAATTGAGCAGAACTTCGATCGCCGCCACGCGCCCGGTCCCATTCCTGTGCGGGATCAGGCGTTGCGAAATAAGCGCCTTGATGTTCAGGGACAAGTCCATCAGCAGTTGTGTGCGCCGTTCTTCCGGGAAGAAGTTGATAATGCGGTCGAGCGCTTGGTTGGCGCTGTTGGCGTGCAATGTTGCCAGGCACAGGTGGCCGGTTTCGGCGAATGCCACGGCATGTTCCATCGTCTCACGGTCGCGGATTTCGCCGATGAGGATGACGTCCGGCGCCTGGCGCAACGTGTTCTTCAGCGCCGCTTCCCATGAGTCGGTGTCCACTCCGACCTCGCGGTGGGTGATGATGCAATGGATGTGGTCATGCACATATTCCACCGGGTCTTCGATGGTGATGATATGGCCGTAGCTGTTTTTATTGCGGTGGCCGAGCATGGCGGCCAGGGTGGTGGACTTGCCGGAACCGGTGCCGCCAACCAGGATGACCAGCCCGCGCTTGGTCATTACCACGTCCTTGAGCACCGGCGGCAGCCCCATCTCGTCCAGATCGGGAATCTTGGTGGTGATGGTACGCAGCACCATGCCGACGCGCTGCTGCTGCATGAACACGTTGACGCGGAACCGTCCGATGCCGGGCGGGCTGATGGCGAAGTTGGATTCGTGCGTGGCCTCGAATTCGGCGGCCTGCCTGTCGTTCATGATGCTGCGCGCCAGCTCCTGCGTGTGCTGCGCGGTCAGCGCCTGTGGGGAGACCGCCGTCAGCTTGCCATCCATCTTGAATGCGGGCGGGAAGCCGGTGGTGATGAACAGGTCGGACGCTTTCTTGCTGAGCATCCCGCGCAGCAAGTTGTGTATCAGCTCGGTAGCCTGTGCTCTTTCCATGGTGAACTCCTGATGGCCTTGCGCCGGTTAAATTGCACCGTTTATTGAGAATTTGCTAATTGCTTGACACGCACTACCCCCATCCCAACCTTCCCCCTGCAAGGGGGAAGGAGTTAAATTCCCTCCCCAAGGCAGGGGGAGGGCTAGGGTGGGGGTCGGGCGCATCAAAGACATTGGCGTCATTTATATTTTTACTGGCTTTTCAATAATTACTCCTCCCCGGCAGGTCGGTCAGGTGCGTATTTTTGCACCGTAACCCGATGTTTCGCCGGAAGGCGAGAGGGGATTTAGTTTCCCGGAAACAGTTCCTTGTTCATCGCCTTGGAGCGCGCTTCGGAGGCAGCCACGATGTTGCTCTTGACCAGGTTTTGCAGGCACTGGTCCAATGTTTGCATCCCGATATTTCCGCCGGTCTGGATGGCGGAATACATCTGCGGCACTTTGGCTTCGCGGATCAGGTTGCGGATGGCCGGTGTGCAGATCATGATTTCATGGGCTGCCGCACGGCCCGTGCCGTCCTTGGTCTTGCACAGGGTCTGCGAGATCACCGCGCGCAACGATTCGGACAGCATGGCGCGCACCATTTCCTTCTCGTCGGCCGGGAATACGTCAATGATGCGGTCTATGGTTTTGGCCGCGGAGCTGGTGTGCAGCGTGCCGAACACCAGGTGGCCGGTTTCCGCCGCGGACATCGCCAGGCGTATGGTTTCCAGATCGCGCATTTCGCCCACCAGGATCACGTCCGGGTCTTCGCGCAATGCGCTGCGCAAGGCATTCTGGAATGACAGGGTATGCGGGCCAACTTCGCGCTGGTTGATCAGGCATTTCTTGCTTTCATGCACGAATTCGATCGGGTCTTCCACCGTCAGGATGTGCCCCATTTCGTTTTCGTTGCGGTGGTTGACCATCGCCGCCAGCGTGGTGGATTTACCGGAGCCGGTAGGGCCTGTTACCAGAACCATGCCGCGCGGAAAATCGGCCAGGGATTCAAATATTTTTGGGGCCTTGAGATCTGCCAGGGACAGGATTTTGGAAGGGATGGTGCGCATGACCGCGGCCGCGCCACGGTTCTGGATGAAGGCGTTGACGCGGAAACGCGCGAGATTGGGCACCTCGAAGGAGAAGTCAATTTCCTTGTTCTCTTCGTAGAATTTGCGCTGCCCGTCGTTCATGATGTCGTACACCAGGGCATGCACTTCTTTGTGCTCCATCGGCGGCAGGTTGATCTTGCGTATGTCGCCATGCACGCGGATCATCGGTGGCAGGCCGGCGGAAAGATGCAGGTCGGAAGCCTTGTTTTTGACGCTGAAAGCAAGCAGTTCGGTAATATCCATTATAATCCCCGCAGATTCGCGAACCGCGCAATGGCGCGGCTGCGTGACATGGCCAACAACGCGCCGATTATGAACGCAATCGCTTCCAAGTTGCAAGCCGTTAACAGTGATATTGCACATGCCGCGAGCATGGCGCAACGGGGTGTGGGGGAGGTAACTTTGCTGGCGGTGAGCAAGGCTTTTCCCGCTACCGCAGTGCGCGAGGCTTTTCGGGCCGGGCAGCGCGCCTTCGGCGAGAGTTACATACAGGAAGCACTGGATAAAATCGCAACACTGCACGGCCTTCCGCTGGAGTGGCATTTTATCGGGCCCATCCAGGGCAACAAGACCCGCGCTATCGCCGAGAATTTTGCCTGGGTGCATGGCGTGGACAGGCTGAAAATTGCCGAACGCTTATCCGCGCAACGCCCGCAAAACCTGCCACCGTTGAACGTGTGCATCCAGGTGAACGTGAGCGGCGAGGCCAGCAAGAGCGGTGTGGCGCCCGGTGAAGTGGCGGAGCTGGCGCAGGCTGTGGCGCGTCTGCCGCATCTCAGGCTGCGCGGGCTGATGGCAATCCCCGCACCTGCCGAGGAGCTGGAAGCGCAACGCAAACCGTTTGCCCAATTGCGCGAACTGATGCGGCAACTCAACACACGGGGGTTGGCGCTGGATACGCTGTCCATGGGTATGTCGCACGACCTTGCAGCGGCCGTGCTGGAAGGTGCGACCATCGTGCGCGTTGGCTCGGCGATTTTCGGGCAGCGGGATTATTCCAAGTAAAGGCAATTGAATTCAAAAACTACTTGTCCGCAGATTACGCAGATTCACGCAGATTTAAAACGCCAAGAATTTAATCTGCGTAATCTGTGGGCAAAAGGTTTCAGGTTTATGGAGAAAATATGAACATCTGTTTCATCGGCGGCGGCAATATGGCGACCGCGCTTATCGGCGGATTGCTCAAGCGCGACTTCGCGGCGGCGCAATTGCGCGTGGTGGAAATCAACGCCGACAACCGCACACGACTGCAAAATGAATTCGGCGTGCAAGCCACGGCGGAACTGGCGGTGGGCGTGGCGGGCAGCGATATTATCCTGCTGGCGGTCAAGCCGCAGCAGTTGCGCGAAGTCGCGACGCAGCTGGCGCCATTGTTGTCCGGCCAGTTGCTGCTCTCCATCGCGGCGGGCATACGCGCCGCCGATCTGGCGCGCTGGTTGGGGTCGCAAAACGTGGTGCGCGCCATGCCCAATACCCCGGCATTGATCCGGAGCGGCATGGCCGGTTTGTATGCCTTGCCCGCCGTCAGCCAAGCGCAACGCGAACAGGCACAAAGCATTTTGGCGGCGGTAGGCGAGGCTTTATGGGTGCAGGACGAAGCCATGCTGGATGCGGTCACGGCAATTTCCGGCAGCGGCCCGGCCTATGTGTTTTACTTCATCGAGGCCATGCAACAGGCGGCGCGGGATTTGGGATTCAACGCCGAAGATGCGCGCCGGTTGAGCCTGGCAACCTTTCTGGGAGCCAGCAAACTAGCCTCCGGCAGCGATGAGGATGCCAGCGTATTGCGTGCCAGGGTCACATCAAAAAATGGCACGACCGAACGCGCCCTGCTGAGCATGGAACATAATCATGTTGCCCGGCACATCGGGCAAGCCGCAAAAGCAGCGGAAGCCCGCTCCCGTGAAATGGGCGATGAATTAGGCGGGCAATAATGCTCAACGAAGCTTTGTTGTTCCTGCTCGACGTGCTGTTGCAGCCGTTCGCCGCGCTCCTGCTGCTGCGCTTCCATCTGCAATGGCTGCGCGCGCCGATGCGCAACCCGCTGGGTGAATTCATCATGGCGCTCACCGATTTCCTGGTGCTGCGCGCGCGCCGGTTCATTCCAGCCGCACGGGGTCTTGATACTGCCTCACTGCTGCTGGCTTTTGTGGTGGAGGCGGTTTATCTCGTCATCGTACTATGGGTGCAAGGATTTCCGTTTGCCGTGTTTCCCTTGCCCGGCTTGCTCGCATGGACCGTGGTCAAGCTGCTCAAGCTCAGCCTTTACCTGCTGATGGCGGCGCTGTTCGCGCAGGCGCTGCTGTCATGGGTCAATCCGCACACGCCGATAGCGGGGCTGCTGAACGTCGTAACACACCCTTTCCTCGCGCCGTTGCGGCGGCGCATCCCGACGCTCGGCAACATAGACCTCACGCTGCTGGTGCTGCTCATCGTGTGCCAGCTCATCCTTATTGTGCCGCTGGGCTGGCTGGAGAGCGTGGCCATGAGACTGCTCTGATTCCAATTCCACTTCATCGGTGACACTGTGTTGGCTTCA
>CXWL01012192.1_pt1 | contig 24952 bp, 20 predicted proteins | sample 590931 | NCBI WGS metagenome assembly CXWL01 (sample SAMEA3498368, study PRJEB10139) | groundwater metagenome | biome: water well; material: biofilm material | place: Germany | collected 2015-04-27
ATCCATGATGTGCCCTTCATGTTGCCTAATCGGATTTTTCAATACGTCGCGATATCCATTGATCAACTGACCCAAATCCCTTGAATCCATCAGTTCAGCTAATGTTGTGTATCCCGCCACATCCGTTGTTAAGCAGGGACTGCAAATGCCTTGTTCATCTTTGTTTCCGAGTATTTTTTCTACGGTTCTGTTAGGGTAAGAAGAACCTAATGATTTTCTGATTTCTGTTAGTTGTATCTCGAGTTGCTTACTTTTCCTCTTTTCTAAGTGATGCTTTTGTATTTCTGCCAAAATAAAAGCAAATAGTATTTGTGAAAGTGGAATCATCACAGGTAACCAAACAGCGGCTTCCTTGAATAGGTAATAGGCGCAGAAGGTGTAAATCGATATGACAAAAATACCCAGTACAATAGATTCCCGGGTAGACAAAATCAGGAAAACAATTCCCATTACAAAACCAAGCAGGAATAGAATGCCTAGAGCACCTGAAAGTGGTAAAGGCCTGATAGGCTTGTTTTCCAATAAATTGGCGAAAGCCGTTGCAGCAATCTCCACACCGCTTATGAAAAGGCCGTCTGGATTTGAGAATACCGTATGATAATCGTCTCGCACGATATCTTGCTCGGGCTGGGTAGCGCCTGAAAATCCGACAAAAACGACCTTACCCTTAAGATCGATTCCTTCCGGTAGATTTTTACTACTATTATTTTCATGAAGTTGTAATACTTGATAATAAGGAATTGTTGTTACACTACGTGGTGGACCATAAAAGTTCAGGTAGTGTTTATCTTGACCTGAATATAGATTTAATAACGAAGTGACCATCTTCTTTTTGGCGAGACTCATATTTGAATCACGATTGAGTTCGGCTTGTATCTTTTGAGTCATTTGTGGCCGATTAATGAATATATGGCGCAGCGTTAATATCAAATCTTCGATATCATTATCTTTCGAATGAGAAGGTAATTGTTCGGTTATTGTTGGATCTGCCGCATGTAACAGGCGAACAAAATCGTCATATATTGGCAAGGTAAAAATTTGTAGCGCTATAACTGGTGCCGTTGGAATATCTCCAGCGCTTGCTTTAAAGGTCCAATAATCATTGACCCGTTCTGCTTTAGGTAATGGAAAAGGTGCGCGTGCTTCGGCAGCATCTGCAATGATTGGCAGGAGCGGTGCGGGGCCTTCTTCAAAAATGCGATTTTTTGTTTGTTCATTGCCTACGAGTAATCCTGTATCACGATAAACCAATCGTTCAATTAATACGACATTACCCGCAGTTTTTATCGCATGCGCTAGCTTCTTGTCGTTCTCTGGTATAGCACTGGGTGTGTCAAAAATAAGGTCAAAAATGATGACACGTGCACCCGCCTCGGTGAGCTTATCAATTAGGCTGGCATGTAAGTCGCGTGGCCATAGTCGAGGTGTAACCGGTAAATCCAATTGGGTAGCGGAAGGCTGGTCAATCGCAACAACAATCACATCATCGGGCGCCGTAATCGCACCACGCAAGTGAAATAGCCAGTTTAAGCCAAATTTTTCTTCGAATACCGATCCAAGCGGTGATGGATATACAAGAACACCGAATAAACCGATAAAGCTACCTAAGAGTAGCTGCTTAAACCATTTTGTCATGTTGGTGTTCCAGACCTACTAATAACAAGATTTATAGAAACGATTTATGAGACATTCAAAATAGCTTGAAATCATGATCCTGGAAATGGTCTTTAGGACTACAAGATTTTCATTATAGCAGCCAGAAGACAGGCACTTAGATTCTCATATCAATTACACATGTCTGAATACTGGGCACATCTAATTTTTAAAATGCGCCTCTAATTCCTGCAACGATAGCTCGTCCCGGCAATGGTGCGGTATCTTTTAGAAACGAGGTATGTACACGCATATCGCTGTCCAGCAAATTTCTGCCCTGCAGGAAAAGTGTATAGTGAACGGATTTGGAAAGTTTCATGTTATAGCCCATTTCGACATTCATCAGCGTGTAACCGGATGTTTCGGTTTCCAATACGGCTACGCGATGCTGGCCTGTTACCCGTGTGAGGTTAAAATTGGCTTGCCACGCATTTTTCTTGTAATCCAGATCAAAGCCAAAGCGTTGCGGAGTCATTCGTGGGATATTGCCATTATCCTTCAGTCTGCCGTACACGATATCGGTAAATAGCCGCAAGTTAAGTGTATCGGGTAAAAGTGCAACGATAGCTTCCGCTTCTGCACCGTAAAATTTTGCACGCGTTTGTGAAAAATCCTGAACCAGGAAGGGGCCATTTCGATCCAATAAGCCTTCATCATTAACCCTGTCTGCAAAACCATCAAGATTACTATCGCGACTTTGCTGGAAAATATAATCATTGATGTAGTTATAGAATAAATTTACTTTACCGGTGATCGTACCTGTAGTTTTTTGCAATGCAATGTCAAAGTTATTCGAAGTTTCTTTTCTCAGGGTCTGATCCCCTTGTTCAAAAGTATTGGTAGCGATATGCCTGCCATCGGCATACAGTGCGACAGTATTCGGGGCGCGTTGTCCGCGCGTAGCAGTTAAGTCAACCTGGTAACCATCCATAAATTTCCAAGCACTTCCTGCAGATATGCTATACAGATTAAAGTCACGAGTTTGAAGCAGCGTGGCTCGCGGGTTATGGGCGGTATGTTCAAAACGTCCGCCGACTTCAAACCGCCACTGCTGCCATTCACGCTTTTCAAGCATAAATAATCCGGCCGATTGCGAGAGACTGGATGGAACGAAAGCTTCTTCGCCTTTGGCGGAAAAATTGCGATTTTGTAACTGAATGCCCATAACGCCTTGCCATTTAGCGATCGGGGAATGGATGAGTTCAGCTCGACTATCCAATTCGTTATTTTTAAAACGGCTGCCAACATCACCACTCTGTTCGAGCTCCTTGTGCTGGTAATCATTATAATTAAAGCGCATCTTGAGTTGCTGGAATCCTTTTAATGGGTTATCCAGATCACCAGCAAAACCATAGCGAGTCTGACTCATGTCAATTTTTGCACCTTCCGGTCCGGGAATGCCGTAAAAATTTTCCAGCTTTGAAACCGACATGCCCACAAAGCCGCGGTCACCGATATAGGAACTGCCCACCGATAAATTACTCGAATCGATGGCACTATTTCTGACAAAGCCGACTTCACTATTCGGATCATTGGGATTCGCACGCCCGGGGATATGAACATCATTGGTTTTTCTTTTGGCGCCTTCGATATTCCAGGACATTCTGCCCAAGCTTCCTGATGCATTGAGCGCGCCATTGCGTTCTTCCAGAGCAGAATTGAAGCGTCCTTCAAAGTTTGCTTGTGGTGTCTTAAACAAGCGATCAGGTATGCGATCATTGACCACATTCACCACACCGCCGGACACACCGCTGCCGTACAACAATGTGGATGGTCCGCGTAGTATTTCGATGCGTGACGCATTTAAGGTTTCTGTTGCCACGGCATGATCCGGGCTAATAATCGACAGATCACCCGTACCAACACCATTTTCTAGAACCTGTACACGAGGCCCGTCCTGTCCTCGAATAATTGGGCGGCCAGCACCTGGTCCAAAACTACTAGACGTTACTCCCAGTTCATGCGATAGCGTATCACCCAGATTGGTTTCACGTTTCCGGCGCAGGCGATCGCCTTGCAATACAATATCAGCCTTAACCCCAGATGACTCAGCCGAGCTTGCGTTCGGTGCAGTAATTTGGACACTCGGTAACTCGACGTTCTTATTGACGCTTTGTGCATGACTATTGGATATTTCCAGCAGAGAAAATGCCAGAATAACGGTCACTGTTTGAGATACCTTGCCTTTATACAACCCGACAGCATTGTTTAATTTATGCTCAGAATCATCCATGCAGCTTTCCTAATTAAATAGGGTGTTTGGTGTGCAACTGAGTTGCGCCAATGAAACTGATCAATCACAAGCATTCAATACAAGTCAAAACAATCAATAGACTGTTTGGCGATTGATGCAGATTAGGATTAACCGTTTAATGAATCGGATAGAATGAAACAGGAGGTGCACGTGAATGATAGGAATGGGTTTTGTTGTCAGAATGATGTCTGACTGTTAGTGATGACAAGTGGTGACGTGTTATCGGGCCACAAAGGGATAGTCCAGAAACAACTAAAAAGATATTTAATGCAGTAAGCGCAAGACAATCCAAGCAGATTTCATCGAGATCAGCGCCATTATCAGTCTCGATTTCAGTAACATCGAGCACATTGGTTTGTGCGAAATGTGTGAAAGCATGTACCATCGAAAAGATCGGCACAGACAATAATGCTAACGTCAAAATCAGAAATAAGCTTTTACGTATCATTGGAAATTCAAACTGNNGGCACAAAGACCTTTCACCGTCAGCTCAACCTCTTGAAATCGATAGCCAATCGGTAAAGGCCAGCTTCGTTCAATCGATAAATCGCTCAGGCAGATCACCTGTGCACAACGGGTACATTTGAAATGTGCATGTTGATGTGAATGCAATTCCCGATTGGCATGATAACGCCAAGCCCGGTCGTCACTGGTTACTTTGTGGATCAGATTTTTATCGGCAAGCCATTCCAGCGCGCGATATAAAGTCACTCGATCCAGTTGCAAAGTTTGCGGTAAACGCTGCTCAATTTCCCGATGCGTAATTGCTTGTTGTTCCGCCAGCAAAATGGCCAGAATTCCAATTCTACCGGCTGTTGCCCGACCGCCACTGTGCCGGATCAACTCCTCCGCAGTTCTGTGAAGCTTATTGAACATAAATATACTTAAATAAACGCAACAATGTTGCAACAATTGTAATGGAACAAATTGCTCGGTGCAACAAGCAATTCTTCCGCTTGAGAATTCATGGATGCCAATAGGGCAAGCAAAAAGGAAATTCGGCTATCGATGCACGCAAGATTTGGCGCTTGAATTGCTACAGACTGATGAAGCGCTGAAGGAATTCGAAGCCGCGATGATTAAAAACATGAATGGTTGAGAATTTTGTTTGTCAAAACTGGAAATTGTTTATAATAAAAACATGAAAGCATACAACTACAAATGGTTATTGGTTTTTTTCATGCTGTGGCTCCCATTGCAAGGTGCTGCAGCAGCTGTCTTGTCAGTGTGTGTACAGGAAAAAAATATTAACAGTCATCATGACAAATCAACGATAACTATCGACAGCCATCATCACGATGGCTGTCATAAGCAAACGGCTGATAATACATCCGATCACTTATTAGCCAGCTTGCCATGCGACGATACCGCTTGTGACGCATATAGCAATACGCCGATTCTGTCGCGCTATACTGCGCCGATGCTCACCGACGACACTTCCGCTATTACTTCATTGAATCCCAGTTTTATTTCATTTGTACCTGAACAGCCGCAACGCCCACCTCTAACCGCCTAATCCTAATTGTTTGCGCGCAAGCGCGAGTAGGGGATATTAAGCGAGCCGCAGGACACCAAGTAGCATTGGCGAACTATGCACGCTAACCCTAGCCGACAGGTTTTCTGCCATGGCAGTATCATTGATTACGGTCTGGAGGCATTGATGTATTCAATATTTTTTGTTCAAATCCAATCGGCTCCGATGAGGAGGTTCCGATGATTCGCGCAGGTATGATCGCATTAATAGGGGCAATCACCGCGATAACCGCTCAAGCACAAGAATCTCGTTCGATTATTTTTTCCAAGTCAATTGAAAGAGCAACTGAGGACGCACTTCTGGTGCATAACACCCCGCTGTTATCTGACTTGATCGCGGAAACACTGAAAAATAATCCAGAAATCCGGGCTGCGGCTCAGGAACATCAAGCCGCACAGCAAAGGGTCGCACCGGCAGGTGCATTGGACGATCCGCAAGTTGAAATCGGTGTGTTGTATATGCCGATTGCCGCATCGCCGTTTCGCACCGAAGATATGACGATGAAAATGATCGGCTTGGCGCAGGCATTGCCTTTTCCGGGCAAACGCGATTTGCGCGAGGCGGTAGCCAGCAAGGATGCAGAGGCGATCGAGTACGGCTATCAGGAAACCATCAATCGTACCGTGCATGACCTAAAAACCGCTTATTTCGATCTCGGACTCACGCTCGAACTGATCAAGCTGGTGGAAAAGAATAAGCAAACCCTCGAACATTTCTTGCGCATTGCGGAAGAACGCTATCAAGTCGGGCAAGGCACTCAAGCCGATGTACTGAAAGCGCAAACCCAAGTATCACGGATTGTGGATCGATTGATCGGCTTAGCGCGTGAGCAGTCGATGTTTGAAGCGAATTTGTTGCGCGCACTGGGCCGCAGCATGGGCAACAAAGCGCCAGCGCCTTTACTGGTAAAGCCTTATCAGGAACCCGCCTTAAAACTCGAAGCATTATACGAGGCAGCTTTAGTCCAGCGTCCGCGCTTGCTGGCGTTGAAAAGTATGATTGCGCGCAGCGATAAGGTGTTGGATCTGGCGCAAAAAGATTATTACCCTGACTTCACGCCGCGTTTGATGTACGGACAACGCGAAAGCCGGTTGGACGGCACGGGCCGTGCCGATGAGGTCAGTGTTACGGTGACCATGAACTTGCCGGTATGGCGCAAAAGCAAACTGGAACCGCGCGTATCGGAAGCATTGGCGTTGCGCGATCAAGCCATGAGCTTGCACCAAGCACAAATCAACGAGATTGCCGCTGCCTTACGGCAACAACTTGCCGTTGCCGAACAAAGCTATAAATTAGCACAGCTTTATCAATCGACTGTCCTGCCGCAAGCGCGGCTGACCGTTGAATCGTCATTGTCAGCCTACAAGGTGAATCGCGTTGATTTTCTGACCTTGCTGGATAACCAAATGACCGTGTTCGATTATGAAACCAGCTTGGTTAAGCGTAGCGCCATCCACCAAAGATTATGCGTTAGCACGGATGGATGGGATGTCAGTTGTAAGATCTGGCCTTTCTCTTTGGTATTCCTTTTGCGAGTTAAATGGTCAAGTGGTAACAGCTGACCGGTTAATTCAGAAAATTACACTTATTATACGAATCCGCCTCCGGTAGAATTTGAAAAAGACTTAACAAAGTCTCCGGGTTTATTTGACCACAACAAGGCATCTTTACACTGCACCGATTGGCGATCAGAAAATGGTCAATTCTCAACAACCGAAAAACTTAAAAAAGCAGACCACGGAGGATGAGCAATGACTGACAGGGAAGTCATGCGAACAGAGCGAGAGGTCTTCGCAGATCTGACTGCACTTTGTCGCCGTCCTGGCTACGTGCATGCATTAGCCTACATCTGCTTTCGTGACAACGTGATTCTCCACACTGGTGACATGGAAGAAACCGATATAAGGAAGATGTTCTCTCCCTCGCGGCTAATCCGAACGGAAATCAACACTTTGCTCGGCTTGATGATAAAAGCCAATATCGACTGGACACTACCTTCACCAAGAACATTACAGGAATACATTGATACGACAGAGCAACTCCTTGAGGAGTTACACCAATGCCTGTCTGGAGAATTCCGATCAGGCCTGACTAAGGAAGCGACGGAGAGTGGCTTCAACCCATCTGAATGCGGGGAAGTGCTGCGGGAAGCGATTTTCTATAGTGGGGAAGCAGCGTACAACTTTCAGTACCTGGACCTAGCCGTTTGTAAGTATGAGGCTGACACGCAATGGCTCCAAACAAACCGAGGCTTTACTATCGACTACGCTTCGCGTGTCGCTAAAGCAGTCGAGGAAGTTCACGCCGACCACTTTAGCGCAATTCTTGAACTCCAGCACCCGGACAAGTGGACAATGCTCCCTCTTTTTGCCTTCACTGCCGATGAGATTGCAGCAAAGGCGAATCTTGCTATCGATATCGTGGAGCGAGTACTTGGTGCATTTGAACTGCCATCAGCAGAGCGCAATGAAGGATTCAACGCGCTGCACGACTTCAATGTGATCACGGCTATGCCCTTACTGCGAACGCCAGGTGGAGAGTTTTTATCACTGCAGTTCTACTCACTGGCCGAAGCTATATACGAGGCTCCCCATCATTGGATGTATCAAGACGAGGCGTATCGTTCAATACTCTCGGAGAACCGAGGCGACTTCACCGAAGATTTTGTAGCCGAGCGACTCGGTTTGGTCTTTGGGAAGGATCATGTGCATTTGAATGTAGATATCTTCAAGACCAAGGCAGCAAAGGTATCCGACATAGACGTGCTTGTCGTTTGGGGCAATCGGGCTATCATCGTGCAAGCAAAATCAAAGCGCCTGACGCTTGAGTCGAGAAAAGGGAATGACCAGGTTATTCGCAACGATTTCAAGGAGGCGGTACAGATTGCCTACGACCAAGGTGCCGCGTGCGCTAAAAGCCTGATCGACAAGAGGTGCAGGCTCGTTGCCTCTGATGGATGCGAAGTTGTGCTGCTGAATGATATCAAGGAGATTTACATCTTCTGTATCGTCAGTGATCACTACCCTGCCTTGAGCTTTCAAGCAAGGCAATTTCTAAAGACAGAATACATTGATCGGGTACAAGCGCCATTGGTTATGGACGTATTCGCTTTGGATGCCATGACCGAAATGCTGCAGTCCCCCCTACAGTTTCTTAGCTATGTGAACTGCCGGGCAAACTACGCTGAGCAACTTATAGCATCACAAGAATTAACGATTCTTGGCTATCATTTGAAGAAAAACCTCTGGGTGCAGCCTGACGTTAACCTGATGCTTTTATCTGATGATTTTTCAGCTGAATTAGACATTGCGATGTTGGTGAGGCGAGCTGGGGTACAAGGAACCGCCACACCCGATGGTGTTCTGACTCGGTTTGAAAAAACGACAATTGGTAGATTGGTGAAGGAAATTGAAGTCCGACCAGATCCAGCAACTATTGATCTCGGTTTTCTACTCCTAGCAATGAGCGAGCAGGCTGTGACGGAAATGAGTCGTGCCGTAGACAGGTTGGCTGCTTGGACTCGCGCTGATGGCAAGGTGCATGATGCTACGTTCGGGTTTAAGGAAGGCTCAGGCATTACCTTCCACTGCACTGATGAGCCATCAAACGTGGCAGGCCCTCGATTGGAATCCTACTGCACACTCCGCAAATATAGGGAGAAAGCCTCGCAGTGGTTTGGTCTCTGCATGACTTCAACTGGCCCAGATGTGAGATTCGGTGTCTCCCTGGTCTTTCCGTGGACTCAAGATGAGCAAATGGATGAGAAAACCAAAGATATGAAGGAGCCAGTTCCCATCGATCAGGCTCTTCAGGCATTGATGAGGGGAAGAAATCGAGTGAAGAAGATTGGTCGGAACAATCCTTGCCCTTGTGGTAGCGGGCGGAAATACAAAAAATGCTGTCTTAACTGAATTAAATACAAAAAATAATGCACCTGCATCATATTGCACTGGCCATCGTGGTGGCGGTGATTTGGGGATTCAATTTCGTCATGATCAAAGCGGGGCTTGACGAGCTGCCGCCGATTCTGCTGTGCGCATTGCGTTTCTTTTTTGCTGCGTTTCCGGCGGTCTTTTTCATCCGGCGGCCTAGCATCGCATTCCGGCAAGTGGCGGCTTTCGGGCTTGTCATGTTCGCATTGCAGTTCACTTTGCTATTTTTCGGCATGGCTGCCGGGACAACAGCTGGTCTCGCTTCGTTGCTGCTGCAAGTTCAGGTGTTCTTTACCATCTTGTTGGCAGTCATGTTTCTGCATGAAAAGCCATCTGTTTGGCAGATCGCCGGGGCGATTGTTTCATTTTCCGGTATCGGGCTTGTCGCCGCCAATCTGGGCGGTGATATCTCGGCTCTGGGCATGGGCCTGATCATTGCAGCAGCGGCTTCGTGGGGCGCGGGCAATCTGATTTCCAAACGGTTCGGCAAGATCGATATGCTGGCGCTGGTCATTTGGGGAAGTTTCGTTGCTTGGCCTCCGCTCTTGCTGGTGTCGTTCATCTTTGAACAAAACTTTTGGGATCTCGAAGGCTTATCCAGGCTCACGTGGCGCTCTGCCGCCGCCATTGGCTATAATGCGTATCCGGTTACCTTGTTGGGCTTTGCGACATGGAACTGGCTATTGAGTCATTATCCGGCTGCGACAGTAGCGTCATTTTCGCTGCTTGTACCAGTGTTCGGGTTGACGAGTTCCGCATGGGTGATGGACGAACCCATCCATCCGTGGAAAATCGGTGCAGCTGCTTTAATTACTGTAGGTCTTTGTATAAATTTGCTGGCAACTCGCCTCGCCGCACGCAACTATCGGAAATAATCTGATTTCATGAAAAAGCAGCCTCATTTTATCCCGGCATTACATTTCCACTGGCTGACGAGCTGGTACGATCCGGTGATGCAGTGCCTGTTCCCAGAATCGGGAATTAAGGCGGCATTGATTGCGCAGGCCCATATTCAGCCCGGACAGATTGTGCTGGATTCGGGCTGCGGTACCGGCACGCTTACCGTGCTGATCAAACAAACCGAACCGGATGCCATAGTTTATGGACTCGATGTCGATCCCCAAGTGTTGGACATTGCGCGAAGGAAGGCCGGGCAAGCGGGAGAAACGATCATCCTGCAACAGGGCACAGCGACTTGTCTGCCCTACCCGGATGGAAGTTTCGACCGTGTATTCACCAGTCTGATGTTGCATCATTTAACGCGGCAAGATAAACAGCAAATGCTCAGAGAAGCATTCCGCGTATTGAAGCCTGGTGGCGAACTGCATGTCGCGGATTTCGGCAAGCCACATGATTTTGTCATGTGGTTAATCTCTTTGATGATGCGCTGGTTTGAAGAAATTCACGATCACATTCTGGGTCGCTTGCCGGTTTTTATGGTGGATGCCGGATTTCATCCGGCGGAGGAGATTGCTCAACATCGTACCTTGGTCGGCACGATTGCTTTATACCGTGCCAGTAAGCCGATGAAGAATGATTGATCCTGCTTTGTGGGATAGTCTGAAATCGGATTTTAGAGGCAGGGGTTTACAAAAATCCCCTGCCACTCAGCCTATGACTCGAGATCTTTGAAGGGATGAGGCTTAGCAACACCAAATCCTTGCGCATAATCAACGCCGATTTCCTGTAGTTTTACGATGATGTCGTCTGATTCAACTAATTCGGCTATTGTCTTAATTTCGGCCTTGTGCGCGAGTTGATTGATGGTTTTTACTTTATCGAGATCTTCCTCATCTCGAAGGATATTGCATACTAAACTTCCATCAATTTTCAGGAAATCGACTTTCATTTTGTCGAGTAGATTTAATGATTCAGGGTTGCCGCTAAAGCTGCATAGCGAAACCAAGCAGCCCAGTTCTCGAATTTTCTGCGTAAAAATAAGTGTATCGGCTGTATTGGCTTCTGCGTCTGACACTTCAACCTCAAAGCAAAGATTGGTAGCCGGGGCTTTTATTTTTTGTAATTGATCTTGAATAAAGCCCGGAAAAGCCCGGTCACTTAACGTATCTTTAGCGACATTAATATAAAAAACCGAATTGGATTGTGGGTGAACTGCTAACCACTGGGCGATATGATTGATTATCCACCGATCCAGTTTGGGCATCATTTTAAATTGATCGACAAGAGGTAGAAATGAGCCAGGGGGCATCAAGTTATTTTCTTCCTCATGCATACGAATGAGAATCTCATAATGAGAGACTGATGTGATAGAAGATTTGATAGGGGCTATTTCCTGACAATAAAGATTAAATTCTCCTCCCTCAATTGCCTGAGTAATGCGTGCAGCGGTAATCCCTGATTTGGATGTTTGAGTACTCGGCGGTGGGTTTGTATTGCCTTTAGTCAGTATTTTTTTGGATTTTTCTGGTTCTGGTTTGGTTGGATTCTCTAATTTCTTTTTTGAAGAATCACGGTTTTTTTCTTGCGCCCGGGGGGTGTGTAACGTATAGAAGCCGACAGTCTTTCCCTTGCTATCAAGATGAGGAAGATATTGCTCCGTGAAAATATAAGGGAAGCCCTTGGTCGATTTAAGTACACGTTCGTTATGCACGGTTTCTCCGGCTAGGATTTCTTCGATACTATTTTGGATATCAGAGAAAAATTCTTCATTTGAGAATTCTTTTAAAAGCCGGCCATCTATCTGATCTGGCTTTAATCCAAACCAACGGCGAAATATTCTATTATGGTAACGGCAACGAAGATCACTATTAAAATAAGCCAGCATGACAGGCATGTTTTCATCAACAAACTGTGATTTTATTTTGCTTTCAGATGCTGTTTTCTCTGCCCACAACCGGTGCTTAATCTCATTCCCGAGTCTTTCCTTGCTAACTTGGAGTTGATCGGAAAAGTTTTTGATATTTTTCTCCGCACCCGCTACTTGGATCATTGCTATTAGTATTGCAAAGACCAAGGAAAACCATAATGCTGCTTGCAAGTGTGATGGGATTTCATTGATAAAATAGGTGTCAGCTATCAGAATGATTGCAAGTATTAACGCAATGCAAATTGCGAGATAAGGTTTAACGTTATTAAGGAGAGAGATTTTTTGCACGATGTTTCCTTATTCTTGCTAGTGTGTTTCTATATGAGCGGAAAGTGGTTTAGTTATACGCCAGAATTTCCATAAATCAGAGCGTGTTATCTCAAAACGCTGAGATGAAGTTTCGTTAAGCGCTGTGATGGTCAATTGGTTGATTTTTCCTTTCTTAAGTGCCGTATATACAGGTAAAAACCAATTTTTCTCCATGTTCACGAGCGCCTCACGCCAGGCATAAGCATTTCTATACTTGGCTTTTCCTTGCAAAGCATCCAATACCACGAGATGATTCCCGGATATTTGGGTTTGGAACCATTCCTGCGCATCGGCAGGTAACCTTGAGTGGTCAGTGTTACTGGCTAATGCCAATGCGCGCGGAAGGTCATTGTCGCTCCATATATGCGTATAAGGAGATTGTGCTGATTGCGGCATATTCCCTCCTCCCCAGAACCAAACGCTGTTAATAGCCAATTCTCCACGAGATTCACGAGCTTGATTAACTGGGTGTTCATAAAGCAGCATCTGAATCTCATTAAAAATTCGATGCCATACGATACTTTCAGCGCCTGACGGCAAAAAATTATTAATGTTCTTGCATGTGACATGACTGAGTGTGTGTGTGAAGATCTCCGGCGTTTTTGGGGTTCGGATATACCAACGGTCAGGATGTGATGGGAAGAAAGAGAGATTATGATTACCCAGATTGTGATTAAGATCCTGCACCATTTGCTCGGCTTCTTCTATTGAAATTTTGAAAGCTTGGCTATCAGCTAACATGATATGGTTTTGTTCGATACGTAGGTGGACAGGATCGGCACGCATCCAGAAATCTTTACTTGTTTTTGCCAAAGCAGGAGCATCGGTGTGTAGCATTAGCGGTGCAATAGGCCAGTCGTTTTGGTGCTTTGCTACATTGAACTCCTTACATAGCCATGCTTCAATTTCTTGCGGAGGGTTCATCGTAGCGGTACTTTTTGATAACAGTGCTTCTAAAGAAGGCGCTGATAGCTCATGATAAATTTCTGTTTGTGAGCTATCAGGCCAGAATAGATTGGGAACAAGAAGGTTTAGGTTCATAATGAGGGTCGAGTTGCTGTTGAATGATTCTGGAAATTGAGTGAAATGCCATTTGTCTGAAGTAACGATTTACATTAAGCAGCAACGGGTTTGCCAGTCGCGTGGAAAGGCGTCGTGTTTACACGTATAATAGTCGAAACACAGAATTTTATTTAAGTTTGAGAAGATTTATCTTGCAATGAAGAAGGAAAGTCACAACATTCTCATCCAATGATGTTTAGCTGGCCAGGATATATTTATTAATTGCATTTGTATTCGAACACTTGGAGATGTCATGTATCAGCATATAGGAATACCTAGTGATGGAGAAAGGATTCAGGTTAATGATGATAATTCGTTAAATGTGCCTGATAATCCAATAATTCCTTTTATTGAAGGTGATGGTATTGGTGTTGATATTACTCCGGTAATGCAGAGAGTCGTCGATTCAGCGGTTAAGAAAGCGTATGGCGGGCAACGCAAAATTTCGTGGATGGAAATCTACGCGGGCGAGAAATCAACACGAGTTTATGGACCTGATGTGTGGTTGCCGGAAGAGACTTTGCAAGCCGCTAAGGAGTTTGTGGTTTCCATTAAAGGTCCGCTGACAACACCGGTTGGTGGTGGTATACGTTCGATAAATGTGGCGCTTCGTCAATTGCTGGATCTATATATCTGTTTGCGGCCAGTACGTTATTTTAGTGGCGTACCTAGTCCAGTGAAGAATCCGGAGAAAACGGATATGGTTATTTTCAGAGAGAATTCTGAAGATATTTATGCGGGTATAGAATGGGAAGCAGAATCAGAGTCTGCCAAGAAAGTGATTGATTTTCTCATTAAAGATATGGGAGTGACTAGTATACGTTTTCCTCAGACTTCTGGTATTGGAATCAAACCTGTTTCGAAAGAGGGGACTGAACGTCTTGTCCGGAAAGCAATTCAGTACGCTATTGATAATAAATGCCGATCGGTTACTTTGGTGCATAAAGGCAATATTATGAAGTTTACTGAAGGTGCATTCAAGAAATGGGGCTATGCTTTGGCTGCTAAAGAATTTGGAGCAGAATTGCTGGATGGAGGGCCGTGGATGAAATTGCCGCTAGAAAAAGGCGGGGTTATTATTAAAGATGTGATTGCGGATGCTTTTTTACAGCAAATCTTGTTACGTCCAGAAGAGTATGACGTAGTAGCTACTCTGAACTTAAATGGCGATTATATTTCTGATGCATTGGCTGCGCAGGTAGGCGGAATTGGGATAGCACCAGGGGCAAACCTTAGCGATTCCATCGCTATCTTTGAGGCAACACACGGTACGGCACCTAAATATGCGGGGAAAGATCAAGTAAATCCTGGTTCAATCATATTATCAGCGGAAATGATGTTGCGGCATTTGGGTTGGGTAGAAGCGGCCGATTTGATTATCAGAGCGATGGAAACAACTATTCAGAACAAGATAGTTACCTATGACTTTGCACGACAGATGACTGATGCTAAAAAGGTTTCTTCTTCGGATTTTGGTAGTGCAATGATTGAGCGTATGTAGTAGTGTCTGTGTTGCCGAAGCAAGCTGTAGGGGGCGAAAGCACCATTTGTTCCTAACAGGGGAGTAAAAACAGAAAAAAGAAAACCCCCTCGCCATACTAACAAAGGGGTAATATAAGATTATATCCTTCTTACTTTATTTGCTATTGTAATGTTATTGCCAATAAAGCGGTTTAAGCCAGTATTTTTACGAAAGTTAAGCGGATTGGATATTAGAGGCTTGTTTTCCCTTCGGTCCTTGAGTGACATCAAAACTCACTTTTTGCCCTTCTTTAAGAGTTTTAAATCCAGACATATTGATTGCTGAGAAGTGCGCAAACAAATCTTCGCTGCCATCGTCAGGAGTAATAAAACCAAAACCTTTGGAATCGTTGAACCATTTTACTGTACCTGTTGCCATTTCTACTTCCTATATAAAAACTGGGCCGGAAACCCTAACACTATTTGAATTTCAAGACCATTGACGGATAAAACNNGGTAATTGTCTCAAGATACTTGAAAATTTTGTCGTAATCGTCAAAGATGTCGATAATGAAGTATTTAGTACAATATATTTTTATAGAAAGAATGAGTAGGGAAAACAGTTATGACGGAGAGTAACTCAGAAGCCGTTATGCTTGTACAGGAGAAAATTGAACGAAAACCTCCTTCCATGTACAAAATTTTATTATTGAATGATGATTTTACACCAATGGAATTTGTGATCGAGGTGTTGAAAATATTTTTTTCCATGAATCAAGAACAGGCAACGCGAACAATGTTAGAGGTGCATATGCAGGGGGCTGGTGTGTGTGGTGTATACCCAAGTGATATTGCAAGTACAAAGGTGAGTCAGGTGGTTGAATTTGCGAGAAAAAATCAGCATCCACTTAGGTGTATAATGGAGGAAAACTGAAATGATTGCGCCGGATTTAGAAGTCAGTTTACATATGGCGTTTGTAGAGTCCAGACAAAAACGCTATGAATTCATTACAGTAGAACACTTGCTGTTAGCAATGTTGGATAATGCAAGTGCCGCTGAAGTATTAAATGCTTGCTTGGTAGAGATTGAAGGTTTGCGATCAGTATTAGCGGACCATATTACACGCCATACACCGGTGATTAATGGTAAAGAAGAAGTTGATACGCAACCTACAATAGGTTTTCAGCGCGTTATTCAACGAGCGATACTACATGTGCAATCATCTGGAAAGAAAGAAGTTACCGGCGCCAATGTTTTGGTATCAATTTTTGGTGAGAAAGATTCACATGCCGTTTATTTCTTACACCAGAGAGGGGTGACACGTTTGGATGTAGTGAATTACATCTCACATAATATTCGGAAAGTGCCGCACGAGAATGACGCTAAAGCTGGGAATGAAGGGGACAGTGAACACGAATCCAGTTCGAGCGGAGGCGCGCTTGAGAATTATACGGTAAATCTCAATCACCTGGCGCTAATTAATAAAATAGATCCCTTGGTGGGGCGTGATAAGGAGATTGAGCGAGTTATACAAACGTTGTGTCGACGCCGAAAAAATAATCCTTTATTAGTTGGTGAAGCGGGTGTAGGAAAAACTGCAATTGCAGAAGGCTTGGCAAAACGCATTGTTGAAGAAAATGTGCCTGATTTACTTTTGAAGCATCAAATTTATTCGCTTGATATGGGCGCTTTATTGGCGGGCACCAAATATCGCGGAGATTTTGAACAACGCTTGAAGACATTGTTGAAACAATTAACTGATAATCCAGCGGCTATCTTGTTTATAGACGAAATCCATACACTTATTGGTGCTGGTGCTGCTTCAGGTGGCGTTCTGGATGCATCCAATCTGTTGAAACCGGTTTTAAGTACTGGGCAGCTACGATGCATCGGTGCCACAACTTTTAGAGAGTACCGCGGGATCTTTGAAAAAGATCATGCACTATCAAGACGTTTCCAGCAGATAGAAGTTAACGAACCCAGTGTGGATGAAACAGTAGCTATTTTACGCGGCTTGAAATCTCGTTATGAGCAGCACCATAAGGTTAAATATACTGCCGGTGCATTAGTTTCTGCAGCAGAGCTATCGGAGCGTTATATTAATGATAGGCATTTGCCGGATAAAGCAATTGATGTGCTTGATGAAGCGGGTGCTGCGCAACGCATATTGCCAAAATCGAAGAAACGGAAAGTGATCGGTAAAAGTGAGATTGAGAATGTGGTAGCCAAGATTGCACGAATTCCTCCACAAAATATTTCTACGGACGATCGCAATAAATTGAAAACATTGGGTCGCGATATGAAGGCTGTTGTTTTTGGGCAGGACAATGCAATTAATGCACTGACTGCAGCCATCAAAATGGCGAGAAGTGGATTAGGTAATCCGCGGAAACCCGTGGGCTCTTTTCTTTTCTCAGGGCCAACAGGGGTCGGGAAGACTGAGGTGGCAAGGCAATTAGCCTATGCGCTTGGTATTCACTTGCATCGCTTCGATATGTCGGAATATATGGAACGCCATGCAGTATCTCGTCTGATTGGTGCGCCGCCAGGGTACGTGGGTTATGATCAAGGGGGACTATTGACAGAGATAGTGATTAAACATCCCTATTCAGTTCTATTATTGGATGAAATCGAAAAAGCGCATACAGATATTTTCAATATTTTATTGCAGGTCATGGATTATGGAACGCTGACAGACAATAATGGACGTAAAGCAGATTTCCGCAATGTTATCATTATTATGACTACCAATGCAGGTGCTGAATCTCTGACTAAATCTTCGATGGGATTTGCAAAATCAAAATTTGCAGGTGACGAATTAGTAGATATCAAAAAACTATTTACTCCCGAGTTTCGTAATCGGCTGGATGCGATTATTTCATTCGCTTCTTTGGATCAGGAAATTATTCTGCGAGTAACCGATAAGTTCCTGATTCAACTTGAAACACAACTTCATGAAAAGAAAGTAGAAGCAACGTTTACGGAACAATTGCGTAAGTATCTTGCAAAGAATGGTTTTGATCCACTCATGGGTGCCCGGCCTATGGAACGGCTTATCCAAGATACGATTCGTAGTGCACTGGCTGATGAATTATTGTTCGGGCGTTTAGTCAACGGTGGTAAAGTAACTGTTGATATTGATCATACTGAGAAAGTAAAGCTTCTCTTTGAAGAAGAAGCCGCAATTATTTGATCGATAGCTGAGACACATGCAGAATTGTTACATTGCTCTGGAGAAGCAGGTTTATGCTACGAGCTTGGTTTTTACCGCACTGTATCTTATCCTTTGCACGGATTGCTTCCGCTCAAACTTACCAGTGGCGATTGGCGGCATCTTGACCAAAAGGCACGCCGATGCTGCATACTGGTGCAGAAGGTTTTGTCGGCAATGTGGAAAAATGTCAACCGGCCGTATGCGCACGCACCAGTGTTGATGCATTCGGTAGACAAGAAACGTTACCTGGAATTTTCGATAGGGTTCGTTCCGGCGCATACGAAATGGGCGATGCAGCCTCTTACTAGTACAAGGGTTAAGATCTCTTATTTTTTACCACTACTACATTTGAAATGAGTCCGACGACAATAAATATTGGTATTGATGAAGAAAAAAAGCAGCATTAAATTCGCACCTTTGCGAAAAATGTGCTGTAAGCTTTCAAAAAAGCTAATACTGAAATATTGATTGAAGCCACCGAGCAAGTGTCTTTTGTTAAAGAGGCTATTGAAAGTCAGCAAGAATTTTTCAGTAAAGGGATTGGTCTAGAATCATTGATGAATATTATTTGCAATATAGATAAATTCTCCTCTTTTTTATTCTACTGCTTGTGTTCAACTATCTGCATTTCGGTAGGTAATGGTAATATACGTGTTTTCTCGGTTTAAAAAAATTACAAAGGATTGGTATCACCATGTTTTCGCAGAAACAAACTATAGAAAATGTCGACCCAGAAGTATGGCAAGCGATTAAAGGCGAGATACAACGTCAGGAAGAATATATTGAATTAATTGCATCGGAAAATTATGCAAGTCCCGCTGTTATGCAGGCTCAGGGTTCTGTTCTAACCAATAAATATGCCGAAGGTTATCCGACAAAACGCTATTACGGCGGTTGCATGTATGCTGATCAGGTTGAGCAACTGGCGATTGACCGATTAAAGGCGCTCTTTGGTGCTGAGTATGTCAATGTGCAACCGCATTCAGGTTCTCAAGCCAATGCAGCAGTCTATCTTTCAGTGCTAAAGCCTGGTGATACCCTGCTGGGCATGTCGTTAGCGCACGGAGGTCACTTAACGCATGGTTCTAGCGTTAGTATGAGCGGAAAGATTTTTAATTCGATTTCTTACGGCTTGCATCCAGAAACTGAGCTGCTTGATTATGATCAAGTTGAGCAATTAGCCCATGAACACAAACCAAAAATGATAGTTGCAGGCGCCTCTTCTTATGCGAGAGTTATTGATTGGAAACGTTTCCGAAAAATTGCTGATACTGTAGGAGCCTACCTGTTCGTAGATATGGCTCATTACGCCGGATTGGTAGCAGCTGGTTTTTATCCCAACCCGGTTGGCATTGCGGATTTTGTTACAAGTACTACGCATAAAACACTGCGCGGTCCACGTGGCGGTATTATTATGGCCAAACCTGAGCACGAGAAAGCATTGAATTCTGCTATTTTCCCACAAACTCAGGGTGGCCCATTGATGCATGTGATTGCGGCTAAAGCTGTTGCGTTTAAAGAAGCTGCCAGTAAAGAGTTTAAGGATTATCAAGAGCAGGTCATTGAGAACGCTCGTGTAATGGCAAAAGTGCTGATCAATCGCGGCTTGCGAATCGTGTCGGGTCAAACAGACTGTCATATGTTTCTGGTTGATTTGCGTGCGATGAACCTAACTGGTAAGAAGGCAGAAGAATCGCTTGAATTAGCACACATTACGGTTAACAAGAACGCCATACCTAATGATCCGCAGAAACCATTTGTTACCAGCGGTATTCGTGTCGGCTCACCGGCAATGACCACGCGAGGTTTCAAAGAATTGGAAGCGGAACAATTGGCCAATCTGATAGCGGATGTGCTTGCTGCACCTGAGGATTCGGCGGTTTTGTCACGAGTGGCTACCGAAGCAAAACGATTGTGTGCAAAATTTCCAGTTTATGGATAGCTTTACCAAGTTGGCCAGATATTGAAAAATGATCTGACTAACTTGATTAATACTGGCTAAATTTTGGTATGAAATGCCCTTTTTGCTGTGCAGAAGACACCAGTGTGATTGACTCTCGCGTGAGTGAGGATGGCCAGAAAATACGACGGCGTCGGCGGTGCCAGTCTTGTGATAAACGTTTTACGACATACGAAACCGTTGAATTACGTTTACCTCAAGTTGTAAAACATGATGGTAGCCGAGCCGAGTTTGATCGAAACAAACTGTTGACGGGATTTAAACGTGCACTCCATAAACGCCCTGTTCCCACAAGTTATGTGGATGCAGCGATCGACCGTATTGTACAAAAATTTTTAAGCATGGGAGAGCGCGAAGTTTCATCACGTAGTATTGGTGAGAGTGTGATGCAAGAACTTTATAAGCTCGATGAAGTAGCTTATATCCGATTCGCATCCGTTTATAAAAGCTTTCAGGATGTGGATGATTTTCGTGATGCGATCAAAGAAGTACAAAAACCAAATCAATAATTGCAATCGAAGAAAACAACCTAAACCAGCCTGATGTTTTACTGGTCATTTATCGGAATGCAGTAGACCGAGTGAATCAATCACAGTCATATTTTACAATTCCTTAGATGTTCTCTCCCGCCGATTATGCTTTCATGTCGTATGCGCTACGGTTAGCTGAGAAAGGGCTATACGATACCACACCTAATCCGCGTGTTGGTTGTGTGATTACCCAGAATGCGCAGATAGTCGGGAGCGGTTGGCATGAGAAGGCTGGTCAACCACATGCTGAAGTTAATGCGCTGAATAGTGCTGGAGAGGCAGCACGTGGTGCAACAGTTTATGTCACACTGGAACCCTGCGCCCACTATGGACGCACACCGCCGTGTGTTAATGCATTGATTGCTGCAGGTATTGCCAAGATCATTATCGCCATGAAGGATCCTAATCCGCTAGTATCAGGTCGTGGTAAAACCTTATTGGAACTGGCCGGAATTGACGTACAGGTCGGTTTATTAGAAGCAGAAGCGAGCGCGCTGAATGTGGGTTTTGTTACACGTATGACTCACAAAAAACCATGGGTCAGGATAAAAACAGCTGCAAGCTTGGATGGTAAGACTGCGCTGAATAATGGTGTTAGTCAATGGATTACCGGTGAATCTGCGCGACAGGATGCGCATCGGTGGCGCGCACGTTCTTGCGCCATCCTGACAGGTATCGGTACAGTAAAATCCGATAATCCTCAGTTAACGGTCCGTTACATCAAGACACACCGTCAACCAAAAAAGATTATCGTAGACAGTCATTTAGTAATTCCATTGGATGCTAAATTACTGCAAGCTGGAGAAGAGGTATTTATCTTTACCGCGAATAATAACAATCCAGAAAAAAATGAAGCACTGAGTAAGATGGGTGTTCGGGTCATAGTTTTGTCCAATGCCAAGGGCCGAGTCGATCTGGAGAAAATGATAACTACGTTGGTTGATTTTGGAATGAATGAAGTATTGGTGGAAGCTGGGTGTGGACTTAATGGCGCTTTAGTTGAAGCTGGATTAGTTAATGAGATGATTATTTTTCTTGCGCCGCATTTGCTAGGTAATAATGCGCAGGGAATGGTTCAGTTACCTGAATTAATGAATCTTGATAAAAAGAAGACTCTCAGAATAAATGACTTACGCATGGTTGGGCAAGATATACGGATAATTGCAAGGATTCTATAAAATAGATTCTGCTCTCTATTCACGTACCGGTTTTTTGGCAAGCTTGCGCTGTAATGTGCGGCGATGCATATTTAATATTCTGGCAGTGACTGACACATTGTTATCATTCTCGGTGAGGACGCGCTGAATATATTCCCATTCAAGCCGTCCTACCGATAATGGATGTGCACTGATAACTATATTCGATTCGCCAGATACACGTTCAAAAGCAGCCATAATATCATCGGCATCTACTGGTTTTGCAAGATAATGGGTGGCACCGAGTTTTATGGCTTCAACCGCAGTAGCGATACTGGCATAACCCGTTAGCATAACAATTCGGGTACCGGGATCCAAGGTTTTCAGTTTCTCAACCAACACCAATCCGGATTCGCTGGATAATTTCAGATCAACAATTGCGTATTCGGGTGTTGATGCTTCGGCCAACTTTAATGCATCATCAATAGTATATGCGCACGTTACGCTGAAGCCACGCTTTGTCATCGCTTTTGCCAGCACATCACAAAAAACTTTATCGTCGTCGACAATGATTAAACTGGGATACTCGTTGTTGTCAGTTAATGAAAGTTCGATCATGATGTTGGCTTTAATAGCGGCAAAACGACCTGTGTGCAAGCACCGCCAGTCTCAAGATTGAACAAACGAACACTACCGCCAAAGCGCTCAATATTTGCATTCGCCAGGAATAAACCGATTCCAAAACCTTGCCCAGGTGTCTTACTGGAAAAAAACGCTTCACCAGCGCGTTGCATGGCTTCTGCCGACAACCCTTCGCCATCATCAATAATCTCAAGATGCAACATTTGATTTTCCCAATGACTCTTGATCTCTATGCATTTTGAAGATGCATCTGCTGCGTTATTAAGTAGATTAAGTATGGATTGGCTCAATAGCTGATTGTCCATAATCCTGGGTGTAGGGGGCGTGCCTGTACTTTGGTAAGTAAATTTAACAGAGGGGCGTATCAACTTCCATTTGTCAAGAACCTGATCAAGAAATTCATCGACGGGAAGTTCGCTACCGTTCTCAGTTCTGTCTTGACCTGCTTTGGCCAGTAATTGGGTCAAAGTTTGCTTACAGTGGACAATCTGATCACGCAAGATATGAATATTATTCTGGAATTCAACATCATTTTTATATTCTTGCTGTAATTCTCCGGTCACAACAGCCATAGTTGAAAGCGGTGTGCCAAGTTCGTGCGCCGCGCCGGCTGCCAGTGTTCCCAGAGCGATAATTTGTTCGTTGCGTAATGCCTGCTCTCGCGCTTTAGCAAGATCTCGATCTCGATCTCGAATCGAGGAGCTCATTTTAACGACGAACCATGCAATGATTACAGTACTTAATACAAATGCCAACCACATTCCTGACACATGTAACGCAAACTCAATAAGATGATTGCTGTGTTCGTGCGGCAATGGTACATAATTGAATAATAACAGCGTATAACAAGCAATTGTAATGATAGCCATGACCCATGTATAACGCCAAGGCAGTGTGGCAGCAGCGATTGTCAAAGGCAATAGATAAAGTGAAATAAATGGATTGGTTGAGCCACCACTGAAATACAATAATGTGCTCAATGCCAGAACATCAATCAGTAATTGCAAAAAAAACTCCGTATGAGATACCGGCCATTTGCGGTGTAACCGTATCCATGTTAATAGATTTAACAGAGTGAGTATTGCGACGACAGAAATCATTTGTGCCCATGGAATTACAATATCGATGGTCCAGTACACAATTGCAAATGTCAGGCACTGAGCAATGATGGCAATATTCCGGAGCAAAAATAAACGTTGTAAATTTTTACTGAGAGGTGATTGACTAAGGTCGCTAAACATTATTGGAGGATACCGTAAAAAATCTTTTTTAATTTCGAGCTAACGTATAACATTAGCTTAAATTCTCTTGAAATGCTATGTGACAAATTGTCTCAGGGTGAGTTGAATAGCTGTGCCAGAAATTTGATTCATAATGCGGGCTTCGAAGAAAATTGATGACATACAACTTCATTGCGCTAAAAATTTTTTGATTATGTGGCTTTGCTGAAGGATCCCTGGTTCTGAAGAGATTTAGTCAGCGTGAGTGTTTATCAGAATCATGGTAACCAATGGTTTTTTCGGTTAGAATCGTGGGCTATATTATCTTATGCTAATGAATTAGCATTATCTTTTTGAAATTATTTTATGATTCTTATCCTTGTTCCAAATACCCGGCTTGATGGTCCGGAATATAAACAGTTGTTGGCGCATCTTGCCAATTTTCCAGGGATATCGACGCGTGTTCATACTGAAGTGGGTACTGAACAAGCGCTGACAGAGATATATTTAATAGGTAACACTAAAGTGTTATCTATTGAGGATGTTAGCTCGCTTCCTTGTGTTGACCGGGTAGTTCGAGTTTCCGAGGAATATCGGGTTTTAGGACGACACAAGGATGATGATCGCCCGACACATTTTGATTATAACGGTGTTCGTTTTGGGCAGGATACGCTGAATGTGTTCGCAGGATTATGTGCGGTTGACACCATTGAGCACGTTGAAATGATGATGAAGGCATTGCGTGATCATGGACAGGTTTGTACGCGAATGGGTGCCTATAAGCCACGTACCAGTCCTTATTCATTTCAGGGGCATGGTAAAACTTGTCTTCCTTATGTTTTTGATGTGGCAGGAAAGTACGGCATAAAAGTTATCGCGATGGAGATTACGCATGAATCCCACTTGGAAGAAATAAGTAATGCGCTGTATCAGACGGGTAACGCAACAGGTGTTATGCTGCAGATTGGAACAAGGAATACACAGAATTTTGAGCTACTGAAAATTGTTGGCCGTCAGCAGAATTTTCCAGTACTGATAAAACGTGGTTTTGGCATTACTCTGGACGAATCATTGAATGCCGCAGAGTATTTGGCTTCGGAGGGAAATCGCAAAGTGGTTTTCGGGTTACGCGGTATGAAAACAAATATGGGTGATCCGCATCGTAATTTTGTTGATTTTTCGCATGTACCTGTTGTCAGAAGGTTAACTCGTATGCC
>CXWL01002100.1_pt1 | contig 24935 bp, 13 predicted proteins | sample 590931 | NCBI WGS metagenome assembly CXWL01 (sample SAMEA3498368, study PRJEB10139) | groundwater metagenome | biome: water well; material: biofilm material | place: Germany | collected 2015-04-27
CCACATGGCGAGCCTCCAGAGATCAAAACAGCCAACGCATTCAGCCTACTCTTTGCCTGGAGAACAACGCAACCACGGTCAGACGTTTCCCCAAAAGTAGGTGTCCCCTTATTTTCTGCCCGCGTATGGGTCGTGGATGGTTCAAGGCATCATATCGTAGCCCCTTCAAGCAGGCTGAATGTCTGCTAGGCTGGCATGATCAATTCAAGTAAACGGGACGCCACTGCTCGCTCAATCACAGATAGCTTGTCAAATTCAAGAAGCGCTTCCTTCACTAGTTCGTCGCCTTTGGGTGGAGCCAATCGGTATTCCTCTCGAGCAAAGTGCAACAATGCCCACACAGCTGATGGTGTTGATTTCTTATGTTTGGCGTCATCGACGGCCATTCGATACAGTCTCCGACCTTCATCAGGTGCACTAAGGCGGAATCGGAGAAGGCCGTTTGTGGCGAGATATGTAGCCCTGTGAGGACCTTCGCCTTCCGCGTGAGGGATTCTATCAAAGCATTGCAGGGCCTCATGATGTTGCCCCTGGTATGCCAATGCTACGGTGAGATTGTTCAAGAGCAGGAAATCGTCCTGGTGCATATTGAGCCCATGGCGTGCCATGCGCTCTGCTTTGATATAGTCAGGGGCAGTAGTGAGCGCTACCCATGACCCAAAAAGTGTGGGCCGTTTTGCAAAAGGTTCGTCGCACAACCAAAGCTCTGCAGCAGCAAGGCTGTTTTCCCAATGGGCACCCATGAAATTCGTCCAAGCGCCTGCTTCATACGAACGAGGAGTATCTAGAACGCTCGGAGCAAACCCTAAGTTGCCTACTCTTCTTGACACCCAAGCCGCCTGAGCCAAGGAGTTTTCGGTAGGCTTTTCAAGAGCCTTCCGAAAAAGCTTCTTCATCAATCGAACATTTCCAGCCTCCAGCTCGAGGGTGCCTAGGGCGCTCGCAAGTTCTGAAATATGGGATGGATGAAGATTCTTTGATTCAACGAACTGTTGACCTAATTTCACAAGAGATGAGCGTCGGCCAGCGGCGCTCGCGACGGCAATTTCGGCTGACACTAGCCAGGGATCTTTTCTCGTTCTCTCTGCCTTCCGAAGAATATCATGGGCTTGCTCGTTGTCTTTGTGGTGCAGAAAAAACCGTGATGCAGATCTGAGAATAAACCGGCTTGCGGGAGCAAGAGCTAGGGCTTCTCGAACGGGCTTAATGGCCGCCCAAGGCTGACCCAGCCCCACATACTCTCTAGCGAGGTCCATTAAGGCGAGAGGATTTCTTGGGAAGTTATGCAAGGCGTTCCGTAATGCCCTTATCCTCCGACGACTTGTATCCCTGTTAGGCAAAACAGGCTCGGTCATTACCTCTTCGCCGGCTGCTTGATCAGACAAAACGAGATTTGCTAGTTTCCGGAGCGCTTTATTCGAAGGCTGTTTAGAAGTCAGAACGAAGTCAGCAGCGTCCTTCGCTATTGATCCTTGAGATAGGGCATATGCGGCCCCCAAAAAATCAGCCGCAAAAGGCAAGCTCCTGTTTTTCTCCCAATAAAATCTGGTCTGGCGCAAATCTTCTAGGTTAGGTTCTCCAGGCACTCGCTTGGCAGCAATCGGGGAAATGTCCCCGATGCTAACCGCTTCTCGCCAAGGCCTCCACCTCGGAACAACCCTTCGGTCTGGATCTTCTAGTATCGTGGACATGACAGTTAGTTGTTGCGGAACTTGATTTCCGCTTTGTTCGCCAAAAAATCAAAATGTGTAACATACCGCCGAACAGAATATGGGTTCCCGCTAGCCATTGATCGGTCTCTCGGGTGACCCCGTAGTGATGTGTCTGGATCACATAGTTGCATCATGACTTCTGTGATCTCTGACCTGAAGGTAGCTGGAACCTCATCCGACACGTAAGCGATAGCCTCATAGAATGCACTACGGAGGTAAGGGAGTACTTCTTCATACGAACCGCCCCAGTTACTCCAATGAAAACGCGGATCAAGTCCCATCTTGATTAGTGGAGTCATTGCCACACCTGTAAACAGAGAAGCGATCATGCTGCCTAGGAGATAGAGGTCACACCCTACTCTTTTCCCGTCCCACGAAGCGGGTACCGCACCATACAGCAACTCAAGTGGTGCATAGCTCCAGTCTCCAGCGATGGGGAAATCATAGTGTGGAGGTTCGATTCCCTTGGTGGCGGCACGGCCCAGATCACCAAGCTTTGAGGTCTTGAGATCATCGAAGAGAAGGGCGTTGGAAGGCTTAAGGTCTTGATGTGCTACGTTGATCGAATGGAGTTGCTGCAGCCCTAATGCCAGATGGTGCAGAGACCTAAGCACCCAGGCGGTGTCGAGTTGGTCAGCCTTCTCCATCTGTTTTCGAATGTCGCCTTCAGCCAACTCGAAAATGATGTACTGCACGGTGGCAGGAGGCGGTACGTTTGGTACCGTTACAGAACCATCGTCGAGGGCCGTGACGACTCGAGAAAGGTGAGAATTCCGGCACTTGTTGAGAAGGTCTCGTTCAAAGTTAAATGCGTCGAGGAGTGGCGCTAATGCGCGGGCCGGGTCTGCTTTTTCGGAGAGACGTGAAAAGAAGTCTAGTGCTTTAAGGTATCCTCGTTCGCCATTTGATCTCTCGGCAAGGTAGCCACAAGAAAATGCTCCTCCAGATCCCGACTCGGACCTCTCCAGCCTCTTAACAGCCTTCCATTCATTTTTGAGAGCAAGACCTTCAAGGAGCTCGTGCGGATACAGCTTTGGGGTCACCTCTCCTCCTATCCCTCTGTGCGATGTCGGCGTGCCGACTTTGGCTGTCGCAGTTCGGCTTCAAGTTGTTCCTTTAGCTCCTTCTGACGGTTCTGTGGCAGAGCTCCAATAAGTCTGTAAAGGGCAACTTGCGTCGACGATCTTGGGGCTAGTTTTTCGGGAGCTCTCTGGACTGCTGCATGCAGAGCGTCCGGATTGAGACCTAACTCTGTGGCTAGGGATTGTAGCGTGTCGTCGGAACTACCAGGCGACTGGTCTTCACGTTCCAGAGAGACCAAATACGCTGGCGACTTGCCAATTCGACGTGCCAATTCACGGAGGCCGAATCCCTTAGCCTTTCGTGTATCCTTGATTAGCTTTCCAAGTTTTGAAGACATGCGATACCCGTTATGTGTTAAGTAAACAGTTAACACAAGGTGTGAGCCAAGTCAAGGCTCAACAGATAGAAAAGTAAAAAGATAGAATCGTAGCTAGAAGAGTGAATGGAGGCTCAAGTCCTGTAAGCTCATATCCATGTCAGTTGCGGAGAAGCAAAGGGGTCGAGAGCACTCTTGTCCAAAATAACTGTTCCGAGAATTGGATCTTGGACAGCATCTGACCGAAACGCCTAGTCCCTATGGGATTGCTGGAAACCCCAAAGGGCTCCGGAAGCCATAAATTCACGCCCTTCGCGACAGCTCTGTCATATGCGGCAACTCCGCCGGGATATTGGGTACTGGTAAAGTTTGACTCCTTAAGATATATGCTAGCTAATGAAACTGGTATTGCTTGAATGCTCGATTCCCATTCTGGAAGAGGCTTGCAAGATTTTGATCGGTTAGAACGAGCAGCCGAGCCACTCTATTGTCGTTCGGTTGGGTTGTAAGAGAAAATAAGGATTGCAAAGTCCTCGTGCCGCATATTGCAGGAGAGAAAAACGGAGAGGCTGCGATTCAGGGCTGTGGGGACCTAACGATCCCAACAGCCGCGATCGTGAAGACCACGATACTCAGAAAACACTGAGTCACTTTCTACCCTTCCCTGGCAGAGGGACTCGCTCAACCACACTCGTGCTCGGATGCTTGCGGGCATCCTCGACAGGCTCGAAACGCCCCGTCCGAGCATCCCGACCCTTGAGTGAAGTTTCAGGTTCCTTCTTCGCCATAAAATCACCTCCTTTTGCACTACATATAGCATATAGCGCAAAATCGTACAACCATATGTGGTGGTTTGTGGTGGGTCCAGCTTGAGTTGACTAAGCCTAGTCCAGCAGCCCCACGATTTCTTCTATTGACCAAACATGATCGACCACCCCAGCTTGCATGGCCGGTGCGACCCTCAGCGTTGAATGAATACGAGCGAAGTTGTAGGACATAAAATACTGGCTCAGGGCATGCCAGTGATTCTCAACCTTCTTGGAATGGGCATTTGTGAGCCAAGTAAACCGCCGCATCTCCATCCGTATCTGTAGGTTCATCAGTTCGGCATAGCTCGCTGAGATGATATGGGCATCGTCGGGGTTGCCCGTGATCCTGTGTGTCTTAGTCCTGCAGCATTGAGCCGAGCTATAGCGAGTTGTCACGCCTTCCTGAGGAGGCACAGCATAGAGCTTTTCCAATTTCTCATCAAACAGTTACCACCTGAACGGTGCTGCGGCCGCTGCCAATTGGGGTAACTTCAATCTTCACTGCGATTCGTTCTTTCATCTCATCGACATGGCTAATGACACCGACCTGCCGGCCGGTCGCCTGAAGCTGCTCCAGCACAGAAACCGCCATCGCCAGGCTATTGCTATCGAGCGCGCCGAAACCTTCGTCGATGAACAAACTTTCGACTTTAATGCCACGACTCGATGACATGCCCGCGAGTCCGAGCGCGAGAGAGAGACTAACCAGAAATCTCTCACCTCCTGATAGGTTATGCACACCGCGAACCTCGTCCGCCATGTTTCGATCGATGACCTGTAGCACCAGATCACTGCCCGGTGCACGCTGTAGTTCGTAGCGCGGATGTAAATTCGTGAGGTGCCTGTTCGCCAGACGGATCAGATGATTGAGTGTCAGTGACTGAGCGAAGCGCCGAAATTTGGTGCCGTCGGACGAACCGATGAGATCATCGAGTTGCCCCCAAACCCGTGCCTTTTCCCGTCGCTCGTCGAGTGCTACCTTGATCTCAGCCATCCGCGAGCGAGCTTGGTCATCGTTACGGATGATCGAACTCGCCTCGATAAACTCCTCTGACACCTTCACGCGACGCTTCTCTGTGTCCACGAGCGCTGTGGCGATCTCTTCGCGAGTTTGTTCTGGTCGACCAGTTGCTTCGTGCTCCTTGGCTGACTGTTGTCTCTCCGCCAGCGTCGCCCTCGCGGTTGCGAGCGCCTCCCGAAGGGCGTCGAGACGTGTTTGCTCCGCTGCAATCCATATCTCGCCCATAGCGATTGCGGATTCGGCTTGAGGTCTACTGATTTCACAAGCCTGGAACTTCTCCGCAAGCAACCGCTCGGCGGATTCGTGGTCGGTCCTTACCGAATCGAAGGTCGTGCGAGCGGCAGTCGCATTGGACGACATCCCGGCAGCAACCTGCTCGGCCCTGGACTTCGTGGGCTCGGCCTCGTTCCATGCTTTCTCGGCAACTTCCGAGCGATCCCGGTATTCAGTGCGAACTTCTTCGGCAGACCGTCCTTCTATGACGTGCATGCGCTCGGCCATAAGCCTACCGAGCTCATCTTTTTTGTCGGCATGTCGTTTCTCGGCTTCTTCGAGTCCTGCCTCCGAGGCCTTGAGCGTTGCCCGCTTTCCTTCTAGAGCGGCCTCAAGGCGCGAGATCTCGGCCCCTCCTGTCTCAATCCTCTTTCGACATGCGCGCCAGTTGTCGACGAGACTGCTACAGACCGCTACGAATGCTGCGCCGATATTGGCAACTTTTTCTCGCCAGTCAGGAAACACAGGAGCGAGAGCCGTGTCGAGCCGTGAGCACAGGGCGGCGAGATTCTGTTCCATTCCCTGAAGCATGGCGCGAAGCGTTTCTGCCTTGCTGGTCTTAGTATGTTCTTCCTCTCTGAGCTTCACGACGTCTCCGCTCGCGGCTGCAAGGCTAGCGCGAACGGTCTCGCGATTCGAGGAGAGCTTTCTTGCCTCAGCCTCCGCGTTCGATGCGCGTTTAATGGTTTCTTTAACCTCGCCGAGGATCTTCTCCAGCGCCTGCCGAAACGGGCCGATGGTTCCTACGCTTACGGCGCCGGCGGCATCCTTGGCGAAGATCGGTACGGATACGCCAATCTCACCGCAGGAGCTCAGCACGGCAGCGACTGAAGCCCGCGACTTTTCTTGCGCGGCCTGCAACTCTCTTTCATGACCCAATTTCCTTCCAGATATTCCCTGGAGCGCATCCTTTGCCGCGGCGATTTGTGTCTCTGCGCGGGTACGGCCTGTCCGAGAGGTGGATACCTTTGCTTCCAACTCGGCGACACGGCTCTGATCGACCGATACTCGATCCTTCAGCAGCCGATCCACGTCGGTGACAGGGTGATCCGTCGCTCCGCAAACCGGACAAGGCTCTCCCTCTTCCAGCTTGAGCCGAAGATGCTCTGCTGCCTCACTCCCGGCCGCTTCAGAAAGATCGAGACTGTGCCTGGCCTCTTCCATCCGCGCCGTGTCCGCGGGCAATTCGGTATCCACCTGGGCGATCACGTCGGAAGCCTGGCGGATGAGGATGCCCTGTCTGGCCGCCTCCTCGTTGGCCGTGAGGAGTCCCGCATGCGCCGTTCCGGCATTCCCCGCAGCGTCCTGCACATCGTCCAGCGCAGCCTGGATATGCGTGATCTTGTCGCGCTTCACTTCAAGCGCTGCCGTGTCGATCGCCTCGCCGATATTCCTGAAGGCGACAATCTGCTCGTCTAATTCACGCTCTCGTTGCTGGAGCGTGGCGACCCCAGCCTCCTTGTCTAGCCGGGATGTTCTGGCAGCCTCGACCTCACGATCGAGCTGCTCGACCGTCGTAGTGGTCGATGTAATTCTACTTTCCAAAGTGAGCCGTTCAGACAATCCCTTCTCGACATCTTCAATTCGTACCGACAGCGCCTCGGCCGATTTGTTGTCTTCGAGCCAACAGCCATCATTCTCTCGCTGCTCGTGTACCGACTTCAGTGCAACTTCGACGGCCGTGACGGCTTTCCGCGACGCATCGTTCTCGCAGATGCTTTTTCCCAGTAAGGCCTTGCGGCTGGCCACATCAACCTTGGCTGTACCAATCACAGCATCGAGCCGTTTCGCCTCGTCAAGCGCAGAGCCTATTGCATCATAAGCGGCTCGTTTTTCATCGCGCTCGTCCTTGGCGGCTTTGCTCACCGAGACGGCATGATCACGCTCCTTTATAGCCTTGCACTCGGCTTCCAATGCTTTGGCAAGCCCTGTCTCTGCATCTGTCAGCTTCCTACTGGTCGCCGAAGCTGTCTCGAGCTCGGCACGCAGCGAAAATGCCTTCTTCGCCATAGCGAGAGTGGCGCGGTCACCGTCGGCTGCCTGATCACAGTCCAAAGCCTGCGTCAGTGCGGCACTTCCTTCCACGACCCGCGTGTCGAGGCGAGATTGTGCGTCGTACCATTCCCGTGCTTTGCCGATCGCCATTCTCGCGACCTCGTTGCTGTCTACTTCGCCCTTTGCTTTCTTGACGCGCTGCTCGGCCGCAGCTCGCGCCTCATCTAGGAGTGGCTGATGCTCGCCGAGTTGTGTTTCAAGGTGTTGCAGCGCCTCCCGCTCCTGCTTGGCCCTGGCGAAGGCGGCCTGCGAAAGCTGGGAATAGATCTCGGTCCCCGTAATCCTCTCAAGGAGTTCGGCCCGCTCTTTTGAGCCGGCCTTGATGAAGGTGTCAAAATCACCCTGTGCTAGAAGGACTGACCGTCGAAACTGATGGAAGCTGAGACCGATTCGCTTTTCGATCTGTTGCAGCGTGTCNNCCGCGCGCCCGATTCACCTCCCAACGAGAGCGATAGCGCCGTCCATCCTGTCCAACGAAGTCCACCTCTGCATACCCGACACCGGCACCATGACGAAGGATTCCGCGTACGTCATCGTATTTGACCTGCTGTGAGCTATCGCCCTCGACCCGTCCAATCGATGCGCCACCCTCTGCGGTGTCCATCCGAGGGAGGCTGTCGAAGAGCGCAAGGCAAATCGCGTCGAGAAGCGTCGTCTTGCCAGCGCCGGTTGGCCCGGTAATCGCAAAAATACCAGCGCTACGGATCGGCTCTGTCTCGAAGTCGACCTCGAACGGATCGCAGAGGCTGGCGAGGTTCTCGCCTCGGATCGCAAGGATTCTCATCTTGGGCCTGCTTGATCGTCATCCGGCGATGAAAGGCCAGTGAGCACCTCGTCGAAGGCCTTCTTAAGATCAGCCGGTGGTTCAACTCCGTATTCCTCGATATGTCGGCGAGCAAACACGTGGGCTGGCTCCAGCTCGTCTAGCTCTGTCTCTCCTTCCACTGTGTCAGCCAATGCGTCTCCCTGTCCCTCAGTCTGCCGAACGATGCGTGTCAGCCGGACAGGTTTCCCCACCAAGGCGACTTCGATCCGTTGCCGAAGTTCCGGCTCGGGTCCATCGAGCCGGACCGCGATCTCTAGGAACGGCCTGCGATGCTCGCCAGGATCATCAATCTCAATACGACGCAATTCGTCCTCGACGCTGCTTAGCGGAGCTGCGCCGACAGTCGGCACGCGAAGGAAAGCGACGGGTCTCGGCGTCCGCACCAAGTTCGTCTTCATGCCAGCCATCCCATCGAGATCTATCACCACGATGCTGTGTTGATAGTCTTTCTCGGCAACCGACATGGGGAAGGGTGACCCGGCATAGCGGATCACTGTTTGACCCGAGATGGATTGTGGCTTGTGAAGGTGCCCCAAAGCCACATACGCGACACTTGCCGGAAAGATGTCAGAAGAGACAGCCTCCTCGCCGCCGATGACAATTCGTCGCTCGCTCAGTTCCGACACTGCCCCGCCGCTCATGTGCAAATGGCCGGTGACGATCAATGGCAAATCTTCACGCATGGCGCGCGCGGCACCGATCACTTCCTGGTAGAGAGCTCGAAGGGGGTGCGCACCACTGCTTACCGTTGGCAGATCGCCTGGGCGCAGATAGGGGACCGCGGCACAGACCGCGCGCGAGGTTCCGGTCTTGTCACGAAGTTCGATCAACGTCTGCGCTGCCATCGGTTGACCATGATGCCGTGGCATGCCACCGATGAGATGGACTCGATTCGCATCGAGGAGGTGCTTCGGCAACTCTAGTCGCGTAGCCGAGTCATGGTTGCCACCGATGAGCACTATCTGGATATGCGGGCGTTCCGTCAGTGCCCTTCTTAGAAACTGATAGAGCCGCTGCTGAGCGGGAATAGGCGGATTGACCGTGTCATAAACGTCGCCAGTGACAATGAGCACGTCAGCGTCCAGTTCGATCAGTTGGCCGGCCAGCCAGTCGAGAAATGCGTCGTGCTCGACGCCGCGATCGAACCCATGAATCTCCTGGCCTAGATGCCAGTCTGAGGTATGGATTATGCGCATGGGCCTCGCCTTCATTTCGTGCGCGCCTTCTCCTACAAGCATCTTGTCATGACTCTCGCAATTGGCAGCTCAGAGTGTTTCATTGGTTTACCAAGATCTGCCAGGATGCCCCGCTCGGAAGAGCGGGGAGGAATGGCAGCCCGTAGCGAAGCGGAGGCACATTCCCTCTTGGTTTACAAAAGCCCCGCCTGGAAGGGCGGGGTTCTTTACTGGACGCTGCTGGTAGGATTCAGGATTTCACCACAAAGACGTTCGAGGCTCGGTGACCTCTTTCCGGAAGCCCAAGCCTGCGCAAGACTGGAGGCGATATGGAGAGTGTTTTTTCTGAGATTTCCAGCATGTCCGTACTGCTTGTCCGCCTCTGCCTGAAAGGCCTGCCAGTCAGCCGCACCTATCTCCTCGCTGACAATTGCACCGATATTGGAGTGCCACATGACAAAGCCGGTGCCCCAGAGGCTCGCCGTGGGCATGGGGTTCTCGCCTGCCTTGCCGACAAGTGCGAGCAGGGCCTTGTTGTCCTTCTCGTGTTTTGCGCGCCAGCCTTGATTCTGCTCGTCGGAGTCGGAATCAAAAACAATGAACGTTGGAATGTGCATGTACTTGGCAATGACCAGAGGCTGCAACAGCTCGCTCTTTCTGTTTACCGGTACGATGTGGCAACCCCTGCGACGGTACTCGTCCCAGTGACCAAGCAGGCTGAGATAGGCGGTAACATAGGCCACGTCTTCCAAGCCTTCGACCAGGACCAGGCGCGTGGTGAAGAACATCTCGCTAAGCGGCTGCTGGAGTGCCTGATGGATTTGTGCCAGTACACCTGAAGGCTTGGTCGGCTGTTCACCCGTCGCGGCTGAGATAGCCTGAGCAATATCCGTGTATGCCATCTGCATAACGGTGGACCACTTATTGTTCGCATCCTTCCGGACCATGCGTACATCCTCGAATCCTTCGCCGGAGACAAACAAGGGGCTGTGCGTCGAGATGATCACCTGTGAATTGGCCTTGCTGAGATTCTGAAGGACGGTGGCAAGATGCCGGGCCTGGGGAGGATGTTGGTACAGCTCTGGTTCTTCGCAGCCAAGAATGAGCCGCGGTGTGGCTGTGTCGTCACTGCTCGCGAGTTCGTGCAACAGTGCAAGAAGGTAGGACCGCTGGAGGCCATGCCCGAATCTGGCCAGTTCACCTTCAAAATCGCCTTCTCCTGCGATGATTCTGGCAAAGGGCTCTTCGACTCGGACCGATTTCTCCAGGTCCTGGCGCCACTCCAGCTTCAGGGTCGCTTCGGGATGGGCCCATTCAGTTAGCCGGGTCCTCAGCGACTCGGAGAGTTCCTTCAGAACGTGCTGATTCTTATCGAGCAGTGCTTGATATTGTTCCTGCATCCCCGTGCGAAGAGCATTTACGGCCTCTTCAAAATTCGTCTTTGCGCGCACTGTGCGAGCGAGCAGTTTACCAAGAGCTGTATCCCGGGCCTCAAGCTGTTCGGTAGCCGCGTCCTTTACGGCCGGGACAAAAACCCACTGAATATATTGTGCGAGGCGGTTGGCACCCTTGGAGACGCCATAAAACTGGTCCTCGCTCTGAATCAACTCACAGAGCACGAGGTGCTGCGTCTCGTATTCATGAAGCGCCGCGATCATGACGTCCTTTGTGCCAGGTGCTGGAAGGTCGCCAATGGTCTTCCGAATTCCGGCATACAGATCTTTTAGCTCTGCGACTTTCTTGTTGTCCCCGACGGCGCGGAAGAACTCCTTAAAATCCGGCATGGCAAGCCGCTGACCGTACTGCTTCACCGCGGCTTTGCCAACAGCTTCGTTGAAAGTGGCAACCGCGGAAATGATGAGTTTTCCTTGACGATAGTAATTGGAAAAGTCTTGCTGGGCTTCGGGGCTTAAGTCTGTGAATGTAACAGTGATCTCGATCGGCTCGGCCGTGTTCTTCTGGTGGAAGTCCTCACGGTCTAGCTGGCTGAGGTCGGTACTGGCATTCTCGATTTCCCTGAAAAAGACATTGAGGGCGCACAGGATGGTCGATTTGCCGGAGCCATTCGGCCCGACTAAGCAGGTATAGTCATTGAAGGGAACGATTACGTCGGTAAATGATCGAAGATTCCTAATGCGGATCGATTCGATTTTCATAAGGTAGTCCTACCCTTCTGGATCACCTCTTCTCTCCGCCGCCGGCCGCCGGAGCGTGTAACGCGGAGGGCACAAACCCGCACCGCGGATTTGTGGTCAGGTTGAACACATGGTTAGGTGCATTTCGAATAGGACATCTCCGAAGGGCATCCTTTATCTGAGCTTCGAGGCGTATTTTTTCGAAAAAATCCCCCAGTTTATTCAACACCCAGTGCTTTGAAGACAGCGTCCGTAGGATCTGAATAAAAACTTGTCTGGAACTTGGCGAATAGCTCGCCAGGAATCGTCGGTATGTCACGAACACTGGCCATGGGGAGCAGGATACGCTTAGCCCCAGAATCGAAGGCAACCTGAAGGGACTCAGCTAAGTTTTCAACTGGAACCACATTGCCACCGAGACTCATGCTGCCAAGGATAACCATCTGAGACTGGATCGGCTTCCCAAAGACTGCTGAGCAAAGCGCGATAAATGCGGAGAGGGTCAGGGCATTGGTAGGACCGGTATTGTGCAACTCCACGATATGCAGATGGTAGTCATGGTCGCCAGCCTTAATTGACGCACTGACGCGTGAGGCATTTGCTCTGAAGAAGTCAAAACCAACCTTGATCGCTTCTTTCGCTCCGCTGTTCGATCCCAGGCCGGAAGTCTTCAGTGCCCCATTCCCAGCCGTCACCTGGGTTTCCAGACGATACAATCCTAAGTGGCCACCGCTCCCAGTGGCGACGGTGTGCAACGCGCCTGGGCTCATGGGACCATCAGGGATGAGTGTGCCTCCTCCCTGTTCGGGCACACTGATAAACTTCTCTTGCAAAGTTTCCATGTCGATGTAGCTGAAATGAACATCATAGAACTCCATCCCGCCGATCTTCTTGAGCTGCTCCTTTACCCGACGACGAGTTTCTAGCGCATACTCCAGGCATCGACGAACCGCTTCCTTGTTGTATTCTTCATTGGGATAGAGCAGCTTCAAAAGCCCGGAGACGGTGTGCTTGACGGCGATCGTATCCCGCTGGTTTAGATCTCTGCCGAGCTTGAAATACTTATTGATGGCATCGCCGAAGGTTCGCTTGCGCATCTCGCGCATCCATTCGGCGAGATAATCCACAATCATGCCGTATTGATTGGTAAAGAATTCTGGTCGCATTTTCGGAATTTCCCAGCCAGGAATGTAGGCATGGAAACGGTCAAAAAACGCGGGGTCAATCATGTCTTCAGGGAAAGGTGCGAGGAGATGACTGGTCTTTACCAGTGTGTCCACGGACTGATTGATGTTCCCGACAAAGACCATCGACGCATACGCATTGATGGCATCCCGCCCACGGGAAAATGATCCTGAGGCCATGTAGTCCTTCATGATCTGGACGCCATCTTTTTCTTTAAAGGTAATCCCGGCCACTTCGTCAAAGGCCACGACATCCCAGACGCCGACGAGCCCGACTGTTCGGCGTGCCATGTTGTAAAACAGATTCGCGACCGTGGTCTGACCACCGGAGACGAGAATGCTATTGGGGCTGATTTCCTTATAGATATGACTCTTGCCGGTCCCTCGTGGTCCCAATTCGCAGATGTTGTAGTTGTTCTCCACCAAGGGAATCATGCGGGCCAACAAGTGCCATTTCACTCGCTCTTTGAAGTTCGTGGGTTCCATGCCCGTCGAGCGCAACAAGACATCAATCCACTGTTCTTCCGTAAACGCCCGTCGCCCCTGAAAGAGCTCCTCTAGATCCAGATTCGGCATCTGAATCGGCTTCAATTCTCTCAGCAGAAATGGAGAGCCCTTCTGATCCTCTTCGTAGAAATATTCCAGCGTGATGATGCACCAAATACCGCCCACGAGGAGCTTCTCAAACTTTTTGACATAGTTACTATCGACCTCCACTCCTTTGACACCGAGATTCGCAAGCAGCGCCTCGTACACGTCTCGTTTTTCGTTCAACGTGACCGTCACCTTGTCGATAACCTTCAGGCTTCCACGCTCACGGATGCTGGACTTCACCTTCTCAGCTTCATCCGGACGGACATAGTTCTCGGCCAGAATCTTCTTCACCGTAGCCAACCCGTCCCGGATGATGGTCTCATCGTTGGATGCGCAGTAGGTGCCAAGAAGGTACTCCAACACGTACACCGGCACGTTCGCTCCCTCCTTCACCAGCTTGGTGAGGTCTTTGCGGACGACCTTGCCGGCAAAATGCCGGTTCAAAAGATCATCGAGGCTAGAATCAATCGATGTGTTTTCAGAAGTCATCGGCGAATACCCTATCAATGATCACCGGTACACTCTGTTGCTCAATTCCGGTGTCGGCGTCCCTCAGGATAAGCCGATAGGAGGCGCTTTTGTGATACTGACGATCTTGCAACACTAAGTGAACCCACTTCTTACGTTCGTCCATCTTATCTGAGGTGCTATCAAACGTCACGGTCTCAACGTTCGTGATGGCGTCATCTCCCTCGTAGATCGCCACCTTGAGCATGATTGGCTTCACCCGTTCGCTCACTGGTTCCGCTTGGATCAGTTCAAAGCGATGCCGGTTCGTCGTGACTTTATGGCTGGCCCCCAGTACATGCACGGTTACAGACTTGATCTTGGTGCCTCCCCGTGCCGATTTGTCTTTCTTGTGCTTGACTGTGATTACCGGCACAACAACTTCTTGCAACATTGCTCCTCCGTGAACGAAACGAGCCCCGCCAACGAAGTGGAAACGATTGGCGGCTTTGGGAATCCAGAACTCCATCCCGCCCTCCGCACCAGCAGTGACCGCAGTCTTGCCATGCCACACGGACTCATGATCAGGAAGGTTGTGCCCGATCACATAACGCTTTTTGGCAAGGACGGTCCCGTTTGGTTTCTGATCCAGCTTGCTCTTTTCCGGTTCGCCGGGAGAAGATTCTGTGAAGAGGAACCCGTGATCAGCCGTGATCACAACATGGTTGCCATTGAGACTGTTGATGACGTAGGCCACTAACGCAGCCAGTTCGTTGATCGCTGTTCGTACCGCTTCAAACGTCTTTCCCTCTGTTGGAGCCTTATCGCCAATCGCATCGACAGTGTCGTGGTAAATGTAGACAACCCGTTTACCACTCACAAATTCACGGCCTTGCTCCTTCTTCATCGCCACCAACTCGCTGGCCTTGCAGGCCATCCCCTCAACTGATCCTAGGACTTCCCCCCTCAGTTCGGTTGAGGAGGTTGACTTCCCATCGACCAAGACGTCGCCATTCGGCTTAAACGACAGCGTGTTGTATGGCAGCAAACTCGCCATCCCAAGGGCGGTGTAAGAGGGCAAGACACCGAGCTGCGAAGCCAGCGTCGCTTCAAAGCGGTATGTACCATTGAGCTCTTGTGTGAGTTCCTGGGCCGCTTCGTAACGGAAGGCATCGCTGATAATGACATAAGCCTTCCGGTTCTCAGCTTCCTCTAGGCGAGGCCGTATTTGGCGGTTAAAGAACTCCTGCTGGTTGGGAATCTGTTCGAGCTGCCACTTGCTAAGAAGTTGGGCAGTTCCTTGAGGGTCAAGAAACTTCCCCCAGGATAACGCGAGCGTCGGCACGTACCAATTCGCATAACAATCCTCGATCAACTCACGCAACGGCTTCAGGATATTCCAGCCTTGTGCCTCCGCATGATCAGCGGCCTCACAGAAATGGCGATACAGCTGGTCAAAGCGGAATAACTCGTCCTCGTAGGCCCGATAGAGAGCCGTCGCATTGGGAAAGGCGAACCCGTTTCGATGCTGGTTCCGCAGAGCAAAGAAATCAGCGGCGGCAACCAGCGCGTCATACACCGCATGATGCGCCTGTCGCGGCACCATCGGGGAACCGTTCACCATGAGTGAAGCCCAGTGTCCAGCTTGCCTGCGGGTTGCGATTGACCGAACTTCATCGGGGTTGATCATGTCCGCCGTCTGTTGCACTCGCTCACGCAGACGGCTGGCGATCCGCCGTTCCACCTCAAGAAACGTCATCACATCGAGCAGGTCAATGATCTCCAGGCCGGGCAAGTAATCTTCCAAATGGATCAGGGCCGCCACGTCATCGGATAGTCGGTCATAGCTACTGCCTTTGCTGCTGCTATCGCGCCATTGTCCAAGGCAGACGACGGCATTCGATCGTCCCTGTGTCGGGAGGACCAGATGTACAAGCGCACTTGGGGGAGTGGCCTTCAGATGGTGAACATAGTCGGTCACGAAGAGTCTGAGGAGAAGATTTTTGAGCGTCGGAGTGTCTTCGGCATAGCCGAACGTTGCGTGGGCCATCACCCAGAAAGACTGGTCCAGCTCAAACTTCTCAAGCAGTTCCCAAGCTGCCGGTTCCGTCTGCAAGTCAATCTCATCGCCGTTTTCGGTATAGGCATGGTAGAGCGTGCGAACGATGTTGAACCATTCCGGCTGCTCTGCCTTCACGACCGTGGCGATCATTTTTCGGTCCAGGTCGCTGGCTATATCGTTGGGCTCGACCAAGGCCTTCAGCTTTTGGAGCCGTTCCTTGTTGTCAAAAAACTTCCGACGGTCGGCCAGGTGTTGACGAAGGTGGAGGTTCTTCAGGGCAAGCTCATTAAGGAGAATCGAAGCCCGGTCGGCCCGGAAGCTGCGACTAAGGAGGCGAACGTCCAGGAGCCAATCGTTCTCGTAATCGGGTTCCTCACTGGGGGAATAGAGCAGGTACCTCCCTGTGGGGTCCTCTCGCTCCACACGAATCTTCACTTCTAGAGCACCCAGCTCGTTGAGCTGGATAATGTTCACCCCGTCGAGGTTTAGAACAGGCAGGATAGTCTGGAACTCTTTGTCGGGGTCGTTCCAGAAGACAATTCTTGCATTCTCTTCCTTGTAAATCCGGTCGAGCGTATCGTGAATTTGGCGAGTGTCCATTAATCCTCGTCTGTTCCGCCTGTGACGGCTTTGACCTCAGCGAGGAGATCGCCGAACTTCCCATAGTTGACCTTCACACCATCATTAAGATCCAACGTGATCCGCTGGTCGGCAAAGTGCCGCAGCTTCTCATCGAAGGCTCGGAGTTCAGTCTGTTGCTTCAGATAAGCGTCTCGCTCCTTTTCTAGCTTCTTCCGCTGGGAGGTGGAAGACGCCTTCTGGATGTCAGAGGCTAGTTGTTCGATGCGAGCAGCCATCTTGCCTTGCAACGGGATGACATATTCCGTGCGCATACGGGCTAAGGTGCCATCCTGGTAGCGATGCAGATAGACCAGGCATTGAAAGGCCCGCTGTTTGCCACTGGAAAAGAGCCAGTAGATGGGGCGCTTCTTGTAGGTCTGAAGATGCTCCTTGTAGAAGTCGGTCAGAAAATACTTGCGCAGATCCTTGCCGAGCGATTCCTCGATGAAGTGCAGGTTCGCCTCCAGCGTGGCCTCGCCGAAAGTGGCGCGGAGGAAATCTTGGGTCCGGACTGCGATGTCGTCCTCGAACCACTCGCCATCGAGCGCGGAAATGATGCCGTCCTCGTCGGGGGCGAAGGTGAGGGTGTCGAATGGCTGACCGACCTTGGCCAGATATTCGGCCAGCGAGTCGCCGGCGTTGGCGAGTATGAGGCCGGGCTTGTCTAGCGAGTAGCGGCCCATCATGCAGCCAACGGCATAGGAGAGGAACGCGGCCATGTCCTTGCGCTGGTCAGCACGGGCGAGGGTGATTTGCTCCTCAGGCACTTCAGGCTTCAGTTCGTCCGCGAGGCCGTAGGCGTTGATGAAGAGCCGGTTGTTCTCCGTCTCCAGCTCCTGCATCCGGCGGATGGCGGCGGTGCTCTGCGCCTCCCAATTTCGCCAGCTCGCCTCCAGCGTCGTGCCCTTCAGCCCCGGCCGCAGCAACGGCTGTTCGCGGAAGTCCCACGAGGTCTCGAAGTTGTCCCAGTCACTTCTTGCCGAGGTAAGGCACTCGCTTACGATGTTTGCGATGCCCTCTTTAGCGGTGTTGGGAATGGGAATACGCCCAAGATATCCCGGGTGAAGGTTTATGGTGGGGTTGATAAGCTTTACCGTATTAGCGGCAATTTTTGTATTCAACGCACCTAACACAAACAAGTTATCGGAAGGATTCTTCGGCTGGCAAAGTCCCGCGGCAGCGTCAAAAATATATCCGTTGGGATAGTATCGAAACCCAATCTCCGCACTGGTGACCACCGTCCAGCAAATTGCGGGTCGAAATATCTGGTCCAAATTAAAATTGTGCGCCCAGATGCGTTCCCCTGCTGGATGCAATGTTGTTTGAAGCGCGTGTCCATCATTTGACCAGTCAACCACGGATTCAGAATTACCATACCATTTTCGGAATGCCCCTCCCTTTGCGTAAGGAAACCACTTCCTTCTAGTTTCCTTGGCCGCCGCTCTGGAAACCATCTGAAAGCCTATATTGGACGTGCCGACTTCATGCCAGAACCGGACGTAGATTGCGTTCTTACCAGTGGCCATACCGATTCTAGCGTCTGCTACCTGTTCCAATGCTTTGAACTCCTCAAACGCCCGCCTCATTGCGGGACTAATCCAGTAGGCAAATGGATATCCCGGAAGACTCTTAAAGCTAAGTCGATCAATTAGATAAAAGCTCTCCTTCGTTTCCTTTCTTTGTAGAAACAGTTGGTCTTTTTCCACGGTAGCAGGGACGTTGCTCAGGTTTATGAATCTACCCTTACCTCCCACTGACGTATTCATGAAAACAAAGCCAACACCCCTATTGTATAAATGACCGTGAGGAAAACAGTTCCATCCGATGTGAATCAAACTATCAAGCCTTCCGCGTGCAATAAGTTCACCTCGTAGCCCTTCGAATGAAGACAAGAACATCCAGCTATCCAAGGTTATGAATGCGATCATCGCGCCTTTCTTGGATAACGTGAAAGAGCGCTCTAGGAACATCGTCATCAGGTCCGCCCGCCCATTTTTATAGTCATCCGCTCCTAAGGCCTTTAGCGTTTCGTTCATCGCACCACTACCCATATACGGCGGATTGGCCACGACGACGTGATACCGCTGGCACAGCATCTCCGCCTGTTCAAGCACGCGGAGGACTTTGGCGTGGGTCTCGCGGAGAAAGAGCTGGCCGTCGAGGTCTTTGGTCGCAATGGTGGAACGGGCAAAGGTGATGTTCTGTTCGTCCAGACAGGGCTGGATGAGCGAGCCAAAGGTGGTGGCCTCCTCGAACTGATGGAGAAGCCGCAGCATGGGCTGATTGAAGAGGTCGCCGAGGTCGAGGGCGGCGATATAGTCGCGCAGTTCGCCTTCATCGAAGCGGATGTTTTGCAGGGCCAGGATGCGGGGCGGGACGAGAGTGGCGGGCTGAAAGAAGCGGCGGGATTTTGCCCGGGCCTTGAAGACAAGGGCCAGCTCGGCGAGCTGCGCAGCGCGGGGGCAGATCTCTAGCCCGCAGAGATTGTGCCCTAGGATGAGGGCAGGTATCTCGTTGGGCACGTAGCCTTCCTCCTCGTAGATGAAGAAGAGTAGGTCGAAGGCATAGGTGAGCATGTGCCCGCTTCCACACGCGGGATCCAGCAGGCGGATGTCCTCGGGCTTGGTGATCTTCAGGAAGTCGGTCTCGGCTTCGCCTTCAATGTAGTACGGCATATGCTCGCGCAACCGGGAGCCTGGACGGTTCAGCAGCCAGAGGCGGCCGAGGGAGTTTTCAACGAGATAGCGGACAATCCAGTGCGGAGTGAAGAGCTGGGTGACGGCCGGGATGTCCTCCGTAGGCACGGCACTCTTGCGGGCCATGACCTCGTCTTTCCGCTCAGAGATGTAGAACTGGTAGAGCCACCCAAGAATCTCGACCTCCTGCCAGTCGTTTTCGTCGATCTCGCCGACGAGCTTGCGGATGAGCGAGTCTGTGTGGAGCAGGTTGTCGGGTAGTAGGAGTTCCGTTTCGTCGCCGATCCACTCAAAGAGAAACGGCATCGCTTTGTGGAGCGCATTGCACTGAGCGAGCAGCAGCATCCGGTACAGCTCAGCTTCTTTGCTGCCTTCCAACTTCAGCTCAATGACTTTGTCCTTGTCCAACCCCGGCAGATCGAGATACTCGGCCTGTTCGAGGATCTCAGGAATCGACTTCAACGCATCGGTATGGCTCAGTACCCGGTAGCCGTGGTCAAGATAGCCGTGCAACTCCATGTACCGGATGGCGACCAGGCGGTTGAACCAGGTGTAGGCGATCGCGTCCATGGTCTGCGCGAAGCCATAGTGATCAATTCGCTCTTCCAAGGCCTTGCGTTTGGCTGCAATGGTGCGAGGAAAGGCGCGGCCTGCGATAATGGCCACGTCACCGTTCTCGGTGACGGGTTCGATCTTCTTGTCAGTCAGACCGTACAAGGCGGCGCGATCTGTGACGGCCTGGATGAAATCCCGTCGCGCTTGTGGCGCGTAGGTCTTGAGCTTCGATCTGTTCATCGTGGAAGTCTTGTCCTCTCGTCTCAACGGATCTCAATGCGTTCGTTCTTAGCGAGAGCCTGCTCCAACTCCGTGCGAAGCATCTGGAGAAACCCTTCCACATCCGCCTGTGTCTCCAAGTAGGGATCTGGCACCAGCTTGGCCGGTTCGATCACCCGCTTTTTCTTAAGAATGGGTATGAGCTGTTCGCCCCTTGTGCCTTTATCCTTTGGCTGTTCTGTCGCTTTTCGAACGAACTCCTCGATCCGAGAGGTCGCAAGATCGAACTCTTTCAGGGCCTCGGTCTCGGCCTGTGTGATATGAGCTAAACTGTCTTCGATCTGGACGGCGCTCTTGAGTGTCTCCAACGGCTTCACACATGCAGCATGGAGTCCCGCATCGCCCTTCGATGCTTCAATGTCCTTGGTAACTGTGGCGAGGTGCCCGTCAATCTTGGTCATAGCCTGCTGACAGGCCGCTGTGACGAGCGCGCTATTGACGGTACTGACTGTGGCAATGAGTCCCTCGGTCTCTTTGATCAGGTTGTAGGGACTTGGAGCTTCGAGGATCTCCTGCATCCGTTTGAGCGCGATTCCTGCCTGGACATCCCGCTCCAATTCAAGGTGATTCCGGTGAAAACGGTCATGTGCCTTCCGCAGCTTATCCCAGGCAGGCTTTTGGCGTTCGTAGAACTGTTCGAGGGCAGTAAAGTTGTCGGCTAGGTCGGAGAGGCCATTCTTCTGTTCATTGAGTTGCTGAATGAACTTGTAGCTATTGTCGCACGCAAGGAGTTTCTTCACGTAGACAAGGCCATCTGCGATCTGGTCTTTGCCGGGGTAATTGTCGGTATCGGCTAATGGCTTGTAGCTCATCAATGACGACTGCCACCCCTTGAGCTTGTTTTGCAGGAATGCAAAGAGGGCATCCTCGCCATCGGGTCCCATCTCATGGAACAGTTCATTGCCTAAAGCCCGGGCGTCTTGAATGGCCTTGGGATCGGTGGTTTGCCGCTTGATCACGACAATCTTGCGGCGTTTGGCAGGGGTGGTGATAGCGTCGTAGGTCTTGTCGAGCGGGACCAGTGCCCCATCCATCATCAGACTGATTTCACCCAGCACCAAGAGACGGGCGATCAGCATCACCACTTCGTCTTCCGGCCACCCATACGGACGCAGTGAGTACCGCTTTTCGATCATGTCGTTCAGAACTATCTGCTTATTACTGGAAGACATCAGGGTGACATAATTGCGTACGTCATCAATAGCCTGTTTGTTGCCTTCCTCTGTTTGCAAGATCAGCGTCTGTTGGCCAATGTCATTACTCCGAATGATGGCCTGAATTTCTTTCAATGGCTCCTGAGACAGCCGTTTCAGGTACTCCATCTTGCTGAAGGTGTTTTTAACGAGGTACCCCAACGACTCGTCGAGTGCAGCCAATGGCGTGGTCGCTCTCAGCTCCAAGGGTGGGCCGGCAGCGTAGTAGTCGGCTTCGGCCAGCATCTTATCCAACAACGTGACTAACCGGGCTCGGCGGTCCTGGTTGTTTCCAGCTATATCTCGGAGAATCCGTTTCGCCGATTCGGGAAGCGTGCCATCATTCTTGTGTCGAACATACTTCTCGGATTGCAGGCATGTCCGGAGTTCTCGGCCCAGGATTTCATCATTGCCCAAGCGGACAAGAATACTGCCGCCTTCGGTTGAGCTGTCGAGCAGACACTTGGCGTTGTTATATCGCTCGTACTCATCGTTGAGGGGCGTGATAACCGAGACTTGCAGCGCGCCATCGAGGCGGTTCCCAACTGGAAGCAAGTCACAGAATCGATTGAACGCAAAATCCATCTTATTCTCGGGGTAGCGATACTTTCGTTGTTCCTTCAAGACATCGTTGTAAATGAGTTCACCGAGGAGCTTGGCTTCTTCGCTACCGCTCAGCTCGACATTTTTAATCTCCCGATTGATATCCCGTTCTTCATTGGTCAAGAAGAAATACACATCGCCGCTCCGGTTGATGAGCGTTTCCTTTTCCAGACGCTGGAGGCTCCCTTCAATCTTGCGGCGAAGGGCGAGTCGATCGACATCGATCTCGTTGATGCACAGGGTCACCAGGTTATCGACGTTCCCCTTGATCTCCTCGACATAGCGGATGAGAAACAATACTTGCAGAAGGTTAATATCGAACGGGTGCTCCAGGCTGGGATTGTCCCTGGCTTGATCAATGGTCATCTTCACGACGGTATCAAGAAAGCTCTCGATAGACGGATAGAACCGATAAAGTGGGACGAGGATGCCGACCTCTTCGAGAGCGACTTGCTTACCAGCTGACTGAAACGCGTCGAGGAGCGACCGCTCACCACGGGCTAGGTGCAGGCCTGTGGCCCCGGCCCTTCGGATCGCCTCGAAGATCTTCTGGACGAGCTGGAACTGATACGGCACGAACGGATAGTTCTGGACGAAATCGTCACCGTCCTTGACGTTCTTCAAGGTCATCCCACAGTTGCTAAATGTGAGCTGACTTTTCAGAATGTCCCCTTTCTTATGGAAAACCTCCTGAAGGTCGCATTTTACCTCCTCGCGCTTGGCCAGAAGTCGCGACTGGATGACTTCATCAACGTTGGCACTGGAGAGCGAGAGGCGGGTTCGGAAGCGCCCTTGGATCTTTGAGAAGTCATTTGCACTCCGCTGCTTCATCTCGCCCAGCACGGCATCAATATCTTCTTGGGAGGTGACAACGACCCATGCCCGTCCCTTACAGATTGTGCCAAGCTCTTCAGTAATGGTTTGAAGGTTCAGCATCAGGTGAGAATCTGTTCCGATAAACTGCCCCACTTCATCGACAAGGAATATGAGGCGGTGCCCTTCGCCTTTCGAGTCCAGGTATTCCTTGACCCATTTACAGAGGTTTTCGACCGTTAAGGCATAGCTGTCTTCCGCCCCATCGATCCACTTCTCGGCCGACTCTTTACTCATCTTCAGCGTTTCGCCGAGCGCTTTCACTATTTCGTCCCGGTGAAAATGGTACGCATCACGATCTGCCGCCCACTCGCTGCCCGTCGCCTTGCGAAAGGCGTCGTGGAACTGTGTGAGTTTGCCTTTTCCTTCCAAATGGCGTTCCAGGTGCGCAATCTGGGGATGATCGCCGCAATAGCCTTGCATCTCGTTCAGGACCTTGAGAAACACCGCAAGAATGGCATCGCGCCCAGTTCGGTGGTCGGCCTTGCTGTCGATGTTGAAGAGGATCACATCAGCATTCGAGGCGACGGCCCGTTTGATGTCGCCAAACAACATGGCATCTTTAATCTTGCTCTCGAAGAACTCGACCGCCCGCTTACTCTGTCCCTGATAGGTGTGGATCTTGTTCCGCAAGAGGTACGACAGGACCTTAATAAAATGTGATTTACCGGAGCCAAAGAAGCCCGATACCCACACGCCGATCTTTCCTGCGACATCTGGATCGTTCGGCTGCTTGATCGCATCACCGTAGGTTGAGAAAAACCGGCGGAGATGCTGGCCGAGCTCTCTCGTGACCACAAACTCATCGAGTTCCTGCCAGACAGAGGACTCGTCTAACTGGTCCGCTTTGACGACCCCGTTGATGGGTCGGAACAGGTCTCGTTCAAAGAGATTCTGAATTTTCATAGTTAGCCTCGGTTAGGGCACCAATCTGAAAGCGCGGTAATAGTTTTCAGGCTTCCTGCTCTTCGCCACACCGTCAATGTGTGCGGACAGGCTCAGTTTCCCAAACAGCCTTAGGGTGAGTTGATCGTATTTGCCTGGATAAAACAGCACCAGAGGGATGGACCCCATCACTTTCTGCAGGTTGCTGAGCAAGCCGCTGGTTCTGAGCAGCGGATACACGCTTCCGATACCTGATACCAGGACAAGGTTGTTCTGATCCGGCCTAGCAGCTTCACAAAAGATCGATGCGAGCTTCTCTGGATGCAGGGGGCCTGCCAACGCCATCTTGAGAGCTTCGTCCCCCTTCTCCCGTTGTATCTGTAGTGCCTTCTCGATCAAATTCCGGCTCTTGAGGTGGTCTAACACTAGATCGAACAGGTTAATGTGCACGAACTGAAGCTCTGGTTTTTGCTTTGGGATGTGGTCTACTAAAAAACGAATGTGATCTCGTACCCGCAGCTCCTCTTCAGGAGGGTAGTCGAAGATGTAGAAAGAGATCTCGTTCCCGATGCCGCTGCCGCTCAGGAACTCATCGGAGATGATCCGTGGAAGAATCTTGTTGAGCCGATTGGTCAGCACATCGCTCACGGAGACACCTGAATGCAACGAAGCACATACTCTTCATGATGCTCGTGCAAGTAGCGAAGCACTTCAGGAGCGATGTGAACTGGTTGAAGTCGTAACGTTCGTGTGCTGTCCAGGAATCCTGCCTGCGCAAGCGTCTGGTACACTGACGACCGCAAGCGTCTCCTCGTCGAGTCGTTCCAGAGCGGCATCGCTGGATCGCGGCCTCGGCAGTCATTCAGGTAGTCCTCCCAGAGCGTTTTTGACAGCTTTGGTACGAAGAGGCGGTATTGTTCTCTGACTACCAAGTCTAGGAAGTCTCCTAACAAGGCACTGTGCTTAATAGCAGCGGCGAGACACGCGTGCGTGGCCACAGACTTCGAGCCATCACGAACGAGCCGCCAGAGTTCGGCATCCATTAACTCCAGTCGCTGACGGATCAGCCTGCCTAATCGTCTCGATGTCTCTAGGTTGCGGGCTTGGAGTGCATTGTTCTTATAAAGAGTCTCCTGCCACTCCTCAGATCCAACACGACGGAGTAGCAGATAGGCAATAATCCGGCTCTCTTGGACTTTTAATGCTCCAGCTGTGAGCTCAGCCCCATAATGCTTTTCTGTTAGCGTAACAACCATCATTGGTAAATCAGCAGGCTAGCTAAATCTTGTGATCAGCTCTTGGACGAGAATCAATGCTTACCGCCTCTAGCCGATCCGGGCAACCTTATGCAGGGCTAGAATTTCACGATCATTTGCCGCCGAGCATACGCTTTTCCCAATGGGAAATCATCCCAACTTGGGAGGGGAAATGATCGTATTTTCATCCATTTACCAAGGGATCGAGTCGATCCGCATGTTGGTGAACCCAGACACGCCATTGGTCTGCTTGGCTTCCTGATTCATCGCATGTTCAGACGC